>Ga0131853_10003643_pt1 | contig 27667 bp, 31 predicted proteins | sample TergutLab28metaG_FD_92764 | JGI IMG/M metagenome (GOLD analysis project Ga0131853, IMG submission 92764) | Labiotermes labralis P1 segment gut microbial communities from Petit-Saut dam, French Guiana - Lab288 P1 (version 2) (version 2) | ecosystem: Host-associated > Arthropoda: Insects >...
ACCCTAGCTAACGCCGAGGAAAAATTGTTGAACTCCCTGCACTTTACGCAAAGTGCACCATCCAATACCCCATTGGTTTATACAAAAATAGGATTTTAGAAATAACTACAAAATGCCATCCTTTTTAAAAGGATGGCATTTTTGATTTCATTAATTTTAAATTCCGTGTTTTCTTAAAGGCGATAATGGATATAGTATAGGGATTGCCGCAATAAAAAACTGATAACCGTGATTATTGTATCGAACTCAACGTTGTCCAATCGAAGCTGCCTTATCAAGCCTTAATTCTACTATTTTAGCGATTTTGGAACAGAAGCAAAAATCTACATAGTGTATAATAAAATCTGGAGGGCAGATTATGAATTATCGGAAAGACATGGAACGAAGCATTCAGTTTATTGAGGATAATATAAAGTGTGACTTATCCGCAGAATTAATTTCAAAACATGTAGGTTATTCTATGCACCATTTTAGCCGTATTTTCTTTGCTTGCTATGGCATAACCGTGATGGAGTATGTGCGCAGACGACGGTTATCTCTTAGTGTCCGCGCCATTTCCCAGGGCATGAAAATTGTTGATGCTGCACTTTTGTATGGGTTTGAAACAGCAAGCGGATTTTCTAAGGCATTTCGCCGGTACTACAACTGTTCACCTAGCCAATATATTGATTTTCTAAAGCTAGAGCAGATATGTGAGGGCAACGAAAAGCAAAATTCTGGTGACGCTTCCTTAGTAAGAAATGTGAGAATAGAAAAAAAAGAAGCGTTCCTTGTCGTTGGTTATCCAGCGACACTAGAAAACACAGCCGCTTCTAGCACAGGTGATGTGGCTGCCTTTTGGGATAATGTGTGCATGGATGGATTGGAAACAGTGTTATATGAAAAATTGAACCCACACGTTCATGCAGAAATAGGTATTTATATACCTGAAACAAACGGAGACGCTGGATATGTTTTAGGTGTAATTGTAAAGAATTTTGATAATGCAGAAGCGGATATGAAATGTTTGGCTGTGGCAGAGGCAACTTACGCAGTGTTTACGACTTCGGCGGTGGATGAAAAGGCAAACCCAGGCCAGTTTGCAGATATTATAAAGCGAACCTGGAAAAGTATTTTTGAGAACTGGCTAGATGGTAACGATGAATACGAATATGATGAGGAAAAGTTTGATTTTGAATATTACGATGAAAGGTGTCACGCGCAGACAGACGCTATTATGGAAATTTGGGTGCCAGTTAGAAAAGTGTAAAGAAAACCCCTTTACACTTGATTTGAAGAGTCAATGGGAATGCAAGCATTCGCGCTTGCGTCAAAGGAGTTAAAAATGAAAACTAATTTACTGATTAAAAACAAAACATTTCTAAAAATATGGCTAGCAAACCTTTCTGCCGAATTTGGCGGAATTTTTTATGAGGTTATCATTGTTTGGTATCTGGTTGCCACCCGAAATTCAGCCTTGATAGCTGGCGGGGTAGCCATTGCCTCTTTGCTTGGCCGCTTATTAGGCTCCGCTTTAATTAGCGAAAAGGTTGATACCCTCGATACTAAAAAGGTTATGGCAATTATAGACTTCATAAGAACATTAGGATTGTTTGTTGTAACCGTTTTTGTGCATTTTTTTACGCAAAACTTATTTGGCCTTTACGGAATTTCTTTTGCAATGGCGCTTTTAAGTGGTGCTTATACAGTTGTACGACGAAAGAGCATTGCGGAAATTGTGGTAAAAAATAATTTAGTAGAAGCCAATGCTTTAGAAGGTGTATCAGCCTCTATTGTTCGGATTTTGTCATGGGGGCTTGGAGCGATACTAATTAACGATTTAGGGTTAAGGTTTGCGCTAGGACTGAACACACTGCTCTCTCTTGTTTCTTTGGTTTTAATTCTTTGTGCATCATGGGTTTCTGTAAAATCAAATGTGATTAAAAAAACCGAAAAGATGCAGTTTTTACAAGGGATTAAAATAATATACAAATATCCGAATGTAAAACGACTTATAAGTGCCGAGCTGGTTTATTATCTTATGATGGGATTCTTCTGGGTTGCATTTCCATTAAAAGCAGGTACATTTGGCGGCGGTACCACCTATGCGCTACACGGCTCTATCGCCGGTATCGGATGGTTAATTGCTTCGCTATACTTAGGTGCTAAGAAAAATAATGTCAGAGTCGGCTTGATGTATGTGGTAGGAATTGTTATGTATTCGATTGGTAATATCTTTGTTGCATGGGCTGGATTTTCATGGGTTCTTCTCTTAGGTGTATTTATTTGTGGCCTAGGAAGTGCTTATTGGGAAACAGGTAAGCCAACTGTTTTCCATACTACCATTCCAACGGCTGATATCGGAAAAGTTTTTTCCGTTTTCGAAAGTGTCATCAATGTTACTTCCATACCTGCATTTATAATAGGGGGTATTTTGGTAGACCGATTTTCCGCAACAAACATCATGATAGTTATCGCAACTTTGCAAATTATACCCATAGCAATGATTATCACAAAGAAATCGCTTATTAACTTTAGGCTGGAGTCAGATGCCATCTAACCTGTATCCACATTCAGTCAAAACAAAAGTACTTTGCCTTATAACAAAACAACTGGTTCATAAATCGAACCAGTTGTTTTGTTTAATTTCATTATTTTTAGTAACTTTCAAGAGTTTCCACAAGACATTTTAAATCCGCAACGGAATCCAGGTACGCATATTCACCAGAAGCATCCCCATACCTACCCCACTGCTGCAATTGCCAGCCAAATTTCTCAGCAGCAGCCGCAACTTTTTCACCTGTGTTTTTTACACCAAAGGCTATATGGTGTACGCCCTCGCCTTTTTCGTCCAAGAAATCTTGCCAGGTGCTTGGTACGCCATTTGGCTCTATTAACTCAAGCTGTACACCCGGCCCTACATCAAAGAATGCCATTTTACATGCAATATCCGGTGCGGGACTTCCTTTGTATGTGGCTTGTGTTTTTTCATACTCGCCGGAACCCATTGTTGGCGGGGGCTCTATGCCAAAAAACTCTGCCCATTTCACTTTGGTCTTTTCGATATCTTTTACAACTATTGCAACTTGCATAATGTTGTTTGTTCCCATTAAAGGTGCCATGTTAAACTACCTCCTTTATTTTTTTACCGTATCGGCTTAATGTTTAAGTTAACCCCAAGGCTATCCTCGCTGTCAACTATTGTCCAACTACTACCGGGGTAATATCCGACTGTACGCATTACATTACCCATGGCCTCAAGCTCACCAACAACTGCATCGCGCTTATCGCCAACTTCAAAGCCCAAATGGTGAACGCCGTTTCCATGTTTGTTTAAAAATTCGCGGAAGGTGCTTTCGTTTTCGTCCGGCTCTATCAGTTCAATTACAAATGAACCAACGCTAATTACTGCCATTTTTATACCATAGAACGTTGGCTTGCCACGGTAAGTTAAATCAGGGTTTTCCCGGGCAGGGTCAACCATAATTTCCGGCTCGGGAATGTTAAAAATTTTTGCCCATTCTTTGGCCGCCCTTTCGATATCGGCAACAACTAAGCAAATTTGGATAAAGCCGTCAAGGCTTACAGGATTCTTCATATTAAATTCCTTTCAGTCGGGCAAAGCCCTCCTTGCGGAAAGCCTAATTAAGATGATAAAAGAAGAAGTTCACTTCTTTCACATTCTGATTTACCCCTTAACACTGCCAAGCACAAGCCCGGTAGTAAAATATTTTTGTAAAAACGGGTACACAAGCATAATTGGTATCATGGCCAAAATTAATTGTGCCGCCGCTGTGGTACGTGCATTAATAAGCCCTAAAACAATTGCAAGCTGCTCGCCGCCAACCACTGTCATATTACGGAAAAATGCATCCGGCTGTATAATCATTGTGCGCAAATAAGTTTGCAGTGGATACCGGTCTACACTTGTCATAAACAACTGCCCATCAAACCAAGAATTCCAGTGGTGCACAAATGAGAATAGCGCCACAGTTGCTAGGGTCGGTTTACATAGAGGCAAAATTACTTTTACTAATGTAGAAATATGATTTGCCCCATCAATATACGCAGCTTCTTCCAGCTCCTTTGGCAGGCTGCGCATATAGTTCATAACCACAAGCATACTAAACACAGGCAGTGCACCAGGCAGAATAAGCGCCCACAAAGAATCTATAAAACCTGTGTTAAACACAATCATATAAGATGGAATAATGCCAGGATGGAACAAAATTGTAATAACAAAGAACCATGAAAATATTGCACGCGGGCGAAACTCCGCCTTCGTTTTAGAAAGGGGGTACGCCGTTACAATAATTAAAATCAAATTAACAATAAGGCCTATCACCGTGCGCTGTACAGAAATCCAGGTAGCAGTCAAAAATTGCGGGCGGCTAAGCATAAACTCATAAGCGGCAGTGTTAAAACCCATAGGCAAAAATCCAACGCGGTTCTCTGTTACATATTGTTGGTGGGAAAATGATATGGCAATTACATTAACAAATGGTAAAATACAGCTAATTGCCATTATTGCCAGAAAAAGAGAGTTAAACACTACAAAAATCTTACGTGATATTGAACTGGTTTGTACCATGCTAACTCCTCCTTCTTAGTAGATTTTATATCCAGCCAATTTGTCAGCCAGATAATAAGACCCAACAACAAATACGAGTGATATCGCCGACCTAAATAACCCTGCCGCAGTAGCAAGTGCAAATTGCGCATTCATAATACCCAGCCTAAAAACAAAGGTGTCTAAAATATCACCTGTTGCAAATACCGCCGGGGAATATAAATTAACAATCTGGTCAAAGCCGCCATTTAGGATATTACTCATGCTTAAAACAGTTAAAAGCACAATGAGGCTGGTGATACCGGGGATTGTAACATGCAGGGTTTGCTTCCACCTGTTTGCGCCGTCAATTACAGCGGATTCATATAAGGATGGGTCAATACTGGTTAGCCCCGCAAGGTAAATGACCGAACCAAAACCAAAGCCCTTCCAAATATCTGTAACAATCATCGTAATAGGAAACCAAGTTTGATCTCCTAAAAAGAAAATTGGGTCAAACCCTAAACGCATAAGGGTTAGGTTAACAATACCTGTACTTGGGGACAACATATCCCTAAAAATACCGGCAAGTATTATCCATGATATAAAGTGGGGCAGATATACCATTGTTTGAATGCCACGCTTGGCAAACATACTTTTTACTTCGTTTAATAAAAGCGCAAATATTACAGGAACAATAATAAGCCCAATAATTTTACCAAGAGAAATAATAATGGTATTTCTAACCATAGGCCAGAAAGTCGGCATGTTAAACAATGTCCTAAAATTATCAAAACCTATAAAGTCAGAACCCCAAAGTGTCCCTGTGGGGAAAAATCGCTGGAATGCAATGACAGTGTATATCATCGCGCCATAGCTAAAAACTGCGACTATCACAATGGCTGGCAAAAGCATTATATACAAGGGTAATTCCCGCTTGAGCTTATCCCACTGCACATTTCTAGGTTTGGGAGGATGCGTATCCATAACGCTTACCTTCCGGCTGCAGCTAAAATAACTTCCAGTTCGTCAATTGTTTGCTGTCCGCCATTTAGTAGCCAGTTGTCTACAAATGTATCAAAAGCTTCAAGAGGTTGGGTTCCTCTTATGATATCTGTAAAAGTGGTTTCCAACATTGTTTGAAGGATAGAGCTGTTTTGTATCCACACATCAGGCCTGTCAACTGCTGACATTACATTTTCAATTAACGCCCCTTGTGGACGGTAAATGTTAAGCGCAATCGCCATGCTGCCGCCTTGGCCTTCTACATGCATTTGTCCCCATGTGCCTAAAGCAGATGGACTTACATCTGTGCGATTACCAAAAGCTTCTGCCCATTGCCATGTGCGGCGTGCAACGCCGGCTATATTTGCGCCGCCATCTTCAAATGCTTGGAATATATGCGGTGCATGCAGCTCTGTTGGAATACCTATCCAAATAGGTGCCAGGCGCATTTGCTCGTTATCCCAATAACGCATGAAGTAGTATTCGTCTTCAAAACCAACTGCAACTTCGTAGTACAGGTTTAAAATTTCGATTAATGCTTCTGGATGCTGGGCGTTTGCACCTATGGCGAAGAATTCGCCACCTACGTTACTTTCAACCCCAACACGTAGCTGGTGTCCGGCAGCAACAGGGTTAGGATATGGCCTAAAAAGTACTTCCATGCTATTCCATGCAGAGTTAAATGGATGCCATGTTCCCCAGTTCATGTGATATGCCATGCCGTAACGGCCTGTTGCAAAACCGGCGGTGATGGTGTCCATGTCTGTTGTTACAAACTCTGGGTTAATTAGGCCTTCTGCGTACATATCGCGCACAAGGGCAAGTGCTTCGCGCACTTCTGGCTGTATGTGTGAAAATGTAATGTTGCCATCGCTGCCACGGAAGAAGATCCCGCCTGCACCCCGGGCAGGTACGCCATAGCCTGCAAATAAGCCAACCAATGTGCCTACATTACCCAAAACTAGATCTTGGTGAAGGGCTAAACCAAAAGTGGTAGAGCCATCGCCATTAGGATCGCCATTAGTGAAAATACGTGCAAGTTCTACCATTTCTTCTATGGTGGTTGGGGCCGGGCGGCCTGCATACTCCAGCCAGTCATCCCTTATCCACAAGTAGGAGCCTTGGTGGAAATTGTCGTTTAAGAATGGGAAACCATACATACGTCCGTTAAAGGTTACGCCTTCAAAAGAAGCAGGATACATATCCCTAAATGCCAGTATTTCAGGCCTTGCATAACGTTCGAACACATCGGTTATGTCCATAAGTAAACCTGCTGCCTGAGCCTGAACAAGCCAGTTGGCGTCTCCGTGACGAACAACATCGGGCACATCGCCTGTAATAAGCATCATGTTCATTTGATTCATAAATGCTTCGGTTGCTGTGTCTGCTGTAAAAACAACGTCTACCTCTACATTTAGGCGATCCATGATCAGACGTGTCCAGCGATTTTCGTAAAATGTGTCCCCATCAAAAAATTGCTGCACTGCAGAAGATTGCAAACCTGTGGTAATACGTCTTGGGGCCCCCGCTTCACCCTGTGTTGCGGTGGCTGTGGTGTCTCCTGTTGCAGTTTCCTGCACATTGTCACCTCTGCAAGCAGTCATTAGCGTTGCCAGTAGAACCAATGCCAATAGGGTGAAAATTGTCTTTTTGTTGAGTTTTTTCATGCAACATTGCCTCCTTATGTTCAATATGAACATGTATTTAACTTACTTAAATTCATGTTAGCATACTAAACACGTATTTACAAGATTTTTTTTATGCAACATGCTCGAAAATTTTTTTATTGACTTTGTACTGCAATAGGTTTAGTATTCAAGCATGTGTAGAGATGATAATAAGAAATTGACAAGTACAGAAATTGCAAAGTTGGCAGGCGTATCCCGCAGCACAGTTAGCCGCGTAATTAATGGGTACAGCAATGTTCCGCAGCGCACTCGTGACCATGTAATGGCAGTTATACGAGAAAACAACTACTACCCCCATTTGTCGGGGCTGCTTTTGGTTGGGAAAAAAGTTAAAACCCTGGGCTTTTTTTGGATAAAGGGAGGCGATGGCAGCATTGCCCAGGATGATTTGTCCAGCTCCTATCTAGTGCATGTAATAGAGGCCGCCGCCAGGCTTGGGTACCTAACCCTTACCTGTATTTTAGAAAATTTGGACGACCTTACAAATATTGACTGGGTTAAGAAAAATTTTATGCAAGGGCGCATTGATGCCGGAATTTTTATTGGTGTAAATAACGACGAGCCTGTAATAGAGGAATTAATTGCAGGTGGGCAGATTGTGGGTATTTTTGACCACTATCACCATGCTATTGCGCCTAACCGCATTTCTGTTAATTATGAAAAGGATACCGGATACAAAATAATAAAATATTTGCATGGTTTAGGCCATAAAAAAATCGCCATTCTTTATGGGGATGACAATCGCTATAGTTCTGCTACCAGAAAACAGGGCTTTTTACGTGGAATGTATGAATGTGGCATTATTCCAAACCCTAAATGGATGTGCCTTGGGGGCATAGATGACCGACAAGGTTACACTGCCGCAAAAAATATGATTACAAAGGCCATAGCTGCTGGCGAATTACCAACTGCAATATGCGCAAATAACGATGCTGTCGCATTTGGTGTATACAGAGCTTTAAAAGAGTTGGGAATTAAAATACCGGATCAAATTTCTGTGGTAGGAATTGATGGGCACAGCCGCATGGTTAGGCCTGCGCTTACCACATATGCCTTTGACTATCATAAAGTTTTCTCCTCATTGGTTGCGCGCACTATTGCAGCAGTAGAGGATGTAGCAGATAATCCGACTACAGAGTTTATAAATGGGTGGTTGTTGGAAGGTGAATCCGTAAAAGATATTAAAGGAGACGATTAAAATGAATTTTATCGTGATTGGAGCAACCCAAGGTTTAGGTTATGAATTAACAAAATTATTACTAGAAAAAGGACATAACGTAGCCGCCGGAACGGTAGAAGCCACACCACCTGCAGATCTTGCTGCTTTAAAAGAAACCGGTAATTTGCATATTTTTCCGGCAGATGTAACCAATGATGCCCAGCTACAGGCAGGTGCTGTTGCTTGTGAAAAATTCTTTGACGGCAAAGCAGATGTTTTATGTAATGTGGCTGGTGTAATATTAAATGGTGACCGCACTCACTTAATACATGAATGTGACTCTGCGGAGTTGCGCCGCACATTTGAAGTAAACACCATTGGCGTTGTTTTGGTAGGCAAATATTTTTACCCGGCAATAAAAAAAGGCGGCAAGCTTTTAAGCGTTACCTCCGAAGGAATGGATTTGATGAGCTGCGGCACATGGATACCATGCTACAGCATGTCAAAACTTGCGGCAACAAAAGCCTGTGGTATATTTAACGCATCCATACCAGATGTAGATTTCTACGCCGTACACCCTGGACGTATGAACACAGAAATGGGGCGCACCACTGCGCAAATTGAAGCATCCGATTCTGCACAAGGATTTTATGGCCTTATGACTGGCAAAACCTCATTATCCAGAGATAATTGGTATGTAGATTATAACGGAAAACCTATGGTGTAATGTCTGTTTGCAGATATCTACAAAAAAAGCAAAGCAGACCAGTTTCCCTTTTGTTATTATCATTTTGGGAGGCGAGATAATGGATTGGCAAACAAGAATGAACCAAGCGGTAAACTACATTGAGGAAAATCTTACGGAGGAAATTAAATTGGAGGTTATTGCCAGAATGATTGGCTGCTCCCTATGGGAATTTCAGCGCATGTTCTCATTTGTGGCATATACATCATTAGGTGAATACATTCGTAGTAGAAAATTATCTTTTGCCGCGAGTGAAATTCAAACCAGTAATGCAAAAATCATAGATATTGCATTAAAGTATGGCTATGATTCTCCGGCCGCTTTTTCTCGTGCGTTTAGCCGTCAATTTGGTATATCCCCATCGTCAGCGCGCAGCGAAGGGGCTACACTAAGGCCCTATCCAAAAATCACCTTTCAAACTTATAATGAAGAAGGGATTGATTCTATGAAAGTCAAAAATGACATGTCGGCTTACAGCGAAAGAGGCTACTATGTAAAAGAAAATGCCCCAATCTACCTTACACCGGATATGGAAAAAACATCTGCTTGGTTTCGTGACATACTTGGGTGGTATGGGGGCATAGTTACTGAAAGTGCAGGGGAGTATGGTTGTGTATTTGATTACCCTGGCGAATTTATTGTTTCTGGACTTACACCTTTTAGAGGAATCCACCTGTTTAACGGTGAACCTTCAAAAGATGTTGTTGGATTTATTTTAGTTCAAGGGCTTGAAAAATTCCGTAATTTTGTTTTAGTAAACGGCTGGACCCAGATTACGGAAATTGAACCGCAACCTTGGGGTGCTAATGAGTGCCGTGTTACTACCATAGATGGCAGCATCTTACGCTTTTTTGAGAATATACCTGCAACACAGTAATATCTCATCCATCATTGTTGATAAGAGAAATAATTTCATGTATCAAGAACATTCGATTGTCTAACTCAGCTATTTTTTCTGCACAAATAATAAGCTCGTCGCTTAAATGTTTGGGTATGCGTTCCTTGTATTTATATTTAGCTTGATGCTCTAGCGTTGCCCAAAAATTCATTGCCTCTGTGCGAATTTGAATTTCTATGGGCAACGTTTCTGTTTTACTAGAGTGATATATCTCGATTTCCATAATAATGTGGTAACTGCGATAGCCGCTTACTTTTGGGTTGGTTACATAGTCTTTTTCGCTTATTATGTTTCCGTCTGGCATTGCTTTAATAAGTTCCACCAAAAAATAAATATCTCTGGCATAGGGGCAAATGATACGAATGCCTGCAATGTCTTTCAGGTGCTTTTTTGCATTATCTGCGGTAAGTTCAATATTTTGGCTGTACAGTTTTCCTGCAATGCTTTCCGCAGTTTTAATTCGCCCTGTGATATGCCCAATGGGGTTGGTGGTTTGATAGTGCTTATGGGCCTCATGAATGATGCTTAATTTAGTCATCATTGTTCTATGTACCCATTCATAGGAAAGAAGCAGCTCTTTTAGCCGTGAAAACTCCTCGTCGTTAAATCTTGCAATCATTGTACAACCTCCATATTTTAATCATAAATTGGCAAAGCAAGGGTAAAAACAGCCCCTCCACTGCTTGCATTTTCTGCCGTTACATACCCATTGTGCTGGTCGGCTATAGATTTTACAATAGACAGGCCAATGCCTGTATTGCCGCCCTTGCCTTTATAAAACCGTTCAAAAATATGAGGCAGCACTTCAGCTTCGATGCCGTTACCATCGTCTGCTACAGTAATTTGTATTTTGCTCCCTTTTGTGGCACAGGTTAATACAATTTCAGATGACGCGTAACGCAATGCATTGGAAATTAGATTATCGACTGCCCTTGAGACTAGCTCGGCAATACATTCGCAGTGAAGGTAGCTTGAGGCAAAATCGTAAACAAAGTTAATTTGTCTTTTATCTGCAATAGCCTGTTGCCTTGCGGTGCAGTCTTTAATTATTTTAATCAAGTCTGTTTTTTCTGCAGTGTAGGCTGTGGTGATATTGTCAATTTTTGCAATATAAAGCAAATCTGTCACTAATTCAGACAGCTTATCGGTTTCTTCCAAAATTGTTTCACTGGCTTGTTTGGGTTCCATCAGCCCATAAACAATCCCTTCTGCGTAGCATTTAATGGACATAAGTGGCGTGCGCAGTTCGTGGGAGGCATTTTGGAAAAAATCTTTTTGCTCGCTATCGTAAGCTTTTATTTGCTTTACAGCTTTGTTTAATGCGACATTTAAGTTTTCAAGCTCTACATCTCTAAATTCGAAATTGTTGGTATCAAAGCCGCTTTTGCCTATGCTGCGTGCAAATTTACCTAGTTTTTCTATTGGGCGGGTGATAGAGTTAGATAAGAAATAAGTAACGATTACAGCAACAACAAATATGATGCTTACAAGTATAAATAAAATTATACTTGCTCTGCCGGTGGCTTGTTCCGTATGGATATAGTAGTAACTCTCATAAGCAGAAAACTGACGCATTAGAACATTAAAAAGAATGCCTGTAAGCATGAACGAAAAGAATAACACGAAAGAAAAAGCAGCAAGAATTCTTTTTCGCAAGTTAGTTTTCTTTTTACGCCTCATTTGAACCAACCTTTTCTTCATGGGCAGAATGTTCATTGTTCGCATTTTTTTCAAACTCTATGCGTCTAAAGATTGCATTAATTCTCATGGTAAGGGCCATTGGGCTAAATGGTTTTGTTAAGTAATCATCACTGCCTAAGTCTAGGCCTGTTGCATAGTCTAAATCGCTGTCCCGGGCTGTTAGCATAATGATTGGTACGATACTGGTTTTGCGCAATTCTTTGCACACAACAAATCCGTTTGAACCGGGCATCATTACATCCAGTACGATTAAATCCGCAGGGCTTTCTGCAAAAGCCGCAAGGAGCAAATCGCCATTTTCAAAATCCTCCACGATATATCCTGCGCTTTCTAAAAATGTTTTTATGCCAAGCCTAATGTTGGTTTCGTCATCGGCAATGTAGATTTTTTTTGCTTTTTCCATGGCACTTTATCCTTTCTGCGTGTTACATCAATATCCATTTTAGTGTCCGTAGTACTTCAAACAAGCTATTGGACTCGAATATTACTGTGTAATCATCTTTCTTTGTTACTCCGGGAAAGTATGAAGCCATTTCCGCGTACATATGTTCTTTAAAACAAAATTCTGCATTGAAATTGTCAGGCAGCTTTATAAGCGCGTTTTGCAAATCTTGTGTTAATGCTTTTTCAGATAATTCTTTTATGCTTTTAATTGTATCTTCTGTGGAATAGTTTATTGTCATTGCGCCAATACCGTCTTTGACATCGCAGGTAATAAGTTTTGGATGCAAGTCTTTGGAGTCTTGGCAGAGCATTTTGTCGCCGCTTAAAAAGACTGTTGGCACGCCTTCCAGTGCGCAGGCGTAGCTGTAAATTAAAAACTCGCTTGCGATAATATCGTTTATTTTAATGTAAGTACAACGGCCTGAATACGTATGTGCCAACGGGTTGCCTGTCCGACCTGCGGCAGAGTGGTACCCTACGAACATGGCTGCGTCAAATGTTTTGTCAATGCCATCAACCATTACATAGGGGTGGCCTGTTTTGTTGCGTAACAATTTAACACCGGACGGCATTTTTGCAGGGTCGATATTGTTGGCAGGGCCATGGGCATCTTTTACCACTATTTCTGTAGCCCCTGCATTTTTTGCGCCTTGGATACAGGCGAGTACTTCCTCTGTCATTTGCTTGGCATGGAGTTTATAGGATGGGTGGGATGCATTTGTTTCATCCCAGGTTGTGGTGGTTGTAACACCTTCTATGTCGGCACTAATAAATACTTTCATAAAATGCAGCTCCTATCGGATTTTTATAAAATTGTAGGTAATGAAATGCCGCGTTTACATACTACATCTCGTAAACCTTCATATATTTCTTCGCGAGAAAAATTAGATGTTTTTAATTCTTCGTCTGTCATTTTATTTATTTCGCTGTAAAACCACATTGCAAGCCGCAAATAATCTTCGCTTTCGCTAAAACTTTCGTGCAGTGCGTTTTCAGCGGCGCATATATTGCCGGTTAATAATAATTCTTCTAACTTATTATAAAGCTCCCCCACTTCGCTGGTTTGCTCTTCATTCATTTCGTAGGACATGGGTGCGTTATTAAAAATAAGGTTGGATATAAACTGTACAAGCATTTGAATTTGACGCATAAGCCAGTCTTGTTCTCGTTGAACCATCGTTACTCCCTTTCTAAATTCCGCTCATTATCTCCTGCCTTAATGCGGTGTCTGTTGCAAAAACCCCGCCGGTATACATGGTGCGCGTACTTGACCCTTGGGTGCGGATACCTCTTGCGGTCATACAACTGTGTTCGCCTTCTAGTATTACCATTACATCTTGTGTTGCAAGTACTTTTTGTAAAACGGTGGCGATATCACAGCCGATGCGCTCTTGCAGTTGCAGGCGTTTTGCAACCATATTTGCAATGCGGGCAACTTTTGACAGGCCAATGACTTTGCCCTTTGGCTTGTAGGCGATGTGTGCCTTCATGTTATACATAAGAGCGAAGTGGTGCTCGCAAAAGCTGAATATGCTGATATCTTTTACCAGTACCCAGTCGTTATTTTCTGTATCTTCGAAGCATTTACAAAACATGTTAGCAATTTCGTCGTTGGTGTAGTTCATGCCTTCAAACATTTCTGTATACATTTTTGCTGCCCTTTTTGGGGTTTCTAAAAGCCCGGGGCGGTTTAGGTCATCGCCTAGGGCTGTGATTAACATTTTTACTGCCTCTTCGATTTTGTTCGTGTCTATCAATCTGTTTACACTCCTCTTTCGTTTGCGTCCCAAATTATTTTGTGGAGTTGCAGCTGCAATTTTGCGTCTTTTAGTTCTGGTGTTTTAACTATGGTGTTAACTAGTTTTTGCAAATCGTATTTGCCATATACGGCACCGATAAAAATTTGCGGCTTAGGGGTTAGCTTGCGCACAAAATTAATCATACATACGACGTCTTCTTCGCTGCCGACAACAAATTTTAGTACGTCCCAAGGATTGAGCTTTGGAAAATTTGACAATGTCATTTTATCATTTACGCCGCTAGAGGGCAGCTTATAATCCATGGTTAAAAATAATTCTGCGCTGGCTTCGTATTTCATGTTTTGCAAGTGCTTAAAAAGAAAGGCAGTGTCTATACTTCCGTTTGTTTCTATGTTTACTTCATAGCCATTAACCAGCATTTCATAAATTAAAATTTCTACATTTTGGGCGGCAAGGGGTTCGCCTCCTGTTAAGGTTATACGAGAAATATGGCTGCTTTTTAATTTGGTCATAATTTCTTTAAGGGCCATTTCTTTGTATTCATTACCAAAGGCATAGGTGGTATCGCAATAGCTGCAACGCAAATTACAACCTGCAAGGCGTATAAATGTTGCTGTCTGCCCGGCACGCTTTCCTTCCCCTTCTATGCTATCGAATATTTCAACAACTTGGTAATTCATAATGCCTCCAGTAACTTGCGGTGTTGTTTTCGCTTTCGGTAACATCTACACGGTAACAATGTGGTGTTAATGCATCACATATATATTTTGCTAAATTTTCTGCAGTTGGATTAAATGGCAAAACATCATTTAAAATTTTATGATCAAGTTGTGCAGTAATTTTTTGCTTTATTTCTGTAAAGTCCATAATCATGCCGCTTGTATTAAGCTCTTTAGAACGTAAATACACTACAATAATCCAGTTGTGGCCATGTAGGTTTGTACATTTAGATTCGTAATCGAGTTTAAGGCTATGGGCGGCGCTTATTTCAAAAGTTTTTTTAATTTCGTACATATATACTGTCTCCTAATTTATTTTTTTGATAAATCTAAAAATTCTTTATATCCATTCATGCGCAAGGTACATGCGGGGCAAGCTCCGCAGCCATCACCGGGCAGGCCGTTGTAACAGGTTAACGTTTGGGTGCGGATTATTTCCAGTGCATCCAGTTCGGCGGCAAGTGCCCACACTTGGGCTTTTGTAAGCCACATAAGCGGCGTTTCTATTATAAATGGGTAGTCCATTCCCAGGTTTAACATAACGTTGCAGGATTTTACAAATACATCCCGGCAATCGGGATACCCACTAAAATCTGTTTGAGATACACCTGCAATTAAAACGTTTATATCATTTGTTTTTGCATAAATTGCGGCATATGTTAAAAACAGTATGTTTCGCCCTTCTACCAAGGTGTTTGGCGGCAGGTCTTCGGGCTTTTCTACATCTACATCAACGTTCATATTCGTAAGCGCGTTATTGCCTAAATCAGCAATAACCGGCAGGGTAAGAATCGTTAGTGGTACATTTTGTTCATCGCAAATGCGCTTTGCAAAACCTAGTTCTGCTTTATGACGTTGGTTGTAGTCAAAACCTAGGGCAAAAACATTTCCCAGGCCGTATTTTCTTAATGCCCAAAACAGGCAGGTTACGCTGTCTTGGCCTCCACTTAGTATTACAAGTGCTTTCATTTTTGTGTCCATTCCCTTCATACACTAAAAAATTGCAATTTCAGTTGGTAAGAGTTTCTTACCAACTGATTTATTTTAATATTAGATATTTTATGACATCAAGTACCCTAGATAATACAGTATTTGTCAAGGGAAATCAACATCCTTCACGTTTGAGCTTTTAAAGGAAGAATGTTTTGATTCAAAATTTAAGTGGTTAGTGTCACTAGGCACTTGACTAATGAATATTAATAGGATAAAATATCGACCGATACATATCAAGTGATATTTCATGAAGGAGAGTAACCCTATGGCTCCGAAAATTAAGACAAGTTATGATGATATTATTAGAGAAGCGATCACTATCCTGCGTAAGCACGGAATAGAAGCTGTGAACGCCCGAAGCGTTGCCGCAAATCTAAATTGCTCCATACAGCCAATTTTTAGAACATTTGGAACAATGGAAGACTTGAAAGTTGCCACTTATAAGCGCGCTGAAGAAATTTATAACATCGCAATGATGGAAGCGATGAAAAACAGCAATGACGGTTTGCTTGCATTAGGGTTAGCCTATGTAAATTTTGCAAAAACAGAAACAAATTTATTTAAATTATTATTTATGTCAAATGCATTTAACCAAGGGAGTGGGATAGATATTGCAGGGTCTACAACAGGTGATGATGAAGTGCTTACGCTTATATGTAACGCAACAGGTCTTAATATACCAAAAGCGCGAGAATTGTACACAGGCCTATGGTTTACAACCCATGGTATTGCTTCGTTATTAGCAACAAATAGTTGTACTTTAAATAATGAAGAGACAAAGAAAATATTAAAAAATGTATTTGAGGGCTTGTTAAACGCATTAAGAAAAGAGGTTGAATAGTGTATCCTTCATTTTTATTGATGTTAATAATTTATTTTGCAATTTTTATATCTATTGTTTTTAGACGCGTAAGTAAATTTCAAGGTAAACAGGTTACAGAAAAAATAAAGTGTGGAACCTACTACCATTTAATCTGTGGCCTTTGGGGCAGCTTATTCGTCGTTTTGATTATGTGTTTTTTTGCAGGATTAAGCCTTGGAGATATTGGACTTCGACAAATGAGATTTGACTATGGTGTTTGGTTTACCACTGTTATGATTTCTTTAAGCGGGTTATTATTTATCTTTAGTTTGTACCAAATAATTTCTTTATCAATAAGCACAAAACACAAGGAAGCGGCTGAAAAGCAGTATGGGAACCATCCGGTTTTAAGCGGAATACTCCCAAGAAGTAAAAAAGAAAAATGTCTATGGTCTTTTTTATCTTTAAGTGCCGGCGTGTGCGAAGAAATTGTATTTCGAGGATTTATGCCTTTACTTCTTCTGGGGATATTCCCTGATATTTCGATATTTTTTCTTATTTTGATTCCAAGCGTCATATTTGGAATTGCACACTTTTACCAAAGGGTGCAAGGAATTATTGTGTCGGCGTTATTTGGTGTGTTTTTCATGTGCTTGTTTTTAGCTACAGGTAGTTTAATTCTACCTATATTATTGCACTTTTTTTACGATTTCTCCATTACATTCACCTTATCAGAAAAAAACCGCTTATGCTTGATATAGACAATATCCTAAGCATAAGCGGTTTATAAATTTTATACAGCGTTAATATCTCTCTTATTGTAGAAAATGATTCCTAACGCGGCAAGCCCAATGCCAATTGCGGACATAACAACCATTGCCAGCCAGCTAATGTCATCCACCGGCAATTGCGGCACCCATCCGAATGGTGTTACATTCGCCAGCCACTCAATTCCGGGAATCATGCGCCCATACATCATCGCAAAAAACGCAAATGCGTAATATGCCCATATCCAGCCGATACGCTTTGGGAACAAACCTACGAACAGGGTCGCTATTCCGCCCATTATCCACATAGCAGGTACATACACAAGAACCGATGGCAGTAAAAAGCTAAGAGGTAAATCTGATGGGTTATCCAACATGGTAGACGACAGTGCAAATAGTCCAAAGGCCTGTGCCAGCTGTACTAATATGGCGGAAACAAAGGCAATAACCACAAAACCCAGTAAATATTTTGTTTTGGAAGTTGGGGTCGCAAACAGCAGCTCGGCCCTGATGGATTTCTCTTCGCTTTTAGCCTTTAGTATAAACATAATTACAGGCACAGAGGCGATCATTGCCATAACGAAACCGATCATGTTAGCAAACATTTGCACAATGTTAAAACCTGCCATATTTAGCACGGCGTTCATTTGCGCTACAATTTGCTCGGTTGGCATATCATCAATTTCAATTTGGTCTAATAGGCCTGTAGGGCCTAGTATCATTTGGCGATACATATCGTTACCTGCCACAAAATTGTCTATGTCTTGCAGCACGCTGGAATATGATAACCCTACAACAAACAGCACAACGATCCATACAATCACACTGAGCCGCAGCAAGCGGAAGTTTAATCCAAATGCGGACTTTAGCAGTCGTCCTCCATGGGCTTTTCCAAGTCGGGCAGGAATAAGTCCTTGGTCTATATCCCTAAAGCTGCACAGCCAATATGCAAGTGCAGTAAATACCCCAGCCATTGCAATAATAATAAGCACAGGCCACCAATAGTTTGCGACATATACCCATGTGCGAGAGGCTAAACCCAATGGGCTAAAGAATGCCAGAAAGCCCATTGCATCCGGATCCATATCTGCACCGGCACGAATAAAGTAGAACAAGCCAAGGGCGAAAAACGAATAACTAAGTGCCCCGCGAGAATTAGATGAAAGCTGGCTAAACAAAGCAGCAACTGCCGCAAAAACCAAGCCAACAACGCCCATAGTTACACCCCATAAAAGCGCTGCGTTAAAACCCATCGGGTCACCAACCATGGCCATTCCCAGCCACATGGTAAGTGCAAAAAGTACGGCCATTACCGCATTTACAACAAGGGCGGTTAACATGGCAGCATTTACGTTGGCAAGCCTGCCGCAGGGCAAGCTGCGAAGCACTTCATACCGTCCGGCTTCTTCATCGGCGCGGGTATGGCGCACAATTAAAAAGATATTCATAATGGCTACAGCTATCCCTAAAAACACAAACATCATTAAGGTGTATAACGCCCCTATGGTTGCAACGTCTGTGCTGTATAATGGGCCAACCATTGCAAGCATTGCGGGATTTTCTAATATGGCCATAAATTCGGCTCTATCAGCCGCCTCTGGTATGAGGGATAGACCCATTAGTATCAATATTAAAAAATTAAGTATAACCATGGTAAGAATCCAAGCAGTAGAAGTGACTTTCTCCCGCTTTAGCATAAATTTTGTAAGTTTAAGCGTATTGTCAAACATATAGACACCTCCTTATCAACCGTTTTTTGTATAATGCTGCATGAATAAATCTTCTAAAGACGGCGGCGAAGATTCCAGCTTCTTTATACCAAATTGGTTTAAGTGGTTTATTATTTCGCCCATTTTTCGGGTATCTGCATGGAAGGAGATATCGTCGCCTAATTTGCTTATGTCAAACACTCCAGGTAAATTATCAAGGCCTTCGATTGTTTTTTCTGTAGAAACCTTCATTACATAGCGGGTAAGATGACGTAATTCGTCTAAGGTGCCTACTTGCACAACTTCTCCATCACGAATAATGCCTACACGGTCGCAAAGTCTTTCTACTTCTGACATGATGTGGCTGGACAGGAACACGCCCTTCCCCTTATTTTTTTGCTCCAGTACACAATCCTGGAAAACTTGCTCCATAAGCGGGTCTAGGCCGCTTGTTGGTTCGTCTAAAATATATAGGTCAACTTCTGATGCAAAGGCAGCCACCAGTGCCACTTTTTGACGGTTACCCTTTGAATATGTGCGGCATTTTTTTGTAGGGTCTAAATTAAAATCCTTGATTAAACGCTCCCGCAGTTTTTTATCGTGGCTGCCGCGCAAGTTTACGAACAAGTCGATAACCTCGCCCCCTGTTAAGTTTGGCCACAGATTAACATCGCCAGGAACATATGCGATTTTTTTATGAATTTCTACGGCGTCTTTCCAAGCGTCCTTACCAAAGACTTTTGCAGAACCGGATGTGGCTTGTAAAATACCTAAAAGCACACGAATGGTTGTAGACTTCCCTGCCCCATTTGGGCCGATGTAAGCGAAGACTTCGCCTTCTGCAATTTTTAGGTTTACACCTTTAAGGGCGGCAGTTTTGCCGAACATTTTTGTTACGTTGTTAACCTCTACACTGTAATTCATTTTGTGGCCTCCTTTTAAATGGGGCTCTGCCCCAAGCCCCGCCGCTCCGCCGGGCAAAGCCCTGCTACGCTTCCTTCGCGTTCGCTACGGGTGCGCGCTGTGCGCGCAAATAGTTTTATTTTTTATAAAAACATTTGCGTATTGTGTCCAAAATTTCTTGAAACTCTTTTAAAAATTCATCGTATTTCTCCCTGGCAGTTGTGCCAATAGTGGCTCCTGGGGCAATGCTTGTTTTAGATTGCCCATACCCTTGCAATGTCCAAGATATAATCTCCATTACGGTTTTGGGGTTTATATCATCCCTAAAGAGGGATGTATCTGCTTGGGCATACACTTTTGCCATGGTTTCTGCTTGTTTGGCGTTAAGCTTTGCTAAATTTGCGGCGGTACTTTCGTTTTTTGCACTGTCATCTACAAACGCACTTACTAGAAAGTCAAAAATAGCAGGAAAATGTATGGATAGGTCTCGTTTTAGCAAAGAGAGCTGCCAAATACTTTCTAAAATGTCCGGTTGCAAATTATTTATTAAGTCAATATATTCCCTTTGTATAATTTCTATCGAATAGTCTATTAGGAAATTATATAACCGCTCTTTTGTACCAAAGTAGTGGAAAAGCAACCCTTTAGAAATACCTGCATCTTTTACAATATTGTCTGTAGATGCCTTTTTATACCCGATTATAAATTCTTTCATTGCCGCATTTACAATGCGTTCGCGCTTTTCTTCCGATAGGTTAAGAAATTTTTGAAAGTTTTCGCAATTTTCGCTTTTTTCCATCGAAACATCCTCTCGTTGACTGGTTGAGTCAATTTTAACATCATTGACTTAATTAGTCAACAGCAAAATAAAAAAATGTTGACGCCAATGTTTTGGCAGCCAACAAATTTTTAAACAGCTTTAACTGTCATGTCTCTTATTAATTTTCGTCAAGCAAATCATTACTCATTTCATCACCATTATTCCGCAATGAGATTATCCCCTTAGCGGCATGTATAAGGGCCCTATACTCCTGCTCATTAAAAGTAGAAATTATAGCAGAGGTTTTCATTTGATAAGAATTTTTTACATCTGATTTACTAACGTTTTGCGGTAAAAAAAGACTATCAATAGAAATGCCACAGGCTTTTACCAGTCTATCTAAAACAACGGGTGTTGCGCCACGTTCGCCCCGCTCTATTAAGCCTAGGTGTGAAACAGTTAAATCGATAACTCCTGCCAATTCTTCCCTTGACATTGATCTGATCAGACGGATACTCTTAATGTTTTCGCCAATTATTCTGTCTAAATAGGTTTTTTCTTCGCGTCTTCTTTTATGTTTCATGATAACATCTCCTTGTATGTTGATGATGGGTTTTCATCCAACCATCATCTTAGATTTTTTTGTTGCAAAGTGCAAGTCTTTCATATTTAGATACTGCAAGTGTATGGCTTTATATATCACCCTTTCTTGTTTAAACCGCACAGGTATAAAATTTATATATAAAAAAGGGAATCCCTTTTGGCATCAACAATTATGCCAAAATGATTCCTCTTTTTCTAAACTTTTTGTAAAAATATAGATTCTCAAGAGTTATTATAGAAGCGGTAAAAACGCCTCTTAGCATAAGTCTACCTTCTTGCCGGTTTGTTTACCGGCTTGATTTTTCTCATACTGATTGCACATAAAAAGCTCCTTAGAGTACACTAAATCAGATAAAAATTAGTCCAGTTTGTAAGCCATCGGCCATTTGTTATGCTCCAAACGCGAAATTGAAGTATGCCATTATATGTTCTCCAATAGATACGGGTCATTTCATTAAGTGGCGCAATTCCTTCATATTCAACCACTGCATTTATCGGCTCTGGTGCAGCAACAGCCATTGTAGGAACAGCAAAGGATAATGCCATTACACTAACAAGCAAACATATAAGAAATTTCTTTTTCATCATACAACACCCCCTTTCCAGTTAAAATTTGTATAGAATTTATCTACCGAGAAAATTAATCTTCCCCTCGCGTACGAATAGGAAAGAAGTAAAAGTGTTCGGGTATTTCAGTGGCGTATCCTACAAATACTCCACCAATATAAAGTGAAAACGTGCCATCTTCATTATCTACTATGAGATTTTCTTCTGATCTAAAAATGCCGCCGTCTTCATTATATTCATTCATAAAACACTCAGAAATATTTGAAACATCTGGGCTTTCCCAAAAAGCTGGTTGGATAAGAAACATATATGAAGCAACAAACAAAATAGCAATAACTGCCGAAGAAAGTACATTAGCAATTGTTCCTTTAGTGCTTGTCCGGTTTCGCAATGCTAATATTTGCATTCTTTCTATATCTTCTAAATTGATGCCCGCAAATTTATCTGTGTCTACATCTTCTGCCGGGCGCTTCATTTTTTCACGGTATAAAAACAATTGCCGCAGGCTATCTAAGTAATGGTCAAAATCCTTATTGTTTGATACTGCGTACATATCATTCTTTAATTCGCCCACAAATGAAAAATTTTTTCTGAATAAGTATACAAGGGGATTCCACCAAAATATATAACAAATAATATCAACTATATACCTTGTTAGAATATCTTTGTCCTTTATATGCCCCCATTCATGCAATAAGATGATCCGCAACTCATCGTCGGATAAATCAATTTTAGGTAAAATAATATATGGCTTAAAAGCTGTTGTAAAGGGCATAGCCACGGAACTTACTCTAAAGATATGCACATTTTTATCCGCACCGATTATTTCTTTCAGTATTGATTCTGCATATTTATCCCGGGGTAATTTACCTATCCATCTAACAACAGGGCGGGCGCGGTTAAACCGAACAACATGTCTTGCAACCAAAGCAATCGTTACTATAATCCAAACACAAACAAACAAGTTAAAACCATTAACCGACACACCAACTATTTGAAAGGATGTAAGCTCGTGTCTTGCAAAATTAACGATGGCCGGATAAATTGTATTTGACAAAATAACGATGGAGTTTGGACGCTCGATGACAATCAACATTCGCAAAACGCTTAACACAAGCAATAGGAATAAAGGAACCACAGAAAGCTTAACGAGAAATTTTAACTTTCTCATGAGTAGCCCCAAAAGAATGAAGGTACTAAACCATAATACACCCATTAAAAATGAATGTGGCGATATTAAATGATACATGGTCGCTCCCATGGCTAGGTCCTATCTTCCGATTCTCCAAATTTGCCTCTAATGGCTTTAATAAGCACATCAATATTAAGACGCAACTTAGGTTTTACGGCAACGCTGGCTATACTCCCTGCGATGAATTCTTCAGGCGACAGCGTAGGCTTATATGCTCTTGCAGGTTTCGTAGTTGTGGGTTTATAAAGATAATCTACTGCACCTTTTTTTTCTAACTTCGTCATCATGATAAAGATTGAGTTTATGCTCCAAGACCGGTTTTCTGAAGCTTCAAGAATATCAGCAACAGTCATAGAGGTACTACTTTCCCATAGTACACTCATTATTTCCAACTCTTTATCAGTTAGCTGCATTAAGCAATCACCGTCTTTCAAAAGGATGTTGAAGAACAATATTGCAGACGAAATACTATATGTTATTTGCATTTTAATCATTTCGACAGCATCTGTCAAGAAAAAATTAATAATTAATTTACCTATTCATTTATCAGCCGCTATTTTTCGATACCACATACTGCACCAAATTTACAAAAATTGCAAGGGCCTTTCGGGCCTTTTGTGTATGGAGCGGCAGAAATATCGCCTTTTGTCATACGATTGCCAAGTTCTTTTATTTTGCCGGTTACTTCCTGGCCCAGTGTCTGAAAGCTTTCTATGTCAAGGGCTGTGGGCTGTATGGATTTTTTAAATTTGCCATCTTTGTTTATAGCCACAGGAATTACGGTGGAGCTTTGGCCGGGCGCTAATGATTTATCCATGGCGTTTAAGGTGGTTTCCTCTGATAGTGCGATGCCTGACATTTTGAACTGAGAAAGCAGTCCCTTTTCCCGGGTCTCCTTATCCAGCAATATATCTGTTTCTAAAATTGGATCACCAATTGGGAAGTAAAACATACCGCCGGGTTTTGCATTTCGCATGGCGGTTATGGCGTTCATATAAATCATAAGTTGTAATTGTATACCATGGCGTGCTTCTTCTATATTGAATTTTGTGCTGCCGGATTTATAGTCGATTATTTTTATATATTCTTCTGCAGATTGCTTTAGTGTATCCACTCGGTCAACATAACCTGTTACAGTTAGATTTTTTCCGTTTTCAAGGGGTATGGATGTGCGGATTTCATGCTCGGTGAGGGTTGGGACAAAGTCACCCATTTTAATATGCTCACACAGTGCCCAAATAGACGCGGCAGATGTACGGCGCACTTTATCTAACATATGCCGATTGCGTGCGTTGTCGTGATATATATTTGAATTTGCTGTTACTACATTTACAATTTCGTCTACGTATTGTGCAATATCTGTATGGGTTAGATTATTATGTTTTTCGCCATTTTCCCATACACGCTTAGAAAATTCTGCCATTACGCTGTGAAATAAAGTGCCGAGATCTGTTGGCAACACCTGAAAACGCTTTCGTGGCTGTGCTTTTAAGATATAGGTCATATAGTAGGCAAATGGACAGCGGGCAAAGGATTCTAAGCGGGATGCGGCGGTTATTATTGTATTGCCATATAGGCAAGCTGTGGATGCTTCCGACAATAGTGCGCTTGTAGGGGTTGGGGAGGGAAACATACCATATTCGGATAATTTTTGTGCACCTTGAATGGTTAAGTCGGGGAAAATTTCCCTAATTCGGTTAATTACTGGTGATGGACGCAGAGATTTGCCACCAGGTGTTGTACTGGAATATATGAGAATAAGTTTGTCACTTGGTTGCGACATTGCGGTGTAAAGGCTGTAGTAACTTTCTGTTAGGCGGTGGATATTTTCTGCGGCTAGTTCTACGCCTGTGTTTTGCAATGTTTGACGTTCATAATCTGTAAAAAGTCCGGTTTGGGATGGGGTTGGTGGTAGTATATCTTCGTTTGCGCCAAGTACAATCATCACTTTAATTTCGGGATAGCGCGAACGGCCGATGTCACCCAGCACGATTTGGTCGGTGGTGGGCGGAACGCGTCCTAGACCTACTTGGGCAAAACCTGCATCGAGGGTTGCAGCAAATGTTTTTATGCTCACTTCCTCGTCGCCCAGCATTTCTACAAGCTTGTCAAAGATTTCGCATATTTTTGGCCAAATTTGCTTGTGCATTCTTGCGGTGGCGTGGTCACCTGCGGCTGTGCATGTGTCTATCCAACTTTGTAGGGTAGCCGAGATGTTTAGCGCGTACAACATATCGAAAATATGCCGGGCATGTGCTTGCACTGTTGCGGTCTTTTTTGAGTTTGTAAATGTGGATAATATTGAAAGTAACGCTTGCCTTGTGTTATCTAAGTTAGGATTGTTAAATGGATACCGCCAGCGATATGAGGAAATGCCATGCTCCAGTACGTAGTTTTCAAGTTGGTCAATTGTTTCAAGAGGCAGACTGGTTAGGCGGGTTTTTAGGAAGCGGAAAACGCTTTCGTAGTTCCAGTTTTTTATGATTATATCTAGGGCAGCGCGTATTAATTCTGTTAATGGGTGGGATAAGATGTCTATTTCTGTGTCTACAAATAGTGGAATATTTAATCGGTCGAAGGTTGTTTGTAAGATTTTTTCGTAATGTGTGCGATCACCGCATAGTATGGCAATGTCCCGAAAGCGGATACTTGGATTGCGACTTAAAATGTAGTTTGCGGCGGTGTTTACGGCAGCATAACGGTCAAAGGCAGATATTATTTCTATGTTGTTTGTATTTTGTGAGTGATTGGGGGCGGCTTTGTTTGGCAGCATTGTAAAATTATTTACAAATGCGGCCAATCCCGGCGCATTTGCGTGACGTAGATTTTTTTCTAGCTGGGTTTCCGGTTCAATTTTAATGCGGGCATTGTTTGCAAGATTTTTTAGTTTTTCAATTGTTATTTTAGGAGGGGAGAGGCGTGGATCGGCTGCGAGGGTTAGGGTAACGGAGACATTATTTGCCCGCTTTAGTATGCATTTTAAGACTTGTCTTTCTTGGGGGGTGAAACCGGAAAAACCATCTACCCAAAAATACGCGCCATCTAAAAGGGGGATAGGGTCGTTTTCGAGGCTGTCTAATTTTTGGCATAAAATCTCCAGCATATCATCTGTAAGTAAGTATCGGCCATCTACTAATTTGCGATAGGCCGTTGATATTTTGGCAATGTCTGTCAGTTTTGCGGCAAATGCAGGTGATGAATTGGCGGCGCGGTCAAGTAATTCAGGGGCGGTTATGCGGTAGTGATTCATTTCTGTTATTGTATCTGCTAAGGATTCTACAAAGCCGTGCTTGTTAGCGGCAGATTTGTAATATGTAAGGTTGTCTGCAACTTCAAAAAGCACCTTGCGAAGCAGCATTTGTTTGCCTAGGTCATCTGCAAATTTGCCAGGCATTCCGCCAAAATTGGAAAAAAGCCTATAGGCTAGGCGGTTAAAACTTAAAACCTGCACTTGGGTGGCCGCAGCACGGCGCGAAAGAAGCAGTTTTTCTGATTGTAAGGAGAATTGTTCGGGAACAAGGTAATACAACGGTGCGTTGCCGTCTAGCTTTTGGTAGATTTCTTCTAAACATAGTGATGTTTTACCTGTGCCGGGTTTTCCCAGTATAAAGCGTAATCCCATTTGTATAATAGTTCCTTTCGCAGAGATTTTTGCACACTTGCTATTTTTCTTTAAGTGTGCTTTCATCATATAGAGGTGAAAGCATGAGTTTTAAAATTAGAAAAGCATCTATAGAAGACGCGTATGAGTCGTCGCTCTGCCATATTGCCGCATGGCAATCGGCATATAAAGGAATTATATCTGACGAATATCTAGACAACATGCCAACAAGTTTAAAACAGCGTGTCGAAAGCTTTAAGGACTACCAATTCGACAATTTCTACTTGCCAACATATGAAGGCAAAATTATAGGAAAATTAATACTTTGGGATAGCAGAGACGAAGATAAACCGGGCACCGGAGAAATAGGGGCTATTTATTTGCTTGAGGAATTTTGGGGCAAAGGTTATGGATACACAATGATGAATTTTGCCATAAGACAGCTTATCGGCAGGGGATGTACCGAAGTCTTCCTCTGGGTTTTTGAAGAAAATACGCGCGCACGGCTATTTTATGAAAAGTGCGGATTTGTATTAGATGGTGCAAAAAAGGAAGTTGTTATAGGCACGCCATTAATGGAAGTAAGATATGTGTTTAAATCAGTGAAATAATCCAACCTGTTGCATGCTTACTCACACCAGCCCCTCAAACCCATTTTGCCTTAGGGCTTCATACAACACAATTCCTACAGAAACGGACAAATTTAGCGAACGCTCTTCCCCTATCATTGGAATTTTTACAATGCGGCTGCTATATTTGTCCATTATATTTTGGGGCAGTCCTGTGGTTTCGCTGCCGAATATTACATAATCATCTGGTTTATACTTTACATCTGTGTAGAATTTTCCGTCACCGGATTCTGCCAGGTAAATATTAGCTGATGGGTTTTTCTTTAAAAAATCCTCAAAGTCCATGTACTCATGGACTTTGATTTTATGCCAATAGTCAAGGCCAGAACGCTTTAGGGATTTTTGGTCAAGAAAAAAACCAAGCGGATGAATTAAGTGTAATTTTGCATTTGTCATAAGGCAAGTGCGTCCAATGGCCCCTGTATTATGGGGGATTTCTGGCTGATGTAAAACTATGTTAAACATGCACTTAAAAACGCCTTAAATATTGGACT
>Ga0131853_10003644_pt1 | contig 27659 bp, 25 predicted proteins | sample TergutLab28metaG_FD_92764 | JGI IMG/M metagenome (GOLD analysis project Ga0131853, IMG submission 92764) | Labiotermes labralis P1 segment gut microbial communities from Petit-Saut dam, French Guiana - Lab288 P1 (version 2) (version 2) | ecosystem: Host-associated > Arthropoda: Insects >...
AACCCGTACGCCGGGGGTCTGGGGCGGTATCCCCCCAGGGCCGCCGGAAGGCGGCCGCACCCCGGGACACTGGCCACCGTGACCATCCTGAGCGCCGGGCAGCAGGTCTCGGCCAGTGGCGGGGAACCCGGCAGACAGTGCGGTCCCGGCCCCGGCGCGCCACAGGGCCGGGCACTGCCCGTTCCGGGCAGCCTGGGAGGGGATACCGCCCCCAGACCCCCCGGCGTACGACTCTCCGCGGTCTACGGTGCGGGGCCGAGCGGCCGGCAAGGGTTCGCCGCTGGGACCGGGTGGCCACGGTCAGGCTGGACGGTGCCGGCCCCCGGTCACCCGGCACCGGCTGCCGGGCGCGGTCAGGACAAAAGCGATCAATCTACTGGTGGCCGGGGCCTCGGGACGGTGCGGCCGGTCATGGGCCGGGCCGAGCGGTGGACGCAGCGGGAGTCGCTGGCCGGCAGCGGACGGATAGTGCGGGGCTACACCTTGCCCTCGACGACTACGAGCCGGTGGCCCAGTCGCTCGCCGACCGAGGCGATGAACTGTTTCGACAGCAGGGGCCAGTTCCAGAATTCGAGGCCGAGGTAGCCGAAGGCCCACGGCGGCTGCCAGTTCCACCCGTTCAGCGTGAACCGGGTCCCGCAGCCCGGGCAGGGGCGGATGCCGGTCCCGCCGTCGAAAAGCCAGTCATCGATGCCCGGAACGATCGCGTCCTCGAAATCGACCTCGTTCTGGCACCGCGGGCACTCCACGTGGACGCCGAGCTGGCCCGCGTGGAAGACGTTGCTCTCGGTGGTGGCCCTGACCCCGTTGACCCCGGGGCCCAGGAACCAGTCTTCGCTGGGGTCCGCGAGCGCGGTGGCATACCGCTCGCCCGGCCGGTAGCCGTCACCGCCGAGAACGCAGTCGTTGCTGGGCTCCCCGGCGATGACCCCTGTGTGGAGCAGCCAGTCGATAAGGCTTTTACCCAGCACGGCCGCCTCGTCGGCGGTCGCCTCGATATCGACGAGAGTCTGGAACCAGTTCCCCACGCGATCAGGATGACACGCGGAACGGGTCTGTCATGCTGGATTTCACAGCGGTGTGAGGGCCAGGCTCATGAAATAGTTGTCCGGGCTGGGCTGGTAGCCGCCGAACGGCTGGCACGGGAGGAATCCGGCCCGCTCGTACAGGGCCCGCGCCGCGGCGAACACGTCGGGAGTGCCGGTCTCGAGGCTCACCCGCTCGTAACCCCGCTCCCGGGCGATGCCAAGCAGGTGCGTGAGGATCGCCCGCCCGATCCCGCGGCCCCGGGCGGCCTCCGAGGTATGCATGGACTTGATCTCGCCGTGTGCCGGGTCCAGCTCTTTGATCGCGCCGACCCCGAGCAGCTCTCCTCCGATCCGGAAGCTGCAGAACGTGATCGCCGGGTCGGCCAGCCCGCCGACGTCGAGCGCGTAGCTGTGCTCTGGCGGGGTCGCCCCCAGCGTAAACGTCAGGTGCCGCTCCAGCAGCTCCCGCACGTCGGGCTTACGCGGGTCATCGAGTGCTATCTCTCCGGTGCCGATCACGTCAGCAGAGTATGAGGCCCGTGTTTCCGCTGTGTTTCCTGAGCGCCTGCCGGGGCTGCCGGCCCACACGGCGCCGATGATGAGCGCGCAGCCGCCCAGCTGGACGAGAGCGGGGGTCTCGTGGAGGACGAGGTAGGCGATGACCAGCGCCATCACGGGCTGCAGCAGAAGCAGCGCCGCGGCGGTGGACGGGGCAAGCCGGGCGCTGCCCTTCCCGATCAGCAGCCAGGCGGCGACCTGGCCGAGCAGGGCGAGGGCGGTGATCCACCCCCATGCCGAGGTGGAAATCCCGAGCGGAAGACCGGTGACCAGAAGGCTGATGAGCCCGGCGGCGACCGCCGCGCCCGCGGTGGAGGTGCAGACCGGGCCCACGGTGTGCCGGGGTGACCGGCGGCCGCAGGACCGCGTCAGGTAGAGGTATCCCGAGTAGGCGCAGGCCGCGGCGGTCGCCAGGACCGTGCCGCGGACCGGATGCGGCGCGCCGGAGGCGCCGAGGACCCCGCCCGCCAGTGCGACCCCGGCCAGCATCGCGGGGCAGGCCCACAGGAACCGGCGGGGGATCGGGGTCTTGTCCAGGACCAGGGCCAGCAGGGGGAACACGATCACCTGCACGTTGATCAGGACGGTGGCGATCCCCGGCCCGACGTCGCCGATGCTGATCGTCCACATCACGTAGTCGGTGCCGAGGAACAGTCCCGCGAGTGCCGCGTCCCGGTGCAGGCGCCACGGCATGGGACCGTGGCGCCGCGTCTCGTAGACCATCAGGGGGACGAGCGCCGCCAGCGCGACCGCGCAGCGGAGGAAGGCGGCGGTCCCCGGGTTGACGGCGGCGAGGGAGATGAACACCGCCGACGCGGACAGGCAGCCGGCCCCGCCGATGACCAGGCCGCCCGCCGCCGTGTCCGTGACCGCGCGGCCCGGCGGAACGGGAGGGAGAGTCCGAGATGAGACAGCCACGGATTCACCGTGTCATGAATAATCATGTATGTCTTCGCGGCCGTCGTGCGGCACGGCTCGGTCCACGCGGCGGCCGAGGCTCTGCACGTAACCGGCCCGGCGGTCTCCCAGCAGCTCCGCAGGCTCGAACGCGAAGCGGGCTGCCCGCTCGTGACCCGGGACGGGCGCGGGATCCGGCTCACGCACGCGGGCCGGGTTCTCGCGGAATCCGCGCGCACGATGGCCGACACCGCCGCCCAGGGGGCGGCCGACCTCGCGCAGATCAGCGAACTTGTCGCGGGGCCGCTGCGGATCGGGGCGGTCGCCTCCGCGATCCGGGCCCTCGTCCCGCAGGCACTCCTGGAACTGGCCAACGAGTATCCCGGGCTGGAACCCGAGGTCAGGGACGGCGAATCCGAAGACATGATGCCCGACCTCGCCGCGGGCCGCCTGGACCTGGTGATCATCGAAAGCTGGACCCATGCTCCGGCCCGGATCGGCCCGGGCGTGAGAGCCCAGACGGTCGCCCGTGAACGCGCCCTGCTGGCCGTCCGGGCCAGCTGCCCGGCGGGCAGCGAGACGCAGGAGGCTCTCGTCCAGCTGTTGCGAAGCCAGGGGTTCTCCGACGCTTCCGTGCGCTACCACGTCGCCGATTTCAGCACGCAGCTTCAGCTTGTCGCCGCCGGGCTCACCGTGGCGCTGATCCCGCGCATGGCCGTGCCCACCAGCCATCCCGTCCACGCCTTCATCGTCGCGTTCACCCGTGCCGGGAACGACGTTTGCTGATGGTGTGCTCGAACGTGATCACGAAAGATAGGTATGCAAGCCACCCTGATGATCATCATTCGGTGCTACATTCGATAGTGAGCGGGTTTTCGTCCTATCGGAGTGATGATCATGGCACAGTCGAACGTTTCTCTCAAAGGCCCGGCATTGCGGGAGCCGAGGCTGGCGGGCTTCGCCGCCGGGGGCTGCTACGACGCGGCGCTGCCGTCGGCGGCGGTGACCGGGATCCTGGAGGCGGTGGCCGACGGGTCCGGTCGCCCGCCGGGCGAGGCGACCGATGATGAGCTGATCGGGATGATGGGCTGCTGGCAGTCGGCGGAAGCGCACGCGCACGCCCGGATGCTGGCCATGATGCGAGAGCTGATCCGCCGGCGGGCGAATGAGGGGTTCGGGGAGTATCCGGGCGCGCTGCCCGGCAGCTGGGACGCCGGGGCCGCCCACGAGGTCGCGGCTGAGCTGGGAATTTCGTGGCAGGCGGCGGCGCCGCTCCTGAGCCTGGCCTGGGAACTGGAGGCTAGGCTGCCCGGAGTCGGCCGCCTGCTGGACCAGGGGATCCTGACGGGCTTTAAGGCGAAGATCGCCGTGGACGAGTTCATGGTCCTGGATGACGAGAAGGCCGCCGGGGCCGAGCGGTTGCTGCTGGAACGTGACCTGGCCAGCCCGGAGATGACTCCGGGGAAACTGCGGAAGCTGTGCCAGCGGATCGCCGACACCGTCGACCCCGACGGCGCGAAGAAAAGGCGGGAGGACGCTCAGCGAGAGCGGGCGCGCGTGGAGTTCTTCCGGGCCCACGGCGGCGACACCCGCCTGTTCGCCGAGGGACTGCCCGCCGACGACGCCCTGATGGCGAAGACGTCGATCCAGGCTCGTGCGACGGCCTACCGGGAGGCCGGGATCTACCCGGACGAGAAAATGGACCTACTGCGCGTGCTGGCCATGCTGGACCTGATCAACGAAGTGCCCGTCGACGTGCGGGTCGCGAGGTATGAGGGGAAGCACGCCGGGCCGGTGACGGAGCCCGGTCCGGAGGGCCAGGACGGCGATCCGCCGGGGGAGGAGCCGCCCGCAGGAGGCAGGGGCCCCTCGAAGGGCGGCCTGCCGTCGCTGGTGCACCTGACTCTTCCGCTCGCGACCCTGATGGGGATGGCCGAGCGGCCCGGTGAGGCGCCCGGGTACGGGTCGGTTGACCCCGGCCTGGTCCGTGAACTGGCCGCCGCCGCGGCCAGGAGTTCCCGAACCCAGTGGTGCTTCACCGTCACCGACCCGGAAGGTCGCGCGACCGGTCACGCGTGCGCGAAGCTTCTCCGAGGCGCCGCAACGGGAGGCCCGGGGACCTGGGACCTTGTCCCCGACCCCGGCAGGCCCGGCCCCGAGGGCGGGTATGGCACCTGGATCCTGACGATCCCCGGCGGTGCCCGCTTCCGCCTCCAGATTCACCCCGTCCCTTTGGGCGAATGCGACCACCGATACGCCACCGACGCCTACCGTCCCGGGAGACTCCTCCGCCACCTCGTGGAGGTCCGTGACGGAGAGTGCTCATTCACCGGATGCTCCCACCCTGCCAGCCAGAGCGATTTCGAACACGGCAGGCCGTACGACCAGGGCGGAGCCACCGATTCCTGCAATGCCAGCCCGATGAGTCGCCGGTGTCATCGCGTGAAGCAATCGAGGGGATGGAGCGTCAGTCAGCCCGCTCCGGATCGTCACGTCTGGCACACGCCCAGCGGTCGCACCTACGAGAAGGGGGCCATGCGCTACCCCGGCTGACGATCGTTGATTCCCGGTGACCGGGGCGCCAGAGGAAGGCGGTGTCCCGGCGCTACCTCATGCCTGACGGAGTCACTTGACCGTGGCGACGAACGTATTCCACGCGGCGAGGGGGATGGTGAGGGCCGTGCCCTCACGGTCGGTGGTGTCGCGCACCGCGACCGCCGCGCGAGCGGTGTTGCCGACCTCTACGCACGCCCCGCCGTTGCCGCCGCTGAAAGTGCTCTTGCGCCATCCGGCGACGCCGGTGAGTTCCACAGTTCCTCCGCGAGCCTCGCGATTATCTCCCGCGACGCCCTGCCGGGCAGGGCCTCATGCTGCAACGTTCGGAAGCGTAGCGCGGTCCGCCGCACGAGTACAGGGTCTTCCGATACCCGCCCGTCGGCGAGGTCCTCAAGATTGACGACCCGAGGGATCCCCTCCCGTTCGAGAATATGGCAAGAGCCCAGCAGGCCAACGTGCCACCGAGCGGCCTGTGGGACCACGGCGAGCGAAACGTGCGGAAGCTTCGCCACCTCCAATGCGTGCATGCACTGCTCATGCATTACAGCCGCGTCGTCTACTGGGCGGCGAAGGACGGCTTCGTCCACGAGCGCCCATATCCGCGGGGGAGCGGGCTCCTCCCGCGTCAGGATCTTCTGACGGGCCAAACGGCCGGCCAGCAACCGGTCGATCTCCTCGGGCACGATGTTTGGCCAGGCGGCGATCACAGCCCGGGCGTATCGTTCGGTCTGGATCAGTCCGGGGAAGACCGAGTGCTCATAGATGTAGATGTCGTGAGCTGCGGCCTCGTGGGCGGGGAAGGCCTTGAAGGCGTCCGGGTAGGCGCCGGACTGGATGGACCAGGCCTTGGCGGCGAACATGCCGGTCAAGCCGAAGGCGCTGTCGATCGCCTCGCCGTGTTCCAGTAGCGGAGCGCGCTGGAACGACTCGATGTTGGAGATTACCGCCGGGCTGAAGTGACAGGCGGCCGCGAGCTGCGGCTGGGTCCACCCGAACTTCCCGCGCAGCCGGACCAGGTTTCCTACGAAGTCCTGGCACTTTTCGTCACTGGCGAACGGCCCCGATCCCGCCATGCCTCTCACAGCTCCTCACCCCGGCACACGACCTGCCTGTTCACGCACACAACCGGACGTAACGTATGGCACACGCTACGCCGCTGCGGCACGGTGGTCATGCATTTTCGAGAAAGGAAGGCCGTGAACGCCACCATGACCAGGCCCGCCACCCGTCCGGCCCCAGGAGAGGACCGGTCGCCGGGGCGGTACCGCAGCGACTCCATCGACCTCGCCCCGCATCCCGGGGCCGTCGCCCTCGCCCGTCTCCACGTCCGCCGCACCCTCGGCGTGTGGGACCTGGGCGAACTCGAAGCTGATGCTAGCCAGGTGACTAGCGAGATCGTCGCCAACGCGATCGAGGCGCACCATCATGAGCACCTGAACGCGCCGGTCCGCCTCACCCTCCTGGCGGGCCTGCGCACCCTCCTGATCGCCGTCCGCGACGCCAGCACCGCGATGCCTGTTCCGGCTCAGCCCGGCCCGGATCTTGAGAGCGGCCGGGGTCTCCTCACAGTGTCCGCCCTCGCCGCCCAATGGGACGCCAAGCCCCTCGCCGGCGGCGGCAAGACCGTCCGTGCCCTCCTCCGCGGCTCGCGCCGTGCCTGACCATCATCACCCCCAACTGAAGGGACCTGGAACCATGGCTGCTCAGCGCGACGAACTTGAGGGATACGGCCGCGTCGGCCTGGAGCGACTGCTGCTGGCGGTCGACGTCCTGCTCCGCCTGGCCGAAGACTCGGACGCCGTCACCGGCGCCCTCGAAAGCGATCTCTGGCCCCTGCGGAACCGGATCGAGAGGGCCTTGCTGCTTCCCGCGGATAACCTTTCCCCGTGACCGAGGACCCCGGAACGCCGCAGCGCCAGGTGCGAGCCGAGTTCACGGACGAGGCGGTCAGGGTCTACCAGGCGTACTCGCCCGAGATCGCTGAGCCCGCCCTGGCGGCGGGGACGTTCGTCTCGCCGTTCCGGCCCGGCCGGATGACCTGGATCAAGCCGTCGTTCCTGTGGATGATGTACCGGTCAGGCTGGGGCTCCAAGCCGGGCCAGGAGCGCGTCCTCGCCGTGGATATCACGCGCGAGGGCCTTGAGTGGGCGCTTGAGCACGCCGCGCTGAGCAGCTTCGAACGGGGCACCTACGGGAGCCACGAAGAATGGGCCGAGCGGAAGAAGCGGAGCCCGGTCCGTGTGCAGTGGGATCCGGAGCGGTCTCTGACGCAGACTCTCGCTCCGCTTCCGTACCGGTCGCTCCAGGTGGGGCTCTCCGGCGAAGCCGCCCGCCGGTACGTGGACGAGTGGATCCTCGGCATCACCGATGTCACCGACGTCGCCCACCAGATTCACGACCTCGTCACGGTCGGCGACACAGCCGCCGCGAGCGCCTTGCTGCCCTCGGAGCAGCCTTACGAAGTGCCCGAGCACATTCGCTGCCACGTCGGCATGTGACCTGAACTTAACGGATGAAGGCGGGCGGGACGTGGTCGGTCAGCCAGACCATCTCGTTGCCCTGCCAGAACGTCACGCCGCTGGCGTGGGCCTTGGCGGCGGATACGGCCAGGATGGTCACGTCCGCGCTCTTGCGGCGCCCGACGGGCAGCGCGGTGTCCCGGTCCGCCGACAGATGTACGTACTGGCGGCGCATTGGCCGAAGCCCGTCGGCCATGATGACCGGAAGCGAAGCGGTCGCGGTGCCGTGAAAAAGCACGGCGGGCGGCGTTCCGGGGCTCTTGACGATGCGTCCGGGAACGCTGTGGCCGTACAAGGCCCGGATCCGGTCCCCGTCGATCTCGTGGCGCTGCTTCGGGGCGTGCTCAACCATGTCCTCGATCTGAGCGCAGGTCAGGTCTCGCCACCGGGGATCCTGGGACAGTGCCTCCGTCAGGGCGCCGACCTGTGTCCATCCCTCCTGGTCAAGCTCCAGTTCGTAGAGCCAGGGCTCGTGTCGCAGGGCATGGGAAACGGCCTTGCTGAGGTCGGTCCTGTCGGAACTCATGCTGAATATGTACCAGAATCGGCCGAGCGCAGGTTTCTTTTATTTGGCCGCCTTCAGGAGCTCAAGAAGATGGCGGCAGGCCTCGTCCTCCGTTGCGAACCTGCGTTCCTGCCGACGCTGACCGCGTTCCACGTAGTAAACGGCCCACTGGCCGTACTCTTCATCGATGCACAGCCGGTCTTCGGGAAGCCCGCCTTCCAGGCTGTAGGCATCCGGCAGGATGGCTTCCTCGTCCAGAATGGCGCGCAACTCGGTTCGGTCCATCTCGACTGGCCGAGGCTCCGTCCTACGTGTCCCTGTCGATGGGCGAGTTGATTTCGATGATTTCCGGTTCTCCGGGAGGCATTCCCTCGCCCATTGTTATATCGGCCTGCTGGCCGAAGAAATTAAATGCGCGCTTGGTGTTATCCAGGATGCGATCGCGCTCGCTCTCGCTGATGGGGCTGCCGTCGGGCTGGTCCCATTCCGTGAGGGAGTTTCCTATTATCCACATGCCGTAGTCGCCGGATAGTACCTCCGAGTCGATGAAGGCGGTCCGCCCGCCTTCGGTATACCGGAGACCGGTCCGGCCCAGCACTTTGACGGTGAACCCTGAACTGCTCGCGTACGTGTTAGGTTCTGGCCGCGTGAAGTTCTCTTTCATCTCGCTAATTCCTGAGGATGTGGTAGAGGATATTTGTCACATTGGGATTAGATTTCAGCGTTGGATATTCGACTCTTCCCCATACGCTGCCAATTCTGACCCCCGAGGACCGCTGGAATGCGTGGACCGGCCCTGACGCGCCTTCGGCGAAACGTTTGGATCCCTCGTCCCAGAGCGGCTTGGCATCTTCCCAGTCCATGTCGGCGGTCTTCGTAACAAGGTCTTTCCCGGCCTGGGTCATTTCCAGCGTGACGCCGTTGTTCGCCTTGGCCCACTCCGCGGCCGTGTCCCGGGCGACGTCACCGCCGGACCAGAATACCCGGGTCAGTCCCTTGGGCCCGTAGTAGTCATCGGGCGCGCCACTGCTGCCCGAACACCCCATCAGCCCCAGTGGGTCGATCTCGGCGTAGGGGTTCGGGACGTAGGCGTGCGGGTTCGGCGACGGGGCCAGGCCGAGGGGGTCGGGGGACAGGTAGGCGCCCGTCACCGGGTCGTAGTAGCGCTGGTTGTTGTAGTGGAGACCGGTCTCGTCGTCGGCGTACTGGCCGGGGAAACGCAGCGGGGTCGAGGCGCCGGAGGAGTCCCACGCGGTGCCGCCCCACAGGGTGCGGCGCTGGCGGCCGGCCAGGGACCCGTCGGCCGCGACCAGTTCGGCCGGGGTGCCGGCCAGGTCGGTGACGATGGAGAAGAAGCGCCGGTCGATCTCCTCCTGCGGGGCGTCGGCGGCGTCGAGGGCGCCGGACACGGACGACGTCTGCGCGACCGGGGCGAACGAGCCCGGCCGGTAGTCCCAGGTCGTCACCTCCGACCCGGAGAGCTCCTGCTCGGCCAGCACGGGACCGTCCCAGGTGAACAGTGTCCACCCCAGGACCTCGCCGGACGCCGCCAGGTGCTCCTTGGCGACGCGGCGGCCGAACGGGTCATACGAGTACCGCCAGGACGACCCGTCCGGCGTGGTCACCGCGGTCAGGCGGCCGTCGGCGTCCCACGCATAGCGCCAGGTCTCCGGCTTGCGGGAGATCCGGGTCCGGGTGCGGGTCACGACCCGGCCGGCGGCGTCGTGCCGGTAGCGGACGTTCCCCGCCTCCCGGGTCAGGGTCCCCGACACCGACCGGGATCCCTGCGCGTCGCCGTCCAGCCATCCGCTGGCCGCCGCCGGCGGCGGCAGCGACGGCCAGGCCGCGGCCGTCACGTTCCCGGCCTGGTCGTAGCCGTACCGCTCCGACCACGAAGGCCCCGTGACGGACGTAACCCGGCCGGCGGCGTCGAGGCCGACCGCGCGGCTGCCGGCCAGCAGGTCCTCGAGGCCGGTGACCAGGCCGTCGGGACTGTAGGAGTAGGAGCGCCGCTGCAGCACCGACGACGGTTCCGGGCCCGTCAGGGTCTGCCCGGTGAGCCGCCCGAGCGCGTCCCATTCCTGGGCGATGACCGCTCCGCCGGGCAGGTCGCGCCGGGTCTCCAGGCCCGACGCCCCGTACCCGAACCGCAGCCGGCGGCCGCCGCTGTCCAGCACGGCCGAACGCCCCGCGACGTCGTAGGACCACCGGGCGACCGCGCCCGACGGCGTGACCCGCGCGACGACCCGTCCGGCCGCGTCGTAGGACGTGCGGACCGTTCGCCCGTCGCAGTTCTCGGCGGTGACCCGGCCGAGCGCGTCGCGGGAGAACGACACCGACGCGTCGGGATTCCGGGCGGAGACCAGGCGCCCGGCCGCGTCGTAGGCGAACGTCGTCTCCGTGCCGCCGGCCGACTGCGACACCAGGTTCCCGGCCTGGTCGTAGGAGTAGGCCAGGGACTGCCCGGCCGCGTTGACCTTGGACGTGAGCTGGCCGGCGGCATCCCAGCCGTAGCGGGTGACGGCCCCGTTGTAGTCGGTCTCGGAGGCGAGCCGTCCCGCCGGGTCGTAGGTGTAGGACCAGGCCAGCCCGGCGTGGATCACCGACGTGAGCCGCTGTTCGTGGTCGTAGGCGAATTCCGACCGGGTCCCGTCCGGTCCGGTGACCGCTGCCGGCTTGTCGAACGCCCCGTAGGCGCAGGAGGTGACCGCGCCGCCCGGGGAGACGTGCCGGAGCAGGTTCCCTTCGCCGTCCCACTCCCAGGACTCCGCCGACCCGTCGGGCAGCGTCCGCGACCGCGGCCGGCCCTCGGGCGTCCAGGCCAGCAGCGTGACCCCGCCGTCCGGGCCGGTGATCTGCCCGACCCGGCCGAACTGGTCGCGCTCGTACCGGGTCACGGCGCCGTCGGGCCCGGCCACCGTCACCGGCAGCCCGGCGGCGTCGCAGGCGACCGTCGTCACGGAACCGTCCGGCTCGGTGACCGCCGCCAGGTGCGCGTCCTCGTCGTAGGAGTACCGGGTGACGGACCCGTCGGGAGCCGTCACCGCGACCCGGTTCCCGAGCGCGTCGAACGACTGCCCCCATACGGCGCCGTCGGGCTCGGTGACCTCGACCGGAAGACCCCGCGCGTCGTAGCCGGCCCGCGCGGCCGTCCCGTCCGGCCGGATCACCGCCGTCAGGTTCCCGGCGCCGTCCCGCTCGTACCGGGTGACCCGCCCCAGCTGGTCGGTCACCGCGGTCACCTGCCCGCGCTCGTCGCGGCGGGTGCGGGTCTCGCTCCCCAGAGGATCAACGACCCCGGTCACGCCGAACGGATCTTCGCGCCGGTACCGCGTCACCGCCCCGGCCCCGTCGGTCCAGGTCGTGACGCGGGCCTCGTCGTCGTAGGAGAACGTGCCCGACAGCGCCCCGGCCGGCGACTGCCCGCGGACGCAGCGGCCGAGGTCGTCGTAGGCGTAGGAGTAGGAGTGGCCGTTCCGGTCGGTCCAGCCGGCCAGCCGCCCGGCGTCGTCGTAGGCGAACCGGAGCGGTTCGCCCGAGGAGTTGACGACCCCGGACAGGCGGCCCTCGTCGTCGTATTCGTAGCGGACGAGAGTGGTATCGCCGAGAACGAGAGCCGTGATCCGTTCGGAGGTAACGCGGGTTTCCAGCCGGTACCCGCCGGAGTGGGTCACGGCGGCCGGGGCCCCGTCCTCGTCGCGGGAGATCGTGATCTGGTGCCCGGCCCGGTCGGTGACCGATGCCAGGGGCAGGTCGCCCTGGCCGCCGCCGGTTCCGGCCCACCAGTGCCCGGGGGCCCGCTCGAACCGCCAGGCACGGCCGCGCTGCCGGTCGGTCACGGTCCAGGAGTCGCCGTCGCGGGTCAGCGGCCACGCGGGCCCGTGCCGCGGCAGGGTCTCCTCGCCGTCGTCCGATCGCGGCCAGGTGAGGACCCGGCCGTCGGAGAAGACGCCGAGGACCCGGTCCGGGTAGACCTCGAGGCGCTGGTCGAAGGTGGACACCCAGGACCGGCCGAGCCAGCGTCCGGTCCGGTGCGAGGACCGGTGGGTGCGCTCCAGGACCAGCGGCAGCACGCCGTCGAGGGTGACGTCGGCCTGGGACAGGACCACGTCGCCGGTCGCCACGTCGACCGGGTCGCCCGCGGTGTCCATCTCGCCGGTGGACCGCGATCCCGACGGGCCGGCGGCCTCGGGCGCCCCGGACGCGGACCCGCCCGTCCCGCCGGAGGCCTCGTCGCCGTTCAGCATCCTGGAGACGGGATTGGAGCCTTCCGGGCCGGAACCGCCGTCCGCTCCGCCTCCCGAGCCGCCGGGCAGGTTCTCGTCCGCAGGCCGGATGGCGTTGGCCGCGCCGGTGTTCTCTTCCTCGGCCGCCAGGTGGGTGGCGACGCTGGCATCCTCCTTCTCGGCCGTGTCCTCGAAGAACCGGCCGATGGACTTGCCGACGTTCTCCCCGGCCTGAGCGGCGTCCTCGGCCAGGGCCTTGAACGCGGCGCTGATCGCCCCGCCGCCCGCCATCAGAACCCCAGTCCGCGGACGCCGGACGCGAACGAGGTCGCGTGGGCCCGCATGTCGGACGCGTGCTGGCGCAGCAGCGCGGTCTGCGCCTTCACCGCGCCCGCGTCCAGTTCGACGCCGCTGCCCTTGCCGCCCCCGGCGGCGCCGGACTGCGACCAGTCCAGCCCGGACAGCATGGTCTCGACCTTCGCGAACAAGGGTTTCGCGGCGGCCTCGACGACCTGCCCGATGATGTACTGCTCCAGGTCGTTGACGAGGGACTCCATCAGCTTCTCGCCGGCCTCCTCGATCAGCGGCAGCGCCGCCTCCGCGATCCCGAAGGTCGCCACCGCCGCCGCCTGGTCGGCGACGAACTCGGCCGCCATGGCGATGAGCTGGGCGATGGCCTCGACCTTCTGCGCCACGATGTAGCCGGCCGCCGCGTCCAGGGCGGCGGCGAGGACCTGGCAGCCGTCCACGATCTCGGTCACGTGCTGGCCCGACAGCTTCTCCCACCCGTCGGACATCTTCTGCGTGGAGACCGCCTTGTGCGCCGACGCGATCGAGGACACGGCCTTCGTCGCGTCCTGGTGCGTCGTCTGCACGGCAGTCCCGAACTGCCGCGTCAGCGTCGCGAACTCGCTGACCTGGTCCTCGTTGATGTACGGCCAGGGGATCCCGATCGCGTTCAGGAACGTCACCACCGGCATCGGCAGATCATCGACCGCCAACCCGCTCACCCTCCCCGGCGTCGCGCCTTTTGTCGGAAATATATTGGCACGCCGGGAGGGGGTGCCGGGCGTATTGCGATGAGCCGGGCTGGGGCAACCGGTCAGCGGCCCCGTCGAAGACGCCCCCTGATGCCCAGCGCCCCGCCTCCGGCCGCCGAGGCGGCCAGGAGAACGAACGCGTCCGTGAAGCCGGGGACATTCCGCGGCTGGCCGATCAGCAGCGTCACCAGGGCCAGGGTGACGGCGCCGGCCAGGTACTGGGCGGTGGTCAGCAGGGCCCCGGCCGTCCCCTGGTGGGCTTCCGGAGCGTCGCGGCCGCCGATGATGAACATGACCGTGTAGACGACGCCGTTGCCGGCCCCCGACAGCAGCAGCCCGGGAAGCAGGCCCGCGAGATAGGAACCGTCCCGGACGGCGACCGCCAGCCACGCCAGGCCCGCCAGCGTGACACCGAACCCCGCCGTCAGGACGGCGTGCGGGGCGAGGTTCCGGACGGCCCGTCCGGCCGCGGTGCTGCCGACAGTCACCATCACCGCGAGCGGCAGGAACGCCAGCCCGGCGCGCAGCGGAGAGTAGTGCCGCATCGTCTGCAGCAGCAGGGTCAGGACGTAGAACTCCGACCCGGCGCTCGCCATATACAGCGCGGCGGCCGCCGAGCCGGCCCGGACCGACCGGTCCCCGCGCAGCGCGGGTTCGATCAGCACGCTGCCCGAAACGGCCTCGTTCCGGGCGAACCAGCCGCCCGCGGCGACCGCCAGCAGCAGGCAGGCGAGGGCCGCCGGGTCGGTCCATCCGCGGGCACCGCCGAACGTGAGGAACAGAACGAGGGCGAGGACCGAGACGGTACACAGGCCAGCCGCCAGCAGCGGGACGGGGCGGGTCCCGGCGCCGTCGGGTTCAGCCGTCCGGGATCCCGCCGCGGCGCCCGCCGCGCACAGCAGGGCCGGAACCACGTTGACCAGGAACGTGAGCCGCCAGGAGGCGGCCGTCAGCAGCCCGCCGAGCAGCGCGCCCGCCGCCAGCCCGGCCGCGCCGGTCGCGGCCCATACCCCCAGCGCCCGCGACCGGGCGGGACCCGCCGGGAACCGCGTCCCGATCAGGCCGAGCACCGCCGGCTGCAGCAGCGCCGCGGCGAACCCCTGCGCGCCGCGCGCCGACACGAGCACGGCCCCGGTCCCGGCCGCCGCCCCGGCCCCGCTGGCCAGGCCGAACAGGGAGACCGAGACGACGAACATCCGGGCCGGGCCGAACCGGTCGGCCAGCCGTCCGCCGACGATGAGGAACCCGGCGAACGGGACCGCGTACGCGCTGACCGCCCACTGCGCGACCGCCGGCCCCACGTGCAGCTGAGCGGCGATGCTCGGCAGCGCCAGATAGACAATGGAATAGTCCAGCGCGATCAGGAACTGGGCCACCGACACCAGCAGGATGGTCATGGTCCCATCATCAAACGTGCTCGTTAGCGTCAGGGAAAGCCGCGAGGAGGCCGCCATCCGGCGTGGCGCTTGCCGGAGTGGAAGGCGGCCTGCGCTCTTCCCATCCCCCGGTTCCTCACGGCCGGCGGAGCCGGCGAAGGAGGACCGAGATGACGGGAGCCAGGAACAGGAAGAGGAGCCCGAGGCCCAGGGCGATGTCGATCACTGCCCGGTTCCAGGCACCAGGATCGTCACGGAGGAAGACGGTGCCGTTGGCGCCCGTGTCGAGCGCGGCTACGGGTGTTCCAGCGGGCATAGTGGATGCGGCGTCGCGGAGGTTGACGTTCCGGCGGGTGATGGTGCCATCGGGCAGCCGGAATTCTCCCGACCATGTGCACTGGCCCTTGTCACATGACTCTGACTGGGGAATGTAGTAGCCGTCTGTTCCTCCGCCGTGCGCGGCCTGCAGCGCGGGCCCGAGCTCAGCGATGCCAGCGGATAGCCCGGCGGCCCCGACGGAGACGAACACGCTGAGGCCGAGGCCCATGAACACTGGCATTCCCCAGCGCCGCAGCGGCGAGTCTTCCGGCTCCGGAGGCCGGAGAGGGAAAGGTCGGGCGCGGTCAGGTGCCCGCGTTTGCCGCTCGCCCTCCAGCGCGCGCAGCAGCCGGTAGGCCCCGATGGCCGTTGTCCACTGTGACCAGCCCGTGGGCGAGCATCCCACGGTGCGCCACCGCCGTCCGTCGGTGGCGTGGACGAAGAGGGCGACATCGTCGCGGAATCCAGTTGGATCGGCCGAGAACCTGGCCACCTTCGCCCAGGGGATCGCGGTCGTGCGACGGATAGTCCGGACGAGGACGTGCTCCTCCGTCACGCCGATTCCGGCGCGCAGGATGCGGAAGACGGCCGCCCCGGTAACCAGCAGGAGAACCGATCCGGCGATGGCGGATACCGGTTCCCGGTAGGCGATGCCCGGGACGGCCATCTGCAGGGCGATGTAGCCTCCCAGCCCGCCGGTGAACTCCGCGATTACCCAGCGCATTACGCCGGATCGGTACCAGCGCATCCTCGGACGGGCCATAGGCGAAAACCTAGACCAGATTGGGGAGGCTGGCCAGGTACCGGTGTGCCCACCGAACTCAGCCGTACCCGGGTCAGCCCTTGAGGATGGGCCGTCCGAGGGGGAGGGGCTTGCCGCCGGTGGCGACGGACGCGGCGCCGAAGAAGCAGTAGCAGCCGATGACCGCGAAGATGAAGACGAAGATGCCCTCGATCTTCAGTTCCGTGGTGGAACCCGACGACGCGGCGAGCAGGTTGAAGACCAGTGCCAGGTCGACGGCGAGGAAGATGCCGGTGTAGGCGAGCGGCAGCCGCAGCGTGGCCAGGGTGAGCATCACGATGACGATCAGCCAGGAGGCCAGGAACGTCTCCTGAGTGCCGACGATCGCCGCCTGCGTGATGCCGAACCACCCGTGGGTGAGGCCGAGCACCAGCAGCGGGAAGCTCGCCCAGAAACCGCCGAAGATGCCGAACACGGCGGCCGGGGCACTCTGCCCGATGGCGATGCACCAGATCATGGTGACGAACTGGCCGACCGCCGTGGCCGCCATGATGATGGGCAGCGACGCGCCGAGCAGCCCGCCCGGTACCAGCCCCACGAGGGTCAGTCCGAGCGCGAACGACCCCACGATGAACGAGGGCAGCCCCAGCATCATCGGATCGCCGGCCAGCAGTCCCGTCGGGGCGGGCGGGGCGGCTGCCTGTTGTGTTTCCTGGTCTGCGTTGACCGTGGCCATTGGTTCTCCTCCTAGCCGGAGAGGTGTCCTATTTCGGGTGTACCTCTGAGGATCGGAAGAACCTCTCTCAATTTGAGTCACGCGAATCCGTTTGAGGCCGGGCGACGGTCTACTGCCAGCTCATCGACCGGTGCTGGCGGAGGAGATCCCGGGACGCGCTGGACGGACAGCACGCCCCGGGAAGCGGTTACGCGCCGAGGGCGTCGACCCGGCTGATCTCCTCACCGGACAGCTCGAAGTCGAACAGGTCGAAGTTCTCCTTGATCCGCTCGGTACGCGAGGACCGGGGGATCACGACGAAGCCGTGCTCCACGTGCCAGCGCAGGATCACCTGCGCGGGAGTCCTGGCGTGAGCGGCGGCGATCTCCCCGAGCACCGGGTTGGCCAGGTCGCTCTTCTTCAGCGGGCTGTATCCCTCGAGGGCGACGCCGCGCTCCTTGAGCCCGTCCGCGATGGTCTTATCGTAGGCGAACGGGTTCCAGGGGATCTGGTTCAGCGCGGGCGCCTGTCCCGTCGCCTGGATGAGCTCGTCGATCTGGTCGAGGCTGTAGTTGCTGACGCCGATCGACGTGGCCTTACCCTGCTGCTGGGCCGAGATGAAGGACTTCCAGGTGTCGGGGCGGGCCTCGCCGTTCGGCGGCCAGTGCACGAGCCACAGGTCGACGTAGTCGACGCCGAGGCTCTTGAGGCTCTCCTCGATCGTCTCCCGCTCCTGGCCGGCGTTCCCGGGCGGGAGCTTCGTGGTGATGAAGACGTCCTCGCGCGCGACGCCGCTGTCGCGGATGGCGGCGCCGACCCGGTCCTCGTTCCCGTACGCGGTCGCCGTGTCGATGTGACGGCAGCCGAGGTCCAGCGCGGTCCGCACCCCGTTGTAGGCGTCGTCGCCGGCCAGCTGCCAGGTCCCGAAACCGACCAGCGGGATGTCGGCGCCGTCGGCGATCCGGATGGTCTCGGTGCTGTCGTGCGCTGTCATGGTTTAGAGAAATCCTCCGCCGTTGTCGAAGCCGCCCTGGTCGAACCCGCCCTGGTCAAAGCCACCTTGATCGAATCCGCCCTGGTCGAACTGCTGGCCCGGATCGAATCCGCCTTGATCGAACTGACCCTGGTCGAAACCGCCCTGGTCGAACTGGCCGTTGTCGAAACCGCCCGGCCCGAACTGCTGGCCCTGGTCGAACTGCTGCACGTTGTCGTACTGGACGTTGTTGTCGTACTGCACGTTGTCGTACTGGACGTTGTCGTACTGGGGGGCGCCGCCGAACTGCTGCCCGGAGTAGACCTGCTCGCGGCCCCGGTCTCCGTCGAAGAGGTTCTCGACGCCGTGGAAGATGTCGGTCGCGACTTCCGAGCCGAGGATGCCGCCCCCGACACCGAGCGCGATCTTGCCCGCGCCGGCCAGGAAGCCGCCGCCGCGGTGCTGCTGGTAGCCGTATCCCGCCGGCTCGTAACCGGGCTGCGGGGTGTACGTCGGCTGCCCGAAGCCGGCCGGGGCGCCGTTGGCCGCCCGCGCGCGCAGGCGGCTGATGGCGTGCTGCTGCGCGATGAGAGTCTGAGCCATCTGGTACAGCAGCCCGGGCGGGGCCTGCCGGAGGTGCCGCTCGATCAGGGCTTCGGCCTGCGGGTCACGGGGACCGGACTGCTGGGCCGTCTGGGACATGTGCCGGAACAGGCCTTCGATGGCCTGCTGATCCTCGATATTCAACTTCGCCTCCCGGGGTTCGCGGTCATCGTGTCCGACAGTACCCGGGCGGCTGGCGGGCTTTTATCCGATCATGGGGGACACGTCGTACGGGCGGGACAGCATGCCGCAGGCATGCATGAGGTCGGAGATCCGCTGGACCTGGGACTTGCTGACCCCGGAGGGGAAGGACCCCGCCGTCACCCGCGAGGCGACTTCCGCGGAGACTCCCGTGTACTTGGTCATGACCTGCTCGATCGCCGGCCGGCTGGTGTTGGCGAGGGCCTGGCCCTGGTTCAGGGCGCGGACGAACGCCGCCACCGTGTTCGGGTACTTCACGGCCCAGGCCGCGGTGGCGACATATCCGGAGATCGGCAGGTCCCTGGTGGCGCCCTGGTTGCTGTCGGCGATCGAGACCGCGCCGTGCCGCAGCTTCGCCTCGGTCAGGAACGGGTCGGCGATCCAGACGGCGTCGACCCGCCCGGCGGCCAGCGCGGTGCCCATGTCCGGGAACGGGACGGCCACCAGCTTCACCGCCGACACGGGAACGCGCCGCGAGGCCAGCATCGACGACAGCATCACCTGGGCCTGGTTCTGCAGCGCGTTGACGCCGATGGTCTTCCCCCGCAGCCCGCTCAGGGACTTCACGGGCGAACGGGGCATGACGAGGAGCCCCTGCTGGCCCTTGGTCGCGTCGTTCCCCTCGTCCAGGATCTTGAACTTCGCCACGCCTTTCGCCTGAGCCTCCACGAACGTGGCGTAATTGCCGAAGTTCACGTCCAGGCGACCGTTCAGCAGGTCGGCCATGGCGGGGCCACTGCCGGACGTCGTCACGATGGTGACGTCCAGCCCGTGCGCCTTGAAGAACCCGCGCTGCTGCGCGATGTAAAGCCCGGCCGCGGTCACCGACTTCAGGGCGCCGACCTGCAGGCTGGTCTTCTCAAGTGATCCGCTGCGTCCCGCCTGTCCTTCCGCCGTGGCCGAGGAGCACCCGGCGGCGGCCAGCACGGCGAATCCCGCCGCTGCCAGCACGCCCCGCCGGGTGAGCCCGGTCACCATCCTGTCTCCGGCCACAGAGTGGATGATCCGTTACGCCTCCAGGCCCGTCAATGGGCCTGCCGCCGGGTGAAAAGGTCCCGCAGGAGGGCCGTGACGGTGTCCGGGGACTCCTCGGGCATGAAGTGACCGGTATCGATCGTGCGGTGGACCAGGTCCGGGGCCCAGGCGCGCCACCGGGCCTCCGCGTCGAAGCCGAGGGCGGCGCCCCAGTCCTGCTGGGCGACCGTCACCGGCATCTCCAGGACCCGCCCGGCGGCGCGGTCAGCCTCGTCGTGGTCGATGTCGGCGCCCGCGGACGCCCGGTAGTCCGCCACGATCGAGTCCACGGCCCCGCCGGACGCGCGCAGGTACTCGGCGCGGACGCCCGGAGGGATGGCGCCCGGGTCCCGGGCCCAGATGTCGAGGAAGTGGCCGAAGAACGCGTCCGGGGCCGCGGCGATCATCGTTTCCGGAAGCCCCGGCGGCTGGGCCATCAGGTACAGGTGGAACGCGACCGCCGCGCCGGCGCCGCCCAGGATGTCCCACATGTCGAGGGTCGGCAGCACGTCGAGGATCGCGAGACGGGCGACCGCCCGCGGATGGTCCAGGCCCGCCCGGAACGCGACCAGCGCTCCCCGGTCGTGCCCGGCCAGCGTGACCCTTTCGTGCCCCAGGGCCCGGGCCAGGGTGACGACGTCGGCAGCCATGATCCGTTTGGAGTAGTCGGCCGGGTGGGGCTTGTCGCTGTCGCCGTAGCCGCGCAGGTCGGGGCAGATGACCGTGTGGTCCTCGGCCAGGGCCGGGGCGACGTGCCGCCACATCAGGTGCGTCTGCGGGAAGCCGTGCAGCAGCACGACCGCCGGGCCGTCCCCGCCGACGGCGGCCTGGAGGGACACGCCGTCGGCGACGGGCACGCGCTGGGAGGTGAAACCGGGAATGGTGAGTGTCATACGGCCAGCGTGACCGGCGGCGATCAGCAATCGATCAGTACGATGAGCGGGTGCTGATCGGGGTACTCGGACCGGTGGCGGCGTGGGACGCGACGGGTACCCCGCTGCCCCTGAAGGGGCCCCGGCACCGGGCGGTGCTGGCGCGCCTCGCCGTGGCCCGGGGCCGTGTCGTCCCGCTGGGTGTCCTCATCGATGACCTGTGGGAGATACCTCCCGCGCGGGCGGCCGGGTCGGTCCGGACCTTCGTCGCCGACCTCCGCCGCGTCCTGGAGACCGGGAAACCGCATGAGGTCCTCGTGACGGAGGGTCCCGGATACGCGCTGCGGGCGGAGACGGACGCGGACCGGTTCACCCGTCTCGCCGGCCCGGAGAGGGACGCTGGCCCGGGGCGGACGCTCGAAGTGTCCGGCGAGGGCCTGGACCTCTGGCGCGGCCCCGCTTACGGGGAGTTCACGGACGAGCCGTGGGCCCGGGCCGAAGCGGAGCGGCTCACCGAACTCCGGCATGCCCTCACCGAGCGCCGGGCCGAGACCCTCCTCGCCGCCGGGCGGCCCGCCGACGCGGTTCCCGGGCTGCGGGCGCATGCCGCCGGCCAGCCGTGGCGGGAGGACGCGCACCGGCTTCTCGCTCTCGCCCTGTACCGCTCCGGACGGCAGGCCGATGCCCTGGAGGTCATCCGGGGCTTCCGTGAGCGGCTGGCGGACGACCTCGGGCTCGACGCCGGCCCGGAACTGTCCGGCCTGGAGGCGGCGATCCTGCGGCGGGATCCGGTCTCCGGTCCCGGGGACCGCGATGTGCTCGCGGCAACCGCGGCGGCCTACCAGCGGGCCGGCGGGGCACTGACCCGCACCCGCCTGGAGTCGGCGGCGGCCCTCGCGGGAAGCCTCGCCCTCGGCGGGGGCAGCGGGCTGCCGGAAGCGATGAGCCAGCGGCTCGCCGCGATCGAGGCCGCCTCGCGGCTGGACGACCCGGTAGCGGTCGCACGGGTGATCGCGGGATTCGCGGTGCCCGCGATCTGGACGCGGCCGGACGACCCGGCGCTGGCCGCCCGGATCGTCGCCGCCGCCTCCCGGACCCTCGCGGAACTGCCGGACGGGGCGGAGCCGCTGCGGGCCCGGCTGCTCGCGACGATCGCCCTGGAATCGAGGGGAACCTCCGGCACGCGGCCGCGGGAAGCGGCGGAGCGGGCGGAGACGATCGCGCGGCGGCTCGGCGACCCCGCGCTGCTGCTGTTCGCGCTCGCCGGGACATGGATGCAGTCGTTCTGGCGGACCGGGCTCGCCGGAGTGCGGGACGACCTGGGCCAGGAGATCGTGACGCTCGCGGCGCGCCACGGGCTGCCCGATTTCGAGATCCTGGGACGGCTGGTCCGGATGCAGGCGCTCGGCGCGCTGGGTGACTTCGCCGCGGCCGGAGAACAGGCCCGGACGCTGGAGGAACTTTCCCGCGCGGGCGAGCGGCCCGGCGTCACGGTCTTCACCACGTGGTTCCGGGCCATGGACGCGGTCGCGGACGGCCGGGATACCTCGGGGGAAGGCTACCGGCACGCGTCGTCGCTGCTGGAGGGGTGCGGGATGCCCGGGGTGGCGCGCGGACTGCCGCCGCTGGCGCTGCTGTGCCTGCGGGTGTGGCGGCGCGATCCGGCCTCCGGTTTCGGCGACGGGACCGGCTGGGGGCCCTACCGGCCCTGGGCCCGGCCGCACCTCCTGCTGGCCGCCGCACGGCGGGACGAAGCCGCGCGGGCGCTGCGCGAGTGCCCGGATCCGCCGCCGGGCGTGCTCGCCGAGGCACTGTGGTGCCTGACGGCCCGGGCCGCCGTCGTCCTTGATGATGGTTTCGTCGCCCGCGCCGCGCGGGAGGCCCTGCTGCCCGCCTCCGGCGAGATCGCCGGCGCGGCCAGCGGCATGCTGACCGCAGGCCCGGTCCGGGATTACCTTGATGACATGGACCGCACGGACGTGAGGGGGCCGTGATGCGCGCGAAGATCTTCTTCATCACCCTGGCCGTGGACGACCTGGAGCGCTCGGTCGCGTTCTACCGGGACGGACTGGGCTGGCCGACCGACGGGATCGTCGGCCGGGAGTTCCACGACGACGTCACGGGCGCCGACGGGACGATCGCCTTTTTCGCCTTGGAAGACGGACTGCTGCTGGGCCTGTACGAACGGGTCAACCTCGCGAAGGACGCCAGTCTGCCCCCGGGCCCGCGGAGCCCGGCCGAGTTCAGCATGGGCCTGCCCGCGGGCTCGAGGGAAGAGGTCGACGACCTGCTCCGCAAGGCCGAGGCGGCCGGGGCCACGCGGACGGCCCCCGCGCACCTGCGGCCGTTCGGCGTCTACTCCGGGTACTTCGCCGACCCGGACGGTCACCTCTTCGAGATCGCCTGGGACTCCAACGGGTAGCACTGGGGTCTCGGGCAGCGGGAACGTCAGGAGGGGAGCGTGACCGTGTTGCGCTGGCCGTCGGAGCGGGCCTGGAGCCGCGCGCCGAACGGGTCGTCGGACTCCAGCACGGCGAGGGTGGCCTCGTCCGTCGCGTTGGCGATGAAGCGGCGGTCGTCGGCGTCGAGACGGCCGATGACGATGCCGGTGCGGGACCCGTCCCGGCCAGGAACGACGGTGAAGGTCTCGACGGTGGCGGGGCCGCTGGCCTCGACGGCCTCGGGCCGCGGGGCCCAGCCGTCGATCTCGGCCTGGAGTTCCTTGCTCCGGTCGGGGAGGTACTCCGCCGGGGCCGTGCTGTACACGCCCGCGGAGTACTTGGTCATCACGCCGCCGAGCGCCCCGACCAGGCCGAACGCCCCCGGCGTGCGCCGCACCCGCGCGACCGTCTCGGCGATGGAGTGCATCACGTAGTTGTTGCCGGGACCGCCGAAGAACGGCAGGCCCCCGGTGACGGTCAGGCCCCGGGGGTCACCGGGCGCGAGGCCGAGCCCCTCGCTCACGTTGAACACCGGCACCGGGAAGCAGCTGTACAGGTCGATCGCGGTCAGGTCGCCGGCGGTGACGCCGGCGACCTCGAGGGCGTGCCGGGCGGCCATCACGGCGGCGGGGGCCGCCGACAGGTCCGCTCGCTCCATCAGGTCCCGTTCCCGCAGGTCGGCGTGGCCGTGCAGGAACACCCAGCGGTCTTCGGGGACGCCGAGGCGCCGCGCCGCTCCCGCCGACATCAGCAGGACCGCCGCGCCCTGGTTGACCTTGTCCCGGGCCACGATGTACCGGGTGTACGGGTCGGCGATGACCCGGTTGCTCCCGGACCGGGTGACCAGGCCGCGCGCGTCGCGTTCGACGGGGGCCGCCGAGTGCGGGTTCGCGGCCGCGACCCGGGTGAACGGCTCGAACAGGGTACCCATCTCGGCGGCGTACTCGGCGCGGGAGCGCCGCAGCCGGGCCCGGCGGGCGTTCTCGAACAGCGCGAAGTGCGTGGCCGCGTTGATCAGCCCGTGCGTGACCAGGTGCGGGGAGAACATGCCCTCGATGGCGAGGCCGCGGTCCTCGAGGGTGCCGCCGGGATGCTCGGTGAAGTCGGGGACGTCCGTGGTCGCCGGGTCGGCCCGGGCCAGGCGCTCGATGGTGGAGATCGCCTCGGCGCCGGCGAGGAGAACGACGTCGGAGGCCTCCTCTTCCGCCGCGATCGCGGCGGCGAACTCGTTGACCAGGTGCTGCGGGCCCTGGCCGCCGGTGACCTCCAGGATCGCGCGGACCGGGCCGGCGCCGATGCGGCCCGCGGCCGAGCGCGGGAAGTTGTCCGAGCATCCCAGCGGTGCCCGGGCGCCGGGGAAGGACACCTCGAACTGCCGGATCCCGGCGATCGTGCCGATCGCCCGCGTGACGGCGCCGGCGTCCGCCCCGGTGTCGGCGATCGCCTCCCGGGCGGCGTCCGCGGCCAGGTCAGCGGGGGAGCGGCGCCGGTATCCCGGCTCGCCCAGCCGTTCGGAGACCTGGCCGACGCCGACGATTACGGGCGTGCGGGGGTCAGTATTCTGCGCGGTGCTCACGGCGGTACTCCTCGGTCGGTGGCCGCCGGTGCCGCGGCTCATGGTGCAGGAGTGGCAATTATGCCTTACCGCCGTGAGCTACCGCGCTGGGCCTACCCCAGGCTGTCGCGCAGCGCCAGGACGCGCAGGAGGGCGACGTCGGACAGGCCGGGGTTCAGGGTGCCGTCCCGCAGGGCGGCGGCGACCGCGGAGACGGTGTCCTGGCCCTCGCTGACGTCGCGGTTGGAGGCGAGCAGCACGTCCATGCCGGCCTGGGCGGCCAGCACCCCGCACTGGGCGGGAGTGCCGAAGGGCGCGATGGCGCCGGCCTCGAGGGCGTCGGTGATGGTCACGCCGCGGAACCCCAGGCGGCGGCGGAGTTCGCCCTGGATGATCGCGGAGGACAGTCCCGAGGGGTACTTCGCGTCGAGCGCCGGGTAGGTCGCCCACGAGGCCATCACCATCCGCACGCCCGCCGCGATCGCGGCGGTGAACGGCACCTCGTCGATGGACCGCAGGTCGCTGAGCGGGACGTCCAGGGTGACCGGGGCCTCGTCGGTGTTCTGGTCCACGGTCGCGGCGCCGAGGCCCGGGAAATGCTTCGCGGTGGCGACGATGCCGAGCTTCTGCTGCGCGGTGATCATCGCGGCGCCGCACTCGGCGCAGACGTCAGGGTCCGAGCTGTAGGAACGGCCGAACTCGTCGTCGAAGTTGCCGGCCTGGCGGTAGACGTCCAGGACGGGCGCGAGGTTGACGTCCATGCCGACGCCGGCCAGGTTCTGCCCCGCCCCGGTGCCGGCGTCCGCGGCCTCGGCGGCGGGGTCGGAGGAGGCGCCGATGGTCTTCTCCGAGTCCACGGGCGCGCCGGGCAGGCGGCGGACGATGCCGCCCTCCTGGTCGGTCATGATCAGCAGCGGGGACTGCACCGGACTCGCGTTGTTGGCGTCCTTGAGCTGGGCGACGACCGCGGCGATCTGGTCATCGCCGGTGATGTTCTCGCCGAAGAAGATCACGCCGCCGGCCTCGCCGGCCGCGATCTGGTCCAGCAGGCTCTGCGGCACCGTGGTGCCCGGGTAGGAGAAGATGACGCGCTGCCCGGCCTTCTGGGCCGGGGTCAGCCCGGCGATGGCCGCCCCGGGAGGCGTCGTCCTGGCCGTCGCGGCCTTCGCCGTCCCGCTCAGCAGCCCCAGTCCGCCGATGACCGCGCCCGCTCCCACCGTCAGTGCTCCGCGCCTCGTCAATGGCGTCCGCGAAATACCCATTGTCGCGTCCTCCCCGTCCCTCAGGCTCATGTCAGTTATTTTCACGCGATGTGCGAGATGTTTAAATTAGTAACTAACGACGGGGGCGTGTCAAGGATCGGAGCCGAATGACCTCCCAGCGCTGGGCCCGCGTGCTGCCCGTCGCGTTCATCACCTACAGTCTCGCCTACCTCGACCGCTCGAACTATTCCATCGGCATCGCGTCGGGGATGAAAGGAGACCTGGGCATCACCGGGGGCGCGGCCGCGCTGCTCGGCGCCCTGTTCTTCCTCGGCTACTTCTTCTTCCAGGTCCCGGCCGCGATCTACGCCGAACGGCGCAGCGTCCGCCGGCTGATCTTCTGGTCCCTGATCGCCTGGGGGATCCTCGCCTCCGCGCAGGGCCTGGTCTCGTCGGTCGGGCTCCTGATGGCCGACCGGTTCCTGCTCGGCGTGGTCGAGGCCGCCGTGCTCCCCGCCATGGTCGTCTTCCTCGCCCACTGGTTCACGACCGGCGAGCGGGCCAGCGCCAACACGTTCCTCATCCTCGGGAACCCGGCGACTGTCTTGTGGATGAGCGTGCTGTCCGGCTACCTGATCCAGGTCACCTCATGGCGGTGGATGTTCATCATCGAGGGCGTCCCCGCGATCATCTGGGCATTCGTCTTCCGCGCCCTGGTCACCGACCACCCGCGGGACGCGGCCTGGCTGGAGCCAGCCGAACGGGACCAGGTCGGCGCCGCGCTCGCCGCCGAGCAGCGGACCATCGCGCCCGTCTCTTCCTACCGGGCCGCCCTGCGCTCCCGCAACGTCGTCCTGCTGTGCGCGCAGTACCTGCTGTGGAGCATCGGCGTCTACGGCCTCGTCTTCTGGCTTCCGTCGATCATCAAGTCCTCGACCGGGGCGGCGATCGGGATGACCGGGCTGCTGTCGGCGATCCCCTACGCCCTGGCCGTCATCGCGATGATCGTCACCGGGAGGCTGTCGGACCGGGCCGGGCGGCGCGGCGTCTACGTCTGGACGTGGCTGCTGTTCGCGGCGGTCGCGTTCGTCGCGTCCTACTTCGCCGGGCCGCATGATTTCTGGCTGTCGTTCATCCTGCTGATCCTGGCCGCCGCCGGCATGTACGCGCCCTACGGCCCGTACTTCGCCTCCATCACCGAGTCGCTGCCGCGCGACTCCGCCGCACCCGCCGTCGCGCTGGTCAACGCGTTCGGCGGGCTGGGCGGATTCATCGGCACGTACCTGGTCGGCTGGCTGGACAGCGCCACCGGAACCTCGGCGGCGTCCGTCCTGTTCATGGCGGCCACCCTGGCGGTGGCCGCCGCGATCATCCCGCTGATCAGGTCCCGGACGCGGACCGCTGCCGCGGCCGTGCCGTCGGGGACGTGACCGCCCCGGCGGCGAGCCGGCCCGCGGTCTCGCCGCTGGACAGGGACGCGTCGGCCAGCCAGCCGACCGGGCCCGCCCAGTCGCCGGCCACGAACAGGCCCGGGCAGCCCGCGACCGCGGCCGGTGGACGTCCCCGCAGGCCGAGGGCCAGCGGCGGCATCGCGCTGACCACCGTCATGTTCGGCAGGAACCGGGACGCCGCGATGTCACCGTCGGATATCCCCGCCATCGAGGCGAACTCCTCCAGGCGGGAACGGTCGGCGTCGGGGTTCGTCGGCCCGTAGCGGGCGGCATGCACCATGCCCTGGCCCGCCGGGGCCAGGTTCCCCGCCGGCGCGTGCGGAGACAGGTACAGCGGCTCGTCCAGGCCGAAGGTCACCCGCGTCCGGTCATGGCGCACGCCCAGGTCCAGGCAGGCGGCGGTGACCTCGGGCCCGAAGTCGTTCCAGCCCGGGTCCGCCGGCAGCAGGCGCCGGGCCCCGGCCGGGGTACCGGTCGCGATCACGACGGCCGGGGCGCCGGTCTCCTCGCCGGACAGGGTCCGGACCCGCCAGGCACCGGGCTCCCCGTCGATCGCGGTGACCGGCGTGCGGGGGCGGAACTCGGCCCCGGCGGCGGTCGCGGTCGTCAGCAGGCCGTCCACCAGCACCTGCCAGCCGTCGTCCAGGTACCCGACGTTGCGGACCGCCGCCCGGATCTGGCCGAGGGGCACGTCGGCGGTCAGCGCGTCCAGGTCCGCCGCGTAGGTGGCGGTCCGGGCTACGGCCTCCAGCAGGGCCGCCGCCTTCGGCGTCAGTTCCAGCGACGCGATCCAGTCACGGGTGCTGAGCATGGGGGAGTCGTGAAGGCTCGTTCGGAATACCCGGGTGAAGGCGGTGGTGAGCTGGG
>Ga0131853_10003645_pt1 | contig 27656 bp, 30 predicted proteins | sample TergutLab28metaG_FD_92764 | JGI IMG/M metagenome (GOLD analysis project Ga0131853, IMG submission 92764) | Labiotermes labralis P1 segment gut microbial communities from Petit-Saut dam, French Guiana - Lab288 P1 (version 2) (version 2) | ecosystem: Host-associated > Arthropoda: Insects >...
CAGACAAACCCCGACAAAAATGTCAGAATTCAATCGTCGTATCCGCCACCCAAAGATGACAGGGCAAAACAAACTAATTCGTCGACTATTTGACACACTGTTGAGTTCTCAAGAATCACACGCGCACCGCGGCTCCGGCCTTTTGGGCCGCACCAGCGGGGCGAGGAGAAACTTACCCAGATCCGGATTCATCCGCCAAATCGACGCCGCACCCCGCCTCAGAGGGCTCACGGTCGCCGCGTTCCGAGCATCCGTGCCGCGTGCCGCGCGTACATCCGCGGCGCCAGACGAGGGACCAGGAGCCGCACGGGAGCGGGCGCGCGCTGGAGCATGGTCGCCAGGACGGCGGGATCGCTCTCGTAGGCGAACATGCCGAAGACCAGGAGGCGGTCCTTGGCCGCGATCGCGGCTGCGCCTGCTTCGCCGATGGACTGCCACTCGGAGGGGTCCAGATGTACGGCGGCAAGCGGGAGCAGGTCTCGTTCCTCCGCGTCGAGGTGTTCGTGCAGGGCGGCGTAGAGGGCCTGCAGTGCCACGATGAGGTCTTCGCCCGTCGAGCCGCTGGTCCGCTCGGTCCACGCCGCGCGGGAGACCTCAACCCGCTCCAGGGCCTTCTCGATCGCGGCGTGCTGTGACTGAGCGACCGCGACCAGCGCGCGCTCGCGCGGCGAGAGCCGGGGGCTGAGGACGGGCCACAGGAGTGCGTCCTCGCCGGCGTGGTGGTGATGCAACAGGGCGCAGATGAGTTCGATGTGTTGTGCGACGTCGCGCACCCGGGTCGTCGATCCGCGTCCGGCCAGCTCGACAGCGCTCGGCGCCAGGCGGAACTCACGGAGCAGGGCGGTATGGACGACGATCATGTCTCGGACATCGACGGTGGCCTCAGCATTGGTCTTCATGGCGGCCACGCTGGTCGCGGGCGCGCGCCGCTCCCATCCCAAGAAGTTGGGGTCTTCGTCGTCCAGCGGCCACCGCTCAAGCGCGGAGGTGAGGATGGCCCCGTGGGTGCGGCGAGGTGGCGGAGTCTCGAGAGTCGGCTGCGGGACGCCCTCGCGCGTGCTCGCGACCGCGCGGCCCTGAGCGAGCTGCTCTACCCCGAGATCGGTCGCTATGTCCGCTTCGACTTCGGCTGCTTCGCGACCACCGACCCGGCCTCCGGCGTGATCACGTGGGCCTCGAAGACCCGGTCACTGGGCGTCGGCGACGAGGAGTTCGCGGCGACGGAGTACGGCCCGGCGGACATCAACAAGTTCGAGGAGATCGCCACCCGCCGGCCTTCGGTCGGTGCACTCAGCCTGGACACCGACGGCCACCCGGAGCGGTGTCGCCGTCACCGCGACTTCATGTCGCCGCGGTTCGGGTTCACTGACGAGCTGCGCGCCGCCTTCGTGAGCAGAGGCACGGCCTGGGGCGTTCTGGCCCTCTACCGTGCGGGGGACGCGCCGTCGTTCTCGATCGAGGACGTCCAAGACATCGCGGGGATCTGCGACACCGTGGCCGCCGCGATCCAACGCTGCCTGTTCCAGGTCCCCGCACCCGTCCGGAACGTCGCAGGCGGGGCCGGCCCCGCCGTACTCGTCGTCGACGCCACGGACCGGGTGACGCACTCGACGCCCGGCGCCCGTGCGGCGATCGAGGAACTGGGCGGCTGGGAGCACGGCCAGCTGCCGTCGTGCGTCCTCGCCGTCATCGCGAGCGTGCGGGCCGGCAGCGAACACGTCAGCAGCCGTACGCCGACGACCTCCGGGAGCTGGATCACGCTGCTCGCGTCCATGCTCGACGACCGACTCGATGGCAGATCGGAGGGCCGCGACGTGGTGGTCAGCATCGAGCCCACGCCGCGGGCGGCGTTGAGCCACCTCGCCCTGGCCGCCTTCGGGCTCACCAGGCGGGAGGTGGAGGTGGCGCTCCTCGTGCTCCAGGGCGCCAACACCGAGAACATCGCCAGGACGCTTCATCTGTCTCCGCACACGGTGCAGGACCATCTAGAGGCCATCTTCGCCAAAGTCGGCGTCCGCAGCCGCCGGGAGCTCATCGCAAAGCTCGTGCTGACCTGAGTCACCCGGCGGCGCGGGCGGGATCGAGGGCTACTTGTGCCAGACGACGGTCACCGCCGTCCGGGTGCCGGCCTTGTTGAGGTTCTTGCCGGTGATGGTGCCGGTCGCACCACGGAACTTCCCGGTGCCTCCGGTGACCTTGCCCGTCGTGACGGGCCCGCTGGAGAAGTGCAGGCTGCCGTACAGGATGCCTCCGGAGGTAGAGAGCGCGACGTGCCCGGAGGCGGAGTTCGTGGCGGGATTGAAGGTCCCGTTGATGACGTCGAACCCGATGATCCTGCCCGCCTTGTTCCGATCGACCTCGTCCTGGGCGAACGTGGTCTTGCTGAGATTGGCCTGCTTCTGCACGACGGCCGTGAACTTCATCGTGTGGGTGGTCACGGCGGCCGTTGACTGTCCCGCTGCCGGGATCAGGAATGTGCCAGCACCCACGGCGATGGTGGCGCCCACGGCGCCCAGAACTACACGTGTCTTCATGTCGGTCCTTCCCTCGTGGACGGCTCGCGCCCTCGGTGGCGCGAGGCGCCGGTGATCGACGCTACGGCCGGCGGACCGGCGGCGCATGCCCAAAGATGGGGGCCTCCCGGTCGAGCGCCTATAGCGACTGGATGCCGGCGACTTGGATGAAGTGCTCGAAGGTCACGCCCTCGGCACGGGCAATGTGCTCGTACGCGTCGCCGAGCTGGCGGGCGAACGAGGTGAGCAGACTCGCGAGGGGAGCGGACGCCTCCGGGTCGAGCGCCGCGAAGTACGGATCCAGCACCGCACACAGGGCGACGAGATCGCATGCACGCAGCGCCGTGGTCAGCGCCACGACGTCGCGCTGGACCTCCTCGATGTCAGGTGCGACCACGGAGACCACATCAGCAGCTGGGACGTTCTGGTGCGCACGGACGATCGGGTCTTTCCCCAAGTTGGCCGATCAGGCGAAGATCGCATCGTGTAGTCGCCGCGTGTAGTCGCAGCGCCTAGTCGCCGGTCGAAGGGGTCGCCATGTCGCGTACGAGAGTCCACAACCTGTCCGTCTCGCTCGACGGCTTCGCCACCGGCGAGGGCCTCTCGCTCGAGGAGCCCTTCGGCCACGCCGGCCATCGGCTGCACGAGTGGATGGCGGCGACCAGGTTCTTCCACGAGATGCTCGGTGAGCCAGGCGGTTCGGTCGGAGTCGACGACGCCTTCGCGGAGCAGCACGGGCCGGGGATCGGGGCCGAGATCATGGGGGCCGGCAAGTTCGGCCCGCCGGGGTGGCAGGACGACACCGACTGGAAGGGCTGGTGGGGTCCGAACCCGCCGTTCCACACGCCGACCTTCGTGCTGACCCACCGGCCGCGGCCGTCCATCGAGATGGACGGTGGCACGACCTTCCACTTCCTCGAAGCTACGCCCGCCGACGCGCTGGCCGCGGCGCGTGCGGCCGCCCCGGGGCAGGACGTACGCATCGGCGGCGGCCCGTCCGTCGTACGGGATTTCGTGGCGGCCGGCCTGGTCGACCACCTGCACGTGGTGGTCGTCCCCATCGTGCTCGGCCGCGGCGTCCGGCTGTGGGACGGGCTGGAGGCCGCAGAGCACGGCTACCACGTCGAGACGACGGCATCGCCCTCCGGCGTCACCCACCTGACGTTCACCAGGTGAGCGGCGGCGCCGACCCATCGCTGCCCTACCGCGGCCGGAATCTACCCCGAACGCGTGATGACCCCGGCCGGGGTCGCCTCTAGCGTCGGGGGAGGCTCTGCGGCGGTGCTCGCGGGGAGGAGACGGGCATGGCGATCTTCAAGGCCTCCGGCGCAATCGCGTCGGTGCCGGGTGTCACCCTCATCGACGGCCTCCATCCCGAGGTGCGGACCCTGCTCCAGGACGTCGTGACGGCAGCGGGAGGGAGTCCGGCGCCCGCAACTGCCGCCCCGACCGGAGCCCCGACCGCGGCCGCGGCCGCCAGCAGTACGTCGAGCTCCGCGCTCCCCTCGGCGCACGCCGCCGCCATCGCCCTGGTGCTCTTCGTCGGGGCACTCGTGCCCGGCATCGGGATCATCGGCGACCACAAGGGACCCACCTTCACACCCGCTCAGGGGGTGGGCGCCTTCGCGCTGTTCTACGTCGTCGCCCAGGCCGCCGAACGGGTCGTCGAGATCGCGATGCCACTGTGCGAGAAGATCGTCGCGGCGGCGGGCGGGACGCCGAAGAGCGCCCGGGTCAAGGCCCGCGACGACGCCGTCGCGGCAGCGGTCTCCGCGCTGGGCGGGACAGTGGCCGGGACAGTGGCCGGGCCAGCGGGTCGCGACGGCGCCACCGCGGCCGAAGCGGCACAGAACGCGGCAGACAAGCAGGCCGAGGTCGACCAGGCTCGAGCGGATCGCACGTTGATGTCGTTCGGTGCGACCGGTGCCCTGGGCATGCTGCTGTGCGCTTATCTCCACGCCGACTTCCTCTCCGCCATCGGCGTCCACTTCGCCGCTGGCGCCAACGCCGCGACCGGGTTGGCCCGAGTGGTGATGGTGGCGGTGACCGGGCTGGTCGTGGGAGCGGGTTCAAAGCAGCTCAACGACACGATCTCGACCATCTCCAAGAGCAGTGCACAGAAGGCGACGCCGGCGGAGACGGGCGGTACGCGGTAGGCCGGAATGCGGGTCCGGTGACCCAACACACCCTCGCCGGGGTTTTGACGGGGCGCGGAGAGGCTTGCATGGTGGACGGGTCCATCACACCCGCGCCCCGTGCGCCGAATCCCCCCAGTAGGCCCTTGTTTAAGCACACTCCGCCCTTTCCGAACCGACGTAGCAGCAACCCTGGCAAGCACCGGGCCGTCGTTGAACGGCCCCCCTCCCGAACCCCCAAGAAGGCGTTGAAGACCACCCTGGTCCTCTCTGCCATCGCGATCACCGGAACCGGCACCGCCGTCGCCGGCGGCGTCGCCCTCAGCGGCGTGAGCCACGGCGCTTCCAGTGCCGACGCCACCGTCACGCACCCGACCGTGACGCCGTCGAGCGCCGCCGAGGTGTTGCGTGGCCGCGACCAGGCGTTGTCGCGCTCGTTCAAGCGCGTCCCGGTCAAGCCGGCCGTGCGGAAGACGCCGAAGCACCGCGCGCCGGTCCGTCCCAAGCACGCCGCGCCACCGGTCAAGCCACATCCGGTCGAGCACCGGACCGCCGCGCCGGCGTACGTCTCGAGCGAGAACCCCCAGCAGATCGCCAGCGCGATGCTGTCGAGCTACGGCTGGGACAGCAGCCAGTTCAGCTGCCTTGTGAGTCTGTGGGACCGCGAGTCCGGCTGGCGCGTCAACGCCGACAACCCCTCCTCGGGCGCGTACGGCATCCCGCAGTCCCTGCCCGGCTCGAAGATGGCCTCCGCAGGCGCCGACTGGCAGACCAACCCGGTCACCCAGATCCGCTGGGGCCTGACCTACATCCAGGCGAGCTACGGCACCCCGTGTGGCGCGTGGGCGCACAGCGAGGCGACCGGCTGGTACTGAGGCGGTCGTGCCCTGCCGGTTCTCGGGCCGGTGGTGGCGCGTGTCCTACAGGGACCGGCTGTCGAGTCCGAGCGTCGCCTTGTCGCGGGCGATCTCCGCTGCGACCCACTCGTCCACGCTGAGGCCGCGCTTCCGCGCCTCCCTGAGCGCGGCGATCATCTGCCCGCGCCCGGTGATCCACCCCATCCGGAAGGCGCTCGCCACCGAGAGACCGGCCACGGCTCCGAGCAGGGAGAGGACCGTCGCGACCGTGAGGCCGACCCGTGCCCAGGTGCTGTGCAGGTCGACCCACTGCGGGAGCATCGCGAGGCAGGCCACCGCGGCCGCGCAGCTCAGGATGGTCCATACGGTCAGCAGATCCAGGGATCTTCCACGATCCACGAATGCCCGAGACAACCTCATCTCGTCCGACCCTCTCTCGCCATCATCTGCTCAGATGGCCATCGTGACACACCGCTCCTAAGCCGAGTGTTCTGCTGACGCGCCGCCGCAGGTCCCCCACGGTAAGCGGGCAGCCCGACGCTTCTCTCGGCGTACACACCCAGGTAAGTGCTGGTCCATCCGCCTACCGTGGGAATCCGGCAGCGCGCCCGAGGAGCCGGCGCCACCACGAGGGCCGGGCGGATCGGGGCGGCCGGTGCGCCCGCTCCCACTCGGACCTGGTCAACAGCTTGCCGGCGCTCCGCTGCCGCGCCACGCACTCGGTGTGGGCATGGCGGCGATGTTCGCGGTCGCCCTCGGGAAAGAGCAGCGTGTTGGGGTTCATCGCCAACAGCCGGCCGTGGCAGAACGGACAGGTGTACGTCTTCGGTTGCCTGCTCTGTGCCGGCCGCATGTCCCACCAGCGCACTGGATCCGCCATTGAGCAAGGCTACGGCGCCCCGACCGTGCCTGCGAGAATGAGGCGGTGATGACCTCCGCGCCCGTGCGCATCGCCCTGGTCGGCACCGGCGCCTTCGGGGCCAAGCACGCAGCCGCGCTGCGACGCATCGATCAGGCCGAGCTGGTCGTGACGGCGAGCGCCGGTGTCGACGAGGCCCGCCGCTTCGCCGACGAGCACGGCATCGGCCGGGTGGCGGAGGGCCTCGACGAGGTACTGACGATGGACGACGTCGATGCCGTCATCCTCGCCACCCCGACCCCGCTGCACGCCGCCGGGACGGTCGCGTGCCTGGACGCCGGCAAGCACGTCCTCACCGAGATCCCGCTGGCCGACTCCCTCGCCGACGCCGAACGGTGTCTCGAGGCCCAGGAACGCAGCGGCCTGGTGGCCATGGCCGGGCACACGCGGCGCTTCAACCCCAGTCACCAGTGGGTGCGTGCCCGGACGCTCGACGGCGAGTTCCACCTCCAGCACCTCGTGGTCGAGACCTACTTCCTGCGGCGTACCAACCTCAACGCCCTGGGTCAGGCACGGTCCTGGACCGATCATCTGCTGTGGCACCACGCCGCCCACACCGTCGACCTCTTCGCCTACCAGACCGGATCCCCCGTCGTGCAGGCGCACGCGCTCCAGGGGCCGCCACATCCCGAGCTCGGGATCGCGATGGACATGTCCATCCAGCTGCGCGCGGCGAACGGGGCCCTGTGCACGCTGGCGCTGTCGTTCAACAACGACGGCCCGCTCGGCACCGTCTTCCGCTACATCGGCGACACGGGCACCTACCTCGCCCGGTACGACGACCTGACGAGCGGCACCGAGACGCCGATCGACCTCAGTGGTCTGTACATCTCGCTCGACGGCGTGGAGCTCGAGGACCGGGAGTTCGTCGCCGCGATCACGCAGGGCCGCGAGCCCAACGCCTCGCTGCGCCAGGTCATGGACTGCTACCGCACGCTCGCCGACCTCGAGGCCCAACTCGGCGTACCGTCCTGAACCGGCGCGCCGGGGGCACAATGTTCGCGTGAACGGCCAGGTCCGGACCCGATGGCTCGGCGCACTCGGCGCCGCCGTCGCGGTGGCGTTCGCCGTCTTCGTCCTCGGCGGGTACGCCGCCGGCTGGGCGTGGACCGGGCTCTCCTCCCAGGTCACGTTGTGGGATTGGCTGCAGGCCCTCGCCCTCCCTGTCACCGTCGGACTGTTGCCGCTGATGCTGCGCCATCGCCAGCGGCTGGGTCGCAGTCACCTGGCCACGGCCTCGGCCGCCGTACTCGCCTTTGCTGCGCTCGTCCTGGCCGGATACCTGGTGCCGTGGGCGTGGACGGGCTTCACGGGCAACACGCTGTGGGACTGGCTCACGCTCGCGCTGTTGCCGGTGGTACTCGCCACCTCCACCCTGTGGCGACCACCACCCCGATGGACCGCGCGTCACGTCGGGCTGCTGACCGTCGCGGTCGTGACCGCCGTGGCCCTCGTGACCGCCGGCTACCTGGTGCCGTGGGCGTGGACCGGCTTCACCGGCAACACCGCATGGGACTGGATCAAGCTGCTGCTGCTCCCACTGCTGCTCCCGGTGGTCGTGATGCCGCACCTGCTGAGGGTGTTGGAGGTCTGGATGACGGCCGCACCGGACCGCCCAGCGGAGCCCTGAGGCGACGGCCGACCTCAGTGCAGGACCGCAGGCGGGCTCTGCTCGTCGTCGAGGGTGCGCGGCTCCTCGCGTCGACGCGGCAGCAGGAGCGCCGGCACCAGGGTGACCAGCACCATCGCCCAGGCCACCCAGTAGGTGTGGGCGAACGCATGGCCGGCGTCCGCCAGTCCGGCGCTGATCTCGGCCGGCGACATCTTCCCCGCCACGGCCGGATCGCGCAGGGAGGCCATCGCCCGTCCCGCGAACTCGGAGGCCTGCAGATGGCTGGTGAGCAGCACCGACATGATCGCCACGCCCGCCGAGCTGGCGATCTGCTGGTTGATGTTGAGCAGGGTCGAGCCCCGGGCCACCTCGTGCGGCCGCAGATTCTTCAGCGCGGAGGTGAACAGCGGCATCATCGTCGCCCCCATCCCGAGCCCCATCACGAACAGCTCCGCCGTGATCATCGGGTACGGCGTGGTGGAGGTCAGCTGGGTCAGCCCGAACATGCCGATCAGGATGAAGACCAGCCCGAACGGCACGATCCGGCCGATCGGATGCTTGTCGACCTGCGACCCCGCGAGCGGCATGGTGATCATCGCCCCGAGGCCCTGGGGGGCGACCAGCAGGCCGGCGTGCAGAGTCGACTGGCCGCGGACCTCCTGGAAGTACGTCGGCACCAGCAGCAGGCCGCCGAAGAAGGCCGCCGCGAAGAGCAGCATCGTGATGATCGTGACGGTCAGGTTCCGGTTCTTGAACAGGCGCAGGTCGAGCAGCGGGTGCGCGGGCCGGAAGGAGTGGATGACGAAGGCGACCATCAGCAGCGCCCCCACGAGCATGGAGACCCAGACCCGCGGCGCCGCCACCGTGCCCTCGGTGGGGATCGACGAGACGCCGAAGAGGAAGAGCGCCAGGCCCGGCGACATCAACGCCATCCCGAGGAAGTCGAACGACTCCGAGCGCGTCGCGGTGTCGCGGGCCAGCACCCGCCAGGCATAGACGAACGCGAGCACGCCGATCGGCGCGTTGATCAGGAAGATCCAGTGCCAGTTGCCGACCTGGATCAGCCAGCCGCCGAGGATCGGCCCCAGGATCGGTCCGAGCAGCATCGGCACGCCCAGGATCGCCATCAGACGACCCATCCGATGCGGTCCGGCGGCGCGCGTCATGATCGTCATCCCCAACGGCATCAGCATGCCGCCGCCCAAGCCCTGCAGCACCCGGAACACGATCAGCGCACCGATGCTCCACGCGGCCGAGCAGAGCACGGAGCCGGTCACGAAACAGGCGATCGCGGTCATGTAGAGCCGCTTCGTGCCGAATCGGTCGGCCGCCCACCCGGTCAACGGGATCACCGTGGCCAGGGCGAGGGTGTAGCCCGTGACCGCCCACGCGACCGTCGAGTAGGCGATGGGGTGCGCGAGGCTCCCGAACGCCGTCTGGAACGTGGGCAGTGCGACGTTGACGACGGTGATGTCGAGGATCGACATGATGGCGCCGAGCACGACCACGCCGGCGATCTTCAGGACCGCCGCGTCGATGTTCTCGGGTAGCTCGGGCAGCTCGACTGCGCTGTCAGAGGGCATGGCGCGCCTCCTTCGCCACCGGTCACTGTAACCCCGGTCACAACCCCGGTCACGGTGCGCGGACACCGATCGGAACTCATCTCTACCGTTCCGGCCCTTCGATACGGCACCATCGTCACAATAGTCACGCAGTTCACAGGGGTCACACACGCTCAGGGGAGTCGCAGCACCATGTCAATCAACACGCCGCATCGCCGCATCACGGGTCTCCTCGTGGCTGCGCTCCTGGCCATGGGCGTCACGGGGATCGTCGCCCCGGGCACCTTCATCCCGTCGGCCCAGGCCGCGACCACGCCTGCGAAGGTCGTCGGCCCCGGCAAGCCGGCCGACCCCGGATTCGTGGGCTATGTGTTGGCAGGCGGCGGCGAGCTCGGCATCGCCCGGCTGCCAGGCGGCACCTACGCGCTCGGCATCGACAGCGGCGCGGGGCACCCGTGGCCCACCGGCACCCTCACCTCCACCGAGAAGAGCCACCGGATCATCGGCTACCTGGCCGGGCAGTACCTGCCCAAGGCGATCGCCGATCCGTACACGGCCGCCGCCCTGTGGTGGACCGTCGGACTGGACGAGCAGCTCAACTCCGACCCCACGGTTGCGAACCAGTACGTCGCCGACCTGAAGGCCCAGGACCCCACGGCGTACCAGAAGGTGGCGGCCGACCGCGCCGCGATGCTCGCGGACGCCAACGCCCACGCCGCACCCGCGGGCGGCTACGTGCCCAACCACCCGACCATCTCGTATGCCCCCGGCGGCGGCACCGTCGACGGCCTCGGGTTCAAGGACCGCAGCGGCAACTGGATGTCCGGGTACGCCATGACGGTGACCCTGACCGGCAGCGCCCAGTTCACCGACGGCACCACCACCGCGACCGTCGTCTCCGGCACCCAGCCCGTCAGCGTCTCCTGGACCCAGACCGGCACCAGCCCGGTCACCGCCACGGTCTCGCTGACCGGGGCTCCGGCCGACAAGTACACCCTGCTCACCCCGCCGTCTCCCCAGGAGCGCACCGTCACGGCCTCGGCGCCCAGCGCACGGTCCGCTGCGGCGACGCTGCCGAACGCGTACTTCCGCGTCGCGTTGATCGACACCGCGAGTCGCGCCCCGCTGGCGGGCGCCCGGTTCACCGCATGGCGTGACGACAACAACGACGGCATCGAGCAGGCCGGCGAGGCCCCGGTCGCGCTGACCACGGACAGCACCGGCAACACGGGGCTCGTCACGGCTCTCCAGGGCGAACCGGTCTGCGTGACCGAGACGGCGGCCCCCGCGAACTACCGCCGCTCGACCGGCACCTCCTGCATGACCGCCTCCGGCACGTCGACCGCACCCACCGTCGGCACCCTGGCCAACGACCGGATCTGGACGCCGACGGTGGCGCTCAGCACCACCCCTGTCATCAAGGTCGCCACCCAGCCCCACGCCTCCTTCTCCGTGGCCAGCACCGGCGGCCACCCCACCTCCATGACCTGGACCCTGCTGGGCCCGCTCGCGCCGAACCCGACCTCCGGCGCGGGCACGAACGCCTGCGCGGGGCTGACCTGGGCGAACGCGGCCGCCTTCGCCACCGGGACGGTGGCGGTCACCGGTGACGGGACCTACAACGCCACCGCACCGGCGCTGACCAAGGCGGGCTGCTACACCTGGACGGCGACCACCGTCGGCCACTCGCTCATCCGCGCCGTCGCCACGCCCGCGGGCCAGGCAGGCGCCACGTTCGCGGCCCAGGCCGCCCCCGGCATCGTCGGCCAGGTCAACGCGCGCAGCGCCCGCCCTGGCGCCTCGCTCTCCGAGACGCTCACGGTCACTGGCTCCACCGGCCAGGTCGTGACCGGCACCTGGGCACTGCGCGGGCCGATGACGCCGCCGTACTCCGGCGGCAAGTACACCTGCACCGCCGTCAACTGGGCAAGCGCACCGCTTGCCGCGCACGGCACCTTCACGACCGGCAAGGACGGGTCGGTCCTGGTGGGCACCAAGGTCGTGCGCAGGGCCGGCTGCTACACCTACACCGCCAGCGTCACCGGCACCCCGACCGTGACGGCGATCCCCGAGACCCGAGCGGGCATCGCAGCCGACAGCAGCCGCGTCACTGCGGCACCGACCATGACCGGCCGCGTGAGCGTCGAGCGCACCACCGTCGGCACCACGACCAGGACCACCCTCTTCGACACCCTCACCCTCGCCGGGACCGCCGGGCAGACGGTGCGCGGCACCTGGGCTCTCTTCGGGCCGCTCGCCCCGCGCAGCGTCAGCGGCAAGGCCACCTGCGTCGGGGTGAACTGGGCGAAGGCCCGAAGGGTCGCCACCGACAGCTTCACCGCCGTCGGGGACGGCAGCCTCGGCGTCGGTGGGACAGCCCTGACGCGCGCCGGCTGCTACACCTACATCGAGAACCTCTGGGCCTCGGCGAACACCTACGCCCTGGCGGCGACCGCGCGCGGCGTCCCCGCCGCGACGTATCTCCTGCCCTGAGGGGTCACACGTCGCGGCGCTTGAGTACGACGAGCCCGATCGCCAGTACGACGACGGCGTACACGCCGAGCAGGATGATGCCCCACGGGGTCGACAGCGAGGTCGACCCCGGGTCGGACACGGTCGAGGTCAGCGAGCTCGCGATCGGCAGCGGCAGGTACTTCGAGATGTGGTCCTGCCAGGACGTCGGCAGCGCCTCCACGATCAGCGGCAGCACCAGGACGACGCCGAAGAGCGTCGCGATGGCACCGCCCGTGCTGCGCACGGCGAACCCGAAGCCCAGCCCCATCAGCCCCACCACGGTGACGTACCAGGCCGCGCCGAGGACCGCCCGCAGGGCGCCCGCGTGCGACAGGGAGACGCCCAGCCCCCACGACGAGAGGATCGCCTGCCCGGCCAGGAAGGCGACCAGGCACATCACCACGGCGATGACCAGGGAGACCGCGCCGAAGACCAGTGCCTTGGCGACGACGACCGGCGCGCGCCTGGGGACCGCCGTCATCGTGGCGCGGATCGACCCGGTGGCGTACTCGCCGGTGACATAGAGGACGCCGACCACGCCGATCGCCAGCTGGGCCAGCATGATGCCGTGCAGGGAGAAGGCGACGGGATCGAACCCGATCCTCTCGCCGTGCTGATGGATGTCGTTGCCGCGCAGGCCGGAGATGAGGACGCCGAGGCCGTCGGCCACCAGGAGCGCCACGGCGTAGGTGATCCAGGTCGAGCGCAGGGAGCGGAACTTGATCCACTCGCTGCGCAGGATCCGTCCGAAGGAGAGACCCACCTCATCGGCCCCACGGGGCGAGGTCCGCTCAACAGTGCCGGCGCTCATCAGGCCATCCCCACATAGTCCACGGCGTCACGCGTGATCGACATGAACGCCTCCTCCAAGGTCGCGGTGTGCGGGGTCAGCTCCGTCAGCGCGATGCCGGCCCCCAGCGCGATGCGACCGATCTCTGCGGCCGAGAGTCCGGAGACCTCGAGGCGACCGTCCTCGCGCACCTCCACCGCGACCGCGTCGCCGGCGAGCAGTGCCCGGAGCCGGGCATTGTCGGCGCTGTCGACCTGGACCTGGTCCCGCGCGGCGCGCTCGGTCAGCTCGGTGACCGAGCAGTCGGCGATCAGCCGGCCCTTGCCGACCACGATCAGGTGTTCGGCCGTCAGGGCCATCTCGCTCATCAGGTGGGAGGAGACGAAGACGGTGCGCCCCTCGGCCGCCAGGCGCTTGAGCAGGTTGCGCACCCAGAGCACGCCCTCGGGGTCCAGGCCGTTGACGGGCTCGTCGAGGAGCAGGGTCTGCGGGTCGCCCAGGAGTGCCGCGGCGATGCCGAGCCGCTGGCCCATGCCGAGGGAGAAGCCGCCGGCGCGCTTGTCCGCGACCCCTTCCAGGCCGACGACGCCGAGCACTTCGTCCACCCTGCTCATGGCGATCCCGTTCGTCGCCGCCAGGGCACGCAGGTGATTGCGCGCGCTGCGGCCGCCGTGGATCGCGCGGGCCTCGAGCAGCGCTCCGACCTCGCGCAGTGGCGCGCGGTGCTCGCGGTAGCGCTTGCCGTTGACGCGCGCGCTACCGGCGGTGGGCTCGTCCAGATCGAGCAGCAGTCGCATGGTCGTCGACTTGCCGGCGCCGTTCGGCCCGAGGAAGCCGGTCACGATCCCCGGTCGGACGCTGAACGACAGATCGTCGACAGCTCTCTTCTCGCCGTACGACTTCGTCAGTCCCGATGCCTCGATCACGGCGACAACCTACCGGCGCGCCGGTACGGACTCGGCCGATTCGGCCCGGATCGCGCCGATCCTTGCGCAATTCTTAGCGCCACGGCACCACGAGCGGGGCGTGTGAGCGAGGTCACGGCAACCCAGGCGCGGCTCCCAGGTTCGCGGAAGGTCATCTGTGGAAACACTGGTCATGACGGTTCCTCCCAGCCCCTTCGAAGGTGATGCAGTGCTGTTCGTCTTTCTGGCCATGATCGTGAGCCTCGTCCTTGCCGGACTCGTGCTGGCCTACGCGGCTTGGCCCTCTCGCGGTCGCAGCCTCCCCGACCAGGTGCCCGCGGGCCGGTGGCTCGGCCGGATGCTGGAGAGTGTCTCCACCCTCGACCCGGCGCTGCGGCCGGAGCAGGGCACGGAGCACGACTCGGAGCAGGACGCCCACGCCTCCGTGTCCGTGTGAGACCCGACTGAGCCCGCCCATCTGGGGCGAGGTAAAGGCTGGACCGATGCCGGGGACGTGGGCATTCTTGTTCTAAAGGCGTTGTGCACCTCGGGCGGTCCGCAGTTCGCTCGGTGTGCGGACGGGAGAACAAGCCATGGCAGGCACGCCGCGGGCCCAACGTAGATCCCATCCGTCGGCACGCGCCGTCGTCGTACTCGTCCTGACGGCGGTGCTCGCGACGGTGTGCAGTCTGCTTGCCGCCTCCGAGAGCCCGACCGCGGCCGCAGCCGATCCATGCCCGGACCCGCAGGTCGCGACATCGACCGTCGTCGCCGGCTTCGAGATCGACGGCAACCTGTGCACGAACGCGACCGGCAACCAGGACTGGGACACCGCTGGGACCCAGCCGGTGGAGTCGGACCCGACGGGCAGCAGCGACAACTCCGCCTTCACCGGTGGCGCGGCCGAGAACGGCTGGCCGTGGTCCGCGTCGCAGACGCAGGGGTCCAACCCGTCATCCAGCAGCGACATCACCCATGTCTTCGCGTTCTCCCACGTCGTGGGCAGCGACGTGGTGGCGTACTTCGGCTGGGAGCGCGTGGCGGGGACGGGTTCGGCGGGCTTCTACGTCGAGCTCAACCAGAAGCCCAACCGGTTCGGCCCGGTCCCGGACCGCACCAGCGGCGATCTGCGGCTGCGCTTCACGCAGTCGGGCAACACCCTGATGACGCTCGACAATGCCGCCACCTGGGACGCCACCGGACTGGACTCGGGCAGCTGGGTCTCGATCCCGGTCGCCGGGTACGCCGCCGCCGTCAACGCCCAGGCGGTCACGAACCTGCCCGGCCTGACCCCGAACCCGCTGCCTCCCGGTACGTTCGCCGAGGCAGCCGTGGATCTGACGCAGCTCTTCGCCGGCACCGGCGAGTGCAGTGGCGCGTTCGGCACCTTCAACCTGCGATCGGTCTCCAGTCTGACCGCGACCAACCCGCCGCTGCAGGACTGGGCCGGGCCGGTCGCCCTCGGCGTACCGCCCACCTGCGCCTCCGTCCTGGTCGACAAGGAGTGGCACGTCGACGGGACGTTCTTCCGCAGTCTCGCCCTGCCGCCAGGCTTCAGTGCCACGCTGACGCTGGGCGACGCGACGGGCACCCGCCCGGGGCTGGAGTTCGGCCACGACTACGGCCTGCGCGCCGACGGCACCGATTTCGAGCAGGGTGACGCGATCACGATCGGGGAGGATGCGGTCGTGCCGCCCGGCTGCACCAACACCGCGAGCGGTGATACCGGGCCGCAGACGCTGACGACCACGGGCATCAACCACTTCACCGTCGTCAACACCGTGGACTGTCCCTCGTTCCTGACCATCACCAAGCGCGCCGATCCGACGACGTTCACCGCGCCGGGCACGACGATCACCTACACCTACGACGTGGTCAACCGCGGCGACACGACGCTCGGCAACGTGCTGGTCACCGACCCGCACCATGGCCTCTCCACGATCACGTGCGACCCCGCTCAGCACGCGGTCCTCGACCCCGGCGACACGATGAGGTGCACCGCGACCTACGTGACGACCCAGGCGGACGTGGACGCGGGCGAGGTGACGAACACCGGCACGGTGACCGGCCGGACACCCACCGGCGGAGCCGTGATCGACAGGGCCGACGCGGTCGTCACCGCGATCCAGGCGCCGGCGATCGGAGTGCACAAGACCGCCGCGCCGACCCGGTTCAGCCGCGCCGCCCAGGTGATCGTCTACACCTACCGCGTCACGAACACCGGCAACGTAACCCTGCACGCCGTGAGCCTCGCCGACGACCGGCTGGGGCAGATCGTCTGCCCGCACACCACCCTCGCGCCGCACGCACAGATGGACTGCACCGCGACGTACACGACCACTGCCGCCGACCTGAGCGGTGGCCCGATCACCAACACCGCGAGGGTGACCGGGACGTCCCCGGGCGGCGCATCGGTGACCGCACGTGCGCTGGCCACCATCACGCCTGGCGCCGCGCCGGCACCCGGCACCCCGCACCTGAGCACCCACACCACCCGCCTGCGCGTCGTACCGCTGCAGCCCTTCCGCGACCTCGTCCACGTCCGGGGCGTGACCGGGACGACCGGTGTCGCCGCCACCGCACGGCTCTACGGCCCGTTCGGGTCGCGGGCAGCGCTCGGCTGCGGTGCCTCGCACCTGGTCCGCACGCTGCAGTGGCAGATCCACAACGGGGTGAACCGGTCCCCGAGCGTCCGGATCGGCGTGCCGGGCCTCTACACGTGGCGGGTCAGCACTCGCGCCGACGCCAGCAACCGGACAGCGACGCACCCCTGCGGCCAGTACGACGAGACCACCCTCGTCGCGAAGTCCCACTACCGCGCACCCATCGTCAACGGCGGCTTCTCCGGCACCATCCGCCGCCTCGGCGCGGCCGGCGCGGCGGGCGTCGTACCGACCCGGATCCGGATGCCGGCGATCGGCCTGGACGCCCTTGTCTTCCCGGAGCACATCGCCGCGGGCCAGATGACCCTGCCGGCCGACGTGGCGGAGGTGGGCTGGCTGCGTCGGTCCGCCGCCCCTGGCGATGCCATCGGCACCACCGTCATCGCCGGCCACGTCTCCGACTGGTACGACGATCCCGGAGCGCTGTACCTGCTGGACCGTGCGCATCGCGGCGAACGAGTGACCGTCACCACCGGTGGTGCCAGCTACCGGTTCACCGTCTCCGCCACAGCGACCTTCCTGCGCGGCCATCGACTTCCCCAGCGGTACTTCGCGACCGCCGGTCGGCACCGGTTGGTCCTGATCAGCTGCACCGGGAAGGTCGTCTATCCCGACGGGCACTTCCACTACACCCGGTATCAGGTGGTCGTCGCGAACGTCAGCCGATGACCGACGTCAGGTTCAGGGCGTGAGCTCGGTGACGAGGGCCTCGACGCGACGACGGATCTCGTCGCGGATGGGGCGCACCTGGGCGATGTCCTGGCCGGCCGGGTCGTCGAGGACCCAGTCCTCGTAGCGCTTGCCGGGGTAGTACGGGCACTCGTCGCCGCACCCCATCGTCACCACGACGTCGGCCCGCAGCACGGCGGAGTCGCTGAGCAGCTTGGGCTGCTCGGTGGCGATGTCGATGCCCTCCTCGGCCATGGCGGCGACCGCGACCTGGTTGACCTGATCGGCCGGCTGGGAGCCGGCGGAGAGGACGTCGATCCGGCCGGCGCCGAGGTGCTGGAGGTAACCGGCCGCCATCTGCGAGCGGCCGGCGTTGTGCACGCAGACGAAGAGGACGACTGGCTTGTTCATCGGGACTCCTCGGCTGGTACGGCGGTTCGGGGGTGGAGCACGGCCAGGAGCCCGATCCCGAGCGCTCCGCCGATGACCTGCATGGCGATGAAGGGCAGCACGGAGCCGGGAGCGATGCCGGCGAACGTGTCGGAGAACATCCGCGCGATGGTGACGGCGGGGTTGGCGAAGCTGGTGGAGCTGGTGAACCAGTACGCCGCGGTGATGTACCCGCCGACGGCGAACGCGACGGTCTCGATGCGCGGGGAGCGAAGCGTCCCGAAGACGACGAGCACGAGACCGAGCGTGGCCACGATCTCGCCGATCAGGTGGCCGGCCCCGGTGCGGTCATGCGTGGAGATGCTGACCGCCCGCAGGTCGAACATCAGATTCGCCACCACCGCGCCGACCAGGCCGCCCATCACCTGGGCGACGATCAGGACGCCCGCCGTGGCGGTGCCGATCCGACCGACGACCCGCTCGGCGAGGGTGACGACGGGGTTGAACGACGCCGAGACCGGCTGGAGCGCGAGGATCAGAGCGACGAGGATCGCGCCGGTGGCGAGGCTGTTCTCGAGCAGCTGCAGGCCGACGTTGCCCGGGGAGAGCCGTTGGGCCGCGATCCCGGAGCCGACGACGGTGGCGACCAGGAACGCGGTGCCCACCAGCTCCGCCGTCGCTCGCCGGATCATCCCGCGGCTCATCGGGCCGCTCACCGGGTCGCTCATCGCGTGGCGAGCGCCGTACGCAGGGACTCCAGCGCGGTCGGCACGATCGAGTACCACATATTCCGGCCGCGCTTCTCGCTCTCGACCAGGCCGGCCTTGGAGAGCACCTTGAGGTGATGGCTCACCGTGCCCTGGGATCGCTCGACCGGCTCGGTCAGGTCGCACACGCAGACCGCGCCGGCCTCGGCGTTGGCGAGCAGCGAGACGAGCCTCAGTCGCACCGGGTCACCGAGCGCGGCGAACCGGCTCGACAGGACCTCGGCCTCGCCCTGGGGCAGCGGCTCCAGTGCCAGCGGGGTGCAGCACTCAGCCGCGGCCGACCGTGGATCGGGCTGCTCCAGCAGCGGCAGTTCCCTCGCGCCCACCCGGGCCTCCTCATCTCGCAGACATGACGATCCTGCCAGATCAATTGACATTCATCAATGGGTCTGTACTCTGGACCTCATCGAACGCATCGACAGGTCTCGATGAATCTTTCCACAGGAGGCACCCGTGTCCCGCATCCAGCTCGCGCTCAACGTCAACGACATCGACGCGGCCGTCGACTTCTACAGCACCCTCTTCGACACGACTCCCGCCAAGCGCCGGCCCGGCTACGCCAACTTCGTCGTCGAGAACCCGCCGGTGAAGCTGGTGCTCTTCGAGGACCCCGACGCAAGCGGCACGTTGAACCACCTCGGCGTCGAGCGCACGTCGATGGACGAGGTGCAGACAGAGGCCGACCGCCTGGAGGCAGCCGGACTCACGCTGGACGTCGAGGGCGACGTCGTCTGCTGCTACGCGCGGCAGGACAAGCACTGGGTCACGGGCCCCGACGGGCAGCGCTGGGAGAACTACGTCGTCCTCGCCGATTCCCACCCCGACCTCGAAGGCCGGACCAGCCTCGACCTGGCGCTGGCCGACGGCGACACCTGCTGTTCCTGACGCGCCTCGGCCCGTGGGCCAGCGACCATCGCCATCGCCTTTGCCACCGCCGCAGCGGTGCTCGTCCCCGGCCAGGCCGAGGCCGCGACCAGGTTCGCCAACTGCACCGCGATGCACAAGGTCTACAAGTACGGCGTCGCCAAGTCGAACGCCGCGCCCGACTATCAGGTCCGGCACGGCAACCACCGACCGGCCGTACGGCCGAAGGTCTACTACGCCAACATCAGGTCCGACCGCGACCACGACGGCACGGCCTGCGAGGCCGGAGGCAGGCAGCCGACACAGGGCCTGGGCAGCGCCGCTGTCCGAGGGAGAAGACAGCCCCGAGCGCCTCGGTCGCGCCCATTACGCTCCGTCCGGTCGTGCGGCTGGCGCGCGTGTCGGAGTAGTAGGTGGTTGTCGTGGGGCGCGCTCTGCCGTCCGGTGGCGTCGCATGATCCGCGACCGGCGCGACCGCCGCGCCCCGCAGGCGCGCTACGTGCTATTTCGCGACACGGATGTCGTACAGCCCCGCTTCGTCGCGCTTGCCGAGGATGCCTACACGCGCCTGGCACGCGCCGACGCGTGGACGACCGGCGCCACGATCGAGCTCTCGACCACGCCGGCCCCGACCCGGTGGCGCGACCTCCTGCGCAGGCCGCGTGACGGCTCCGGCACCGTGCGTACGACGGTCACCCTGGTCCTGGCCGAGGCGCATCGCGTGGCGATCGAGGCGCCCGGCGCGATGAACGCCATCGAGGGATGCGCAGCGGGTAGACGGGCCGCGTCGTTCATGGGCGCCGTACTGACCGATCTCGTCGCCCAGGTGGCCACGGTCCCGGTGCCGGAGCAGAAGACACACCCGGACTATCGCCAGACGATGCGTCTCACCGCCGAGCTGACGGCGCTCTGCGAGCTCACCGCGGAACTCGGCTGCGCTGACCCGCGCGGCTGCGTGACACTGCGCAAGCCTGAGGCCGGGGGCCGCCGCGAGGAGGACGTCGAGGTGACCAAGGTACGGGCGATGCTGCTTCGGCGCGGCAAGGCCGGGGCGCACGGCTGAGTCAGTCGAGCGCGTCGATCCCCGCCCGCGACGCCAAGAGTCCGACGATCTCGTCGACACTTCGCATGCCGCCCGCCTGGATGAAGTGAAGGTGACCAGCGCTGTCGAGCGCCCAGGTGGTCGGCACGTGCGCCACGGCGAGAGGAGTCCGCTGTAGGACTCCGTTCAGGTCAGCGAGCAACGGGAACGTGACACCGCGCTGAACCGCCTCCTTCAGCGCGACGCCAGGAATCGTGTCGAGAGTGTCGATACCGACAACCCGGACCGACTTTCCGTACTTCTTATAGAAAGCCTCCAACGCCGGCATCTCTTGCTTGCACGGTTCACAGAAGCCTTGGAAGAAGTTGATGAGCACGGGTCCCTTCAACCGGTCTAGCGACACTCTCCTTCCGCCGCCAAGGCACGGCAGCGTCACCTGCGGGAGTCCACCATCGACGCCCTCAGGCGCGGGACACGGCTCAAGATGGGACGCGTCCCGGATCGCGATCAATTGAGGATCGGCCGGATCGATCTTCGGCCCGCTCAAGATGCTGGTGGGAGTCGGTACACCGCACGCCGCCGCGAGACTGACGACCAGCGACGCCAGGACTGCGCCGATTCTCAGGTGAATCATCTCGGCCCGACCATACCGGCTCCGCCGGCGCGCGAAAGTAAAGACCAGTCAGGTCTGAATCAGGCGGCCGTGGTTCGGTGAGGTAGACATCCCCACGTTCTGCCAGGAGGACACCCCACCGTGCCGCTTGCGTTCGACGCTGCCCCGCCCATCAGGACCGTCACGACGGCCGACGACGGTTGGTACCGCGCGATGACATCCTTCGCGCAACACACCAGCTGGCTCCAGGAGCCGATGAAGGTCTACACGGTCGCCGCGCTCGTGGTGCTGGCCGTGATGGCCCTCGCTGCGTGGTGGTCCGCGCGACGACGCTCCGATCCGAAGGCGATGGCCGCCGTCGCATGGCTCGGCATCGGGTCTCTCGTTTCGCTGGGCGCCGGCTTGGGCCTGAAGCAGGTATTCCAGGAGAGCCGACCGTGCCTGGCGATCGCCACGCCGACGGTCCAGCCGTGCCCGGGGCCGACGGACTACTCCTTCCCCTCCGACCACATGACCGCGGCTGTCGCGCTGGCGGTGGGCCTGTGGCTGATCGACCGCAGGCTTGGGGTCATCGGAGTCGTTCTCGCCGCGATCGAGGGCGTCTCGCGTGTGTATCTCGGCCAGCACTACCCCCACGACGTGATGGGCGCGGCGGTCCTCAGCGCGGCGATCATGCTGCTCGGCTGGCTGGTGGTCCGCAAGCCCCTCACCCGATGCGTGATCGCTCTCGAGCGCACCCCGCTCCGCCCGCTGCTCACGCAGCATGCGGCGCCGGGTTACTCGGCCGCCTCGCCGGATACCTCAGGAGGTAACACTTTCCGCTGACCGCCTCAGCCCAGGAGGGAGAGCTGATGCCGGCGAACACGGGGGGCTACCTGGAGCGACCGGCGCCCAGCGGCCTGGCTGACGTCGTCGAGGTCATCCTCGACAAAGGCATCGTCATCGACGCCTACGTCCGCGTCGCCCTCCTCGGCATCGAGGTGCTCACGGCCGACGCCCGGATCGTGATCAGTAGCGTGGACACCTATCTGCGCTTCGCCGAGGCGACGAACCGGCTCGATCTCAATGACGGCCGCACCAAGACACCGCTGGACCTCATGCAGGAAGGCGCCGGCGCCGCGATCGAGCACGTCGCGGCCGACGTCGTCGAGCGAAAGGTCGGCACGGCCAAGGAGAAGGTGAAGGAGAAGGCGCGGAAGATCGGCCCACCGGCGGAGACGCTCGTCTCGGGCGCGGAGAAGGCCGTGAGTAAGGCCGTCGAGGCCGCTGCGCCCGAGGCGTGAGGTCAGCCGACCTCGACGTCGGAGTAGACGGGCGTGAGTTCGGTCCAGCGTTCGCGCCAGGCCGGGGCCGGCGTCAGCTCGGTCCAGCCCTCGGGGTGGGCCGCGGTCTTGTGTGCCAGCGACCGTGCCAGGTCCTCCAGATGAACCTGCCAGCCGGCGCCATGGAAGTGGAGATCCTCGAGAGGCAGCCCCCGCTCCTCGACCACCAGGCGCGTCTTCGAGCCTTCCTCGCTCAGCCACGCCTCGATCTCGGCCTCATCCTCGGTGCCCGGCTCCATCGTGAGCCGCAGATGACGCGGCGCCTCGCACTCCTCCACCCTCCCGGGCCCGGTCCAGGTGCTGGTGAACACCGCCCGGATCTCCCCGCCGACACGAAAGTCGCCGGAGACCTCGGCGATCCACCGCGCCAGCCGCGCTGGACTCGTGCATGCCTCCCACAGGTCGTCGATGCCGGTGTCGTAGACGTCCTCGACACGGACCGCACCGCGCGTCGCGTCGATCGCTCGCATCGTCCCGATGATTCTCATCCTGATGCCCTCTTTCCTCGAGCCACCTCGGTATGGAGGGCGTCGAGCCGGTTCTGCCACAGCCGCCGGTACGCACCCAGCCATTCGTCGACCTCGACCAGCGCTTCCGGCCGGAGGCTGTAGATCCGCCGCTGGGCGTCCTGGCGGACCTCGACCAGCCCCGCCTCGCGCAGCACCCGAAGATGACGAGACACCCCCGGCCGCGCGATCGGGAGCGCATCTGCGAGCTCCCCGGCCGTCGCCGGATGATCGCGCAGGATCTCCAGCACCGTACGCCGGCTCTGATCCGCCAGCGCCTGCAACACCGCATCCACGATGCCGAGCGTATCCTCTCGGGTACGTAACCGCAAGGGTACATAGCGCTGACGTCAGGACGTCAGGGAAGCGCGGTTCAGATGGCGCGCGCGAGCCAGGAGGAACAACCCGTAGCAGCCGAGCCCCGCGGCGATCACGATCACGGCCGCCTTCCCCACCGAGCCCCCGAGGAGCTCGCGCAACGACCAGTCGAGGCCGCCCGACTTGCGAGGATCATGGGTCCACGCGGCCCAGACCAGCAGGACGCCGATCACCACCACCGCGAGGCCCTTGGTCACGTAGCCGATCCGGCCGAAGGCGATGATCGACCACCGTCGCAGCGGCAGCGACCGCGTCCCCTGGTCCAATTGGTCGACGAACCCGAGGCGCCATCCGAACACCGCCAGACCGAGCCCGACCCCGACGACCACGGCGCCGATCACGCCCACGATCCAGGCGCCTGCCGGCCATGCCATCAGGGTGGCGGTCGTCGTACTCGGGGAACCACCGCCGGGCCCGCCCTCAAGGGCCAGCTGGGTGGTGATGGTGGCGAGGTAGCCCGCTCCGGCTGCGCGGCACAGCGCGCCCAGGCGCTCGAGGACGCGCCGCCGTCGCCCCCGGTCGTGGTAGCCCACGGCGGCCGCGATGAGCTGCCACACCACCAGCGCGGCGAAGCCGACAGCCAGGACGAACAGAGCTATCCGCCCTGACGGCTCACCGGCCAGCTGCGCGAGTGCCCCGCGCCCGGTGGCGTCGCCACCGTGGTGCGCCACGACGAGGCGCACCGCGATCCACGCCACGAGAAGGTGCAGGAGTCCGTAGCCGGCCAGCCCACCACGCACCGCCCAGGCCAACGTGTCCGACCTGCGGGCACTGCGCTCAGCGTCGCGTGAGCTCGTCGGCGCCAACACGGTGTCCCCCTTGTGCACCCCTTGTGCACCCCTTGCGCATCGCCCCGGACGGCGCTGCGAGATGCCTTGGCGGTATCCGGCGATGCGCGCGACCAACCCCGTGCCATTCACCGGAATGCGTTCAGGTTCTGGACAGGCTTGAGCAAGATTCCTGCTTACCTTCCGGAGAATCACCGGTTGTTCGCCGAACGTTCCAGGCATGGCCACATGACGCTTCTGCTCCTGGGGGCCGGGAGGTGGTGCGGTGACGTGTCGGAACCATGCAGGGTTCCCCCCGAGAATGAGGATCGATGTCTCTCCCCCTTCCCAGCGGCCGTCGTACGGCCCTCATCGCCCTTTCCGCCAGTGCCGTCGCCGGCTCGCTCGTCCTCGCCATGGGCACCAACGCCACGGCAGCACCGACTGCCAAGGACGCCGGCAGCACGCTCAACAGCGCCAACGGTGTGCTCCTCCCGGGCCACCTCGTGCTGTCCCGGACCGTCTACTCGGCCAAGCCCGACTCCATCACCCCCGGTGTCACGATGCTGCCCGCGGGTTGCGTCGGCTCGGCGTGTGTCCCCGCGGTCGCCGACGGTGGCTACCCCGAGGTCTTCAACAACGAGGCCGTCGACCCGAGCTTCGGCATCACCTCGCCGATCTACCTCGACACCATCACGCCGTCGGGCAACACCATGGGCACCGTCGACGTGCCCACGGACGTCAACGGCGACCACCTCGTGACCAGCTTCCCGTCGAAGTCGGAGCTCGGGCTCAACCTCTCCACCGACGGCAAGGCCGTCACGTTCATGGGGTACGTCGCCCCGACGAACTCGGCCGACGTGTCGAACTCCAACACCCCGCTGGTGCCCGATGCGACCAACCCGGTCGGAATCTCCGACTACCGCGCGATCGCTGAGCTCAAGGCCAACGGCACGATGAGCTTCACCGAGACCAATGCCTACAGCGGCAACAACGGCCGCGCCGCGATCCTCGACAGCGCCGACAACGAGTTCTTCATGAGCGGCAACGCCGGTAACGGCGGCAACCCGCAGCCGGCCGGCGTCGTCGGTGGTGCCGGGGCGCAGATGACGACCCCGTCGACCCTGCCGGAGGCCGCCCAGAACCCGGGCATGCCCACCCCCGCGGGCAGCTTCAGCATCACCGAGCTCGGCGACAAGGCCGACAAGGTCGGCAAGGACACCAACTTCCGCGGCCTCACCATCCACGACAACGTCGTCTACCTGACCAAGGGCAGCGGCGGCAACGGGATCAACACCGTCTACTACATCGACACCACGGGCTCCTGCCACAACGGCGTCGGCATCCCCGACGTCAATGCGAAGCTGCCCACCACGCCGCTCCCCTACGACCCGAGCACCGTCTCCTCCACGGGCGTGCAGCCCTACAACATGTGCGTGCTGAAGGGCTTCCCGACAACGCTGGCCAAGACCTCGACCGCGTTCCCCTTCGGCGTCTGGTTCGCCAACGACACGACGATGTACGTCGCCGACGAGGGTGACGGCACGAACACCTACGACCCGACGACCGGCACCTACACCACCGCCGCCGCCTCGACGAGCGCCGGCCTGCAGAAGTGGGTGCTCCAGAACGGCTCGTGGAAGCTCGCGTACACGATCCAGAACGGCCTGAACCTGGGTACGCCGTACTCGGTGACTGGCTACCCGACCGGCAACAACAGCGCGACCGGGCTCCCGTGGGCGCCTGCCACGGACGGCCTGCGCAACCTGACCGGCAAGGTCGACGCCAACGGCACCGTCAGCATCTGGGCCATCACCTCCACCGTCTCGGGTGCGACCGACGAGGGCGCCGACCCCAACCGGCTGGTCCGTGTCACCGACTCGCTGGGCGCGACCACGCCGGCCGGGGACAAGTTCCAGACGCTGCGCACCGCCGCCTCGGGTGAGGCCCTGCGCGGCATCGTCTACGTCCCGGGCAACTGAGGAGTCGGACAGATCTGCCGTCGGACCGAATCGGACCGAAATTGGGAGGGCCGGACCCGCGAGGGTCCGGCCCTTTCGGCGCTTCTGACACCGCTACTGACCCGCCCAGCGCCGCGCCTCCTCAAGGGCATCCAGGACGAACGGCGTCTTCGCCTGCGTGTACGCCTTCCGGTCCTCGGCCCAGCGTGCGATCAGATCGCGCTTGAGTGCGGCATAGGCGTCGCGAACCATCGGGTGCGCTCGCAGATAGTTGCGGAACAGCAGCTCGTCACGAGCGAACTCTCCGCCCAGGTCGCACACGTGCACGTGGACCTCCCGCGGCCGTCCGGGCGGTGGCCACAGGAGTAGATGGCCCGCTTCTCTCATCCGCAGGATCAGCCCGCTTGCACGCAGACCCGGTAGGTAGCCGGACTCGGCTGCCGTATCGGGCACGCTGATCATGATGTCGACGATGGGCTTGGCGGCCAGCCCGGGCACTGCAGTCGATCCGACATGGTCGATCGTGTGCGGCAAGGCGCCGAGGGCAAGTTCGAGGCGCGCACGCCACTCCTCGAAGCTGTCGGCCCAACGCGTGTCGTATTCGTCGAGGACGTGCGGGTCACCGGGCCGGTCGCTGCCCGGCAGCACCGCGGCCCGATGGGGATAGCAGATCGGCCGAGCCCTGTCCTTGAGCGCCGCGCGGTCCTCGGCGGACAGCTGCTCGAGCCCGACGCCTTGCGCAGCAGCCTCCAGCTCGTACAGGTCGACGAGCGTCGCACGTTCGCTCCACCGATCGCGCAGCAGGAGCCAGACCTCCCACGCCCCTCGGCCACCCTCGAACATGGACGAGGGCGAAAGGTGCACCGACTCCAGGCGCTGTCGAAGCTCGGGGCTCAGTTCCGCGGACACCGTCCAGTTGTAGCGCTACGAGGCCGTGTGGCTCCACACGAGCGATCCGTCGGGGTTGAGATATGTCCAGGTCGCCGATGGATGCGGGAAACCCTCCTGCTTCATCTGTGGCTCTACCTGGGACGTGAACGCCGCCCCGAGGATGGGGACCGTCGTTCGCAGGTGGCGTGCCGCCGTGGCGACATCGACGAAGTTCTGGAAGACGTAGACGAACTTGAGACCGCCCGGGTACACCGGGAGTATCCGGACAGCGGAGTACAGCTTGTCGAAGGAATGCCCGTAGGTCGCCTTGAACTGGCGCCGCGCAACCGCAGCGTAGGCATCGAGCTTGGCGTGCGCCGGGTCGCCGGGCTTTGAGTGCGCGGTGCGCCTGGCATGTGCGGCCGCCGGAGCAGAGCGACGGGGCGACGGCGGGTTGGCGGGACGGATGTCGCTGATGTGGGGCCCTGTGTCCGCGGTGCCGACGGCGGCCGTGCCGCAGCCCGACAGCGCCAGGACGGCGGCGAGCATGGGCGCCGCGGCGAGCGAAGCGTGCCTGCGCATCGGAGCCTCCTTCGGTTGCCGGTGCCGGGAAGGCTAGTGCGGAGGGGATCGCCGCGCTGGACAATCGCGGAATCGGGACATCGGCCACCGACGCCGGGGAGCCACTCGAAGCGGTCGCGTCGAATTCCTGCCGTTGTCCACAGATCTTCTTTGGTCCCTGTTTTCGGGAGTGTGTTCGATCTAGCGTTGTGCCATGACCTCGACCACCGCAGCCACACCCGCCGCCGGCGCCCCTGCCGGCGGTCTGTTGGATCGGGTCCGCGGGTACGCCGACGCGGAGGCGGAGGCGGCGCGGGCCAAGATGGCGGCGGTGGTGGCCTGGGCCGCCGCCCACCCCGGTCCCCGGACCCAGGAGTGCTCACCTGGTGAGGTGTACGCCGATCACGAGGTCGAGCTCGCCGGCCCCGGCACCCCAGGCGTCTCGGAGTTCGCCCTGGTCGAGCTGGCCGCCGCAC
>Ga0131853_10003646_pt1 | contig 27654 bp, 14 predicted proteins | sample TergutLab28metaG_FD_92764 | JGI IMG/M metagenome (GOLD analysis project Ga0131853, IMG submission 92764) | Labiotermes labralis P1 segment gut microbial communities from Petit-Saut dam, French Guiana - Lab288 P1 (version 2) (version 2) | ecosystem: Host-associated > Arthropoda: Insects >...
ATATATATATATATATATATTAGCATACAAACTTGAAGAAAGAGATCGCTTTGCTGCTCTGTATGTAGAAAAGAGTGCAGTATTAAAGTTGATTTTGAAGGAATACAAAGAAATTTTTTATAGCTGCGGAAAGAGCCGAGTGGTTTGATTCTTATGAACCTTTCGGTTTTTCAGGAGGAGGGAAAGTGCTGTGTAGACAAACAATTGTACTTTTCTCAAGAAGGACTTAATTTGTGGAACTGTTTTTTTAATTGTGGTCAGTAGCTGAATTATACACTCAGTGAAGAATTAATTGCAAAATATGGGCAAGGAATTGGCAATGGCCTAGTCTGAGACATTTTTTTAGAATTGGCCTAAACAGAGAAATGTACAACATGACAGGCACCGTACGTGTAAATTAACATTGAGGCGCCTTCGCGTAACAATTGTTGCAGTACAGAAACAATAATGATTAGCACTTAGGAGTGTGCCTGTAGCCCTAGTCACGCAACATGCAAAGTTCCATCTCTTTTTGTCACATGCGGCCTGTCTGGCTGTATTATAGTTGTCAAAATTATCTCATAAGAGGTACGATTTTGGAAAAAAAAAATATTGATCATAAAATGTGTGTTTTGATTTTCTCTACAAATTTTGTATGAAGAAATTCTCATTCAAACATGAACTGAGCGAGATAGGATAACAAAATGTGTGGTGTTCGTCATCTGAAGTGCCCGATGTTCCTGTCAGATGTTAATGAAAATCGAACTTTCTCGACAGATTTTTCGAAAAATTCTCCAATATCAAATTTAATTAAAATTCGTCAGGTGGGAGCCGAGTTGTTTCATGCGGACGGACAGACACACAACCAGACGGACGGGCGGACAGACAGACAGACAGACAGATATGACGAAGATAATAGTCTCTTTGTGAAATTTTGCTAAAGCAGCTAAAAATGAATAGAGCGTAACCTATCTCCAGACCAAGATATGAATTTAGGACATCCTTAATGAGAAGCAGTGTTGTCAACAAATCGCTCGATTTTCGGCAGAATTAATCTGTTAATATTGCAGCCATTTATATCCATATTATATTGAACTTAAAATATGTATTATTACATAGATTTTGTTACATCGTCAATATACATATAAGCGTTTTAATGAAAATTTTAGCTCTGATATTTCTAGACTAAGCACTCTTCACGCGCTGAATGAAGTGATCCGTTTTTGAAAAAATAAATGAATTGTGAATTTAGTTTCTTCTAATTTAAATTTGAATTTTATCAACACGAAACAAATTAAACTCGATCACAAAGTGTTATTACTGGTCTCCAGTATAACCTGTTATTTCAATCGAATGATTAATGTACAAGAATACATACGGTGCTTGGAGGCAGGGGCGAACTCCATATCAAGCGTCTATTTTATACACTTCATGGGAAGAACGACGACTAGTACCTCCGAACTAACGCTTTACAACCGTAGCTTACACAGCCTGCCCTCTCTACAGGCGCTTCATTTGCTACAGCATTCTCAGCGGATGAAATCTGAAACCGCCGGTGTTTTGATGAGAGAGAATTACTCGCTAATGACTGGGCAACACAGAGATGCTGATGATGATATTCAGAGCAGAGTGTGTTGCCTGCAAAGCAGAGTAATATTACAGGTTACATACATGCATGTTTACTTCAGCTGTCTAAACCAGGCAGAGCGAAGTTGACATTGTGTGTGGTCAATGGAAGCAGCATTAAGCAAACCTCTGACAACAGACGCCAAGAAATTTCGACTTTGAACTTATGTCAATGGGACCAATATTAGGCACATTAACAAAATTACGAATACCGACTATTAGCTATGTCATGTCTGTCCGTCTGTCAGCCGGTCCGCGTGGAGGAACTCGGCGGTTTCCCATTGTACAGACTTTCATGAAATTTGGGTTTTTTAGAAAATCTGTCGAGAAAGTTCAAGTTTGATTAAACTCTGACACAAATAACGGATACTTTACACGAGGACCCATGTAGGTTTGTTATAATATCTGGCTGAATTCTTCTTAGAATGAAAAATATTTCAAATAAAACTCGTACAGAAAATGAAAACACGACTTTTGTATTCAAATCAAATGTTTCTCAAAAGGTGCCGTTTGTGAGATAATGTGGAAAAATATGGTAGGGACAGACAGGCCAGAGACGGCGCAATAATACGGCGCTTGCACATTTCAAGCTGGATAACTAAGGTTACAAACACAGACTGGGAATATGTAATACTTACTGGTATTCCACGGCAAAAATGGTTACTCTAACGCGCCTCAGTATTGCGTTTATACGTATATTGTCTGCAGGCCGTAACATATTTATATATATAAGTACATATTTAATTAGAGCGTAATATTCTGATCTACATAGCTAAGTGTTTACGCTCCTCACCAAATATTGTTCGGATGGTCAAATCGAGAGGAATAAGATCGACGGGGCATGTAGCACGAATGGGGAGAGGAAAGGTGTGTACAGGGTTTTGGTGGGGAAACCTGAGAGAAAGAGACCACTTGGAAGGCCCACGCGTAGATGGGAGGATAATATTGAGATAGATCTTCGGGAAGTGAGGTGAGGTTGCATAGACTAGATCGATCTGGCTTAAGATAGGTATAGATGACCGGTACTTGAACATGCGGTAATGAACTTTCGTGTTCCCTAAAATGCGGGGAATTTCTTCACCAGCTGAGAACAGGTTAGATTCTGAAGAAGGACCCTGCTCCATGGTGTAAGTACCTCGTAAGTATTCTGATCTGTATTACGAGGGAGTGGAAAAATAAGATAAATTATCTTATTCTGAAATCTTCCCCGTTTTATTCTGTCAGTGAACGCAGTTAACACATTCGTGAAATGTTTTAGGAAAGGCTACTGAATGTATGGCAAATATTGCTCAGTCAATTTCTTGTCTTCATACTACATTAACCCTTATATTGCTAACGTGGAGAATATGGTGAGCTTCTAATAATGCCAGCAAATGGCAGATGGGATTTAACTCGGCCTTTAAAGAGTTAAAATTGGAAGGGACACATCAGTTTTTGTAACAATGCCTCGAAGAGATATGCTGCTTTAGTTTTAAGGATAGAACAGCCAAGTTGGTACCTACCTACTACATGTAATCTGCAAGACACACATCGCTTTTAAGTTGACCGTAATCTGAACATTTATCACCATGTTTATTGAGGGCTGTATCAGGATTTCTGTGTGTAAAGGATTAGCCCATGTTCGTGAAGTATGCGCGTCACACATTAACGATGCCGATGAAATGAACGTAGTGTCAAGAGAACGCCAGAGAGTAGTTACCTTCTTCTCCCTGCAGGGGTGATGAACATTTCGGATTTCGTCTTATTGACCCAGCAAAGGAATGGAGTGCAAAGTCGTCGCAACTGTAATTCTTTCCCTCTCCCCAAAACACATTTTCTGCTCACTGCAGCAGGAATTTTATAAGAGAGCAAAAGACGTGGAATCGAAGAAACTTCACTGTATTTCCAGTGTCTTGACTGAATGCCATAGTCTATGAAAAGTTTTGGGATTAGTTTTGGGGAAGGTTTTATTGTAAATTTCTGACAAAATACTACGCTTTAAAAGGATGTACTCTTGTGTCTGGTAATACAAAAAAAAAGATATTTTGACGCTCTGATATACTCAGGGATATCTCAAACTTATCCCACAATAAAATCACAATATACGAATTTGGGGAGCCGATCCAAGTGACAGCGCGATCTCAGGCGTAGGTCTGCAGCCACACGCTTGTTGCGATCGAGGGTTCGCATTTCCTAGAATATATGGATGTCTGTCTCTTGTGAGTTTTGTGTGTTGTCAGGTAGAAATCTGTGCGTCGTGCTGGTCGCCCGTCCGAGGTTCTACCGAGTGTGTTGTGTCTGAGTGTGATCGTGACGCTTCGATAATGAGGATACGCTTGCCTACTAGGGGCTGTTGAGCCATGAAAAAAAAAACGAGATGGGGGAAGAATGGACATGTAGCACGCCTGGGATCGGATAGATTAGAAGACCGTATTCATGCTTAATCGCGAATCGTAAACAGCGTTGCTGTGGACGCGTTAATGAACTTTATAATTCCGCGAAAGTCGGACAGTTTCTTGACTAGGTGAGTTCGTTTCACTTTCTTAATGTACTGTCCCGCATGAATAAGTTGTGAAATTACACAGAAGTTGCGTATTAACTGCACATGCGCGCGCGTGTGTGTTTGTATGTGTGTATGTTCATCAGATTAACAAAAAATCAAGAAAGTGAGTATTTACTTTTTCACAGAAGTGTAATGGAGGATTCCGTTCTTCTGCGATCCGACCCTTCGTCATTAGGTACATTGTTACCAATGTTTCAATACAACATGTCATCTCTACCTTAAATGGACCTTGAAAACTGTGAATTAAGGGGACATATTCGTTCGAAAAATCGGGAACCACCCAGCATACATTCAGGAATTCTAGACCGCTCAAAGAGAGAGCAGGTACGAAGTCGATTTAAATATTTCCAGTATTAAGTTCTTGTAGTAAGTTTTAAAATCCCTAAGAACTGCTGTTGTCTGCGTGCCAGTTGGTCAGCACGGCGCAGTTCTTGTTCCACTCTTTCACCGACGTAAACCGCAGTATTCACCCCGGCTCAGTTCTGCCGTGCAAATGTTGCCATATACATCTGAGGCCTTGACATACAAACACACAACATATCGGTGTAAGTCTGGCTTGCTTTGATTACGTAATAATCCATATGCTGTTCTACATTGCTAATTTCCTTTGCGGAGGCAACTGTCAACGCACTGGGTGGGTCGTTAGATATAGCAAGTGATTCTGTCCGATTCTACAGCACGTCGACAATGGTACAGTTGCAGGTTTTGTTCAATTTTTACAAGAAATGCTGATAACTTTAAACGATTCTAACAAAAGTTTTGATCGTATTATTGTCGAAACTTTGGGATTATTAGTCCCCAGATTAGAAAATCTGTGTATAAAGACACTCAGTTATTTTAAACATGTCGGAGCATTTTTATGTTTTAATGTGTAAATTTTATATATGTGCAGTGGTTGGTAAAATAATTGAGTGACTTGACAACATGTACGGTATAACAACGAAAATAATGCGTATAAAGATTTCAACCACTTCGAAGACCTGGGCGTATATGGGAGGATAATATTAAAAGTGGGTTTAAAGACGTGTTATGGAGAGGCATGGAGTGAACTTCTGTGGCTTAGGACAGGGACATGTTGCGGTCTGTTGGTAATTTGGTAAGGAACCTAATGGTTCCTTAAAATGCAGGGAATTTCTAGACTAACTGAGGACCCGTTAGCTTCTCAAGAAGAACTCTGCTTCATGGAGTTGGTTTAGTTTATAAAGCGTTCACCTGAAGACAAAGGCAGATCCTACCGAGGAAAAAATGAGTTCCGCCACGAATATGGAAGTACGTGTGTGTGTTTAAATATGCTAATATACACAAATTTAAACTTTTCCTCATTTCTGTCTAGTTGGTTTTCATTCTGTGAAAATAAATAACTTTATTACAAGTTCAGCGATTATCAAATGTTCACGTGTACAGGGAGTTAACTGCTGTACTGTGAGAGAGTTGAGACTGGTGAAGTTTACAGATGAATGAAACTTTAGTGCAGTAGTAATTTTAATTTATGATATTACGGTTTAATTATGTGGACCAGATTTCGTTTTGCACAGTTATGCACAGACTGTGAGGAGGGTTGGTGCATGTTGTTTTTGTTGTTGATGATGATAATTACAATGGGCTTTTCTGAGTTGTCATCGTATGTAACGTATGTGAAAGTTAAGGGGCTGGTCTGTCAGCGTATTCGAGGCAACGAAAGTAAACTTTGAAGAATCTGTATTTGACACTAGCCGAGCCCCAAAAGCGTACCATGCTGAAGTCGGGCACCATATAGATCAGAGATGGCCAGCTACACACGCTCTGGGATCGGCAATTTATAAGGCAAGTTAGGCAAGAACCATACGTGAATACAATTGTTTCTCATTTTTAGAAGTTTTCTGATTTACCTTTTTCCTCTTTGATAGAATATTATGTTTAGTTCCGATTCTCATTTCATTATAAAATCTTTTAACATGTAAAACACTTTATTGTCCATCTAATGCACAATATATAATATGTAGATACAATTAAAATTATAAAATATTTAAAAGATCACTTTTAAATGTTTTATAATTTTAATTGTATCTACATATTATATATTGTGCAGTAGTTGGATAATAAAATGTTTAATTATCATTGATGCACGGTGCAAACATGAAGCTTTTAACATGTATTTTTTACATGGGACGTCCCTTTGGGATGAAGATACACAACCCTGAACTGTCAAGCATTACCCGTCTGTAGTTCCAAATACAGCTTACGGTGAGCCCTGTGTGCATGTAAACAACCTGAATTTTATTTTTAAACGTAAATTAAGAGACTCGCATATGTGATTCCAGAAAGCTACATTGTGGCCATCCTTTATACAGACCCTTTACCAAGCAATATTGAAGAACCACGTGATTATGTGGAAGATGAGCGTATGTCTAGTTCTAATGTGATTATTTTATCAGAAATTATGGCAGTAATGGAAACCCTGTAATTAGGCGCATCCACAGAACTGCGAAAAGCGACTATTGGCTTCGTCATATATGTCTGTCTTTCCGTCCGCCCGTTCATCCACCTGTCCGTCTACATGGAAAAACGCGACTCGAGTTGATGGATTTCCATGATATTTAAATTTGAAACTTTTTTCGAAAATCTGTCGATAAAACTGAAATTTCATTAAAATCTGACAAGAATAACGGGTACTGGACATGAAGACAAATATTCATTTTTAATCGCATCTCGCTAAGTTCTTCTTAGACTGAGAAATTTTTCCTCACAAGAGTTGTGGAGAAAGTCAAAACAAGCATTTATTTTTCGATAACTGTTTTAGAAAACCTTGCCGACTATGAGATAATGTGGAAATGTATTGTAGAGCCAGGAAGGCCACAGATAACAAACACGGCTCATGCGCATTGCATGCTTTATATCTAAGGCTAAATTTATATACTCAGATATGCAATACATTACTTTTCCACTACAACAATAGTTGAACGAACGCGCAACAGTGTTACGTCATATGTACGTGGCCTCTTTTGTTTTATCTTAGTAATTAACCAACTTGATGCACAAAGTTTTGTTTTACAGTAAGTTTATTTCATGCCTCTACATGTTTCGAGCACCATGTGCACATCATCAGTAGGTCAAAATTGTATTATACAGCATCTGGTATCATCACAACTGTAGGTGTGATGATACCAGTTGCTGTATAATACAATTTTGACCTACTGATGATGTGCACATGGTGCTCGAAACATGTAGAGGCATGAAATAAACTTACTGTAAAACAAAACTTTGTGCATCAAGTTGATTAATTACTAAGATAAACGTACTGATAGCACGGTCAGCAAAACATAAAAAAATTGCCTGTCTTATTTCATTACATTCATGAAAATCATATCCGTCTCCCTGAAGAAACAGAAGTTGTCGTACTCGTGCAAAGCACCTGCTGAAACATGTGTACTTCAGCACGACTGCTACCCGTGTGACCATAGCTGCAATAGGGCGGCGCTGGAAATGATACTTCGAGCTGCACACAAATTATTTATTGATGGTTTATTGCAAGCTATGTATATGAAAAGGCGTAGAGTTTCCAATTAACGTATCCAAACAATTCAGTAACTCTTTCGCAAACTACAACCTTTTCATCTACAAAATTGAAACCAAATTTGCAGAGTAGGGGTAATATATTATTGAGTACATAAGGGATGTAGGAACGGGATCATTCCGTGGGAATGTCACAGTTGTTTGTCTGTACCTTTTCGTTCTTGCCATTTGTTTATCGTATTACACATTTATTCATCTTTCGTACACAGTAGACTAGTGGAGAATAAATTGCATATTTATGTGTAGTGTTTGGGTCAACAATAGCTTTATTCCGTCAAATGTAAATTGTAATTTTATTGGCGACCTTCCTTTGATCCGATATTACGAAAGGAATGCAAAGTCCTATACGAGAGTGCTTGTGTTATTGTTAAGGCTAATCAGTTTCTCAAGTCAAGTCACTGTTACGATTCAGAATAACGGAAAAGACCTTAATGCCAAAACGTAAGAGGAAAAATCGAATTTAGGGCTAGGCATAAATGGAAGTATAGCCCTCTTGTTAGAGTGGATCTAGAAATAAATATAATTTGTTTGTTACTGTAATGCAAATTTGTCCTTCTCCACGCTGTGAAGGCATATAGGGAGAGAAGTGGTACATCTCCACTTAAGCTCGACATTAGATGGAGGAGAGTGACGAATCATGAACCTGCCCCTGTAGCCCCTGAAATTAAGCTGGGTACCCACTGAATAGGAGACTGGGCGGATCCCAGAAATATCTTCACTGCTCAATGCGTTCAAATCCTTTCAATTCAGCGACCAGAAGAATTTATCTTCTTCTTCCTCTAAGAAGACCCATTATTCTTTCAGTGAGTGTTGTGGCCCATATTCTTCACTTGTGATAGTTGGTGTTTCAGTGACCTTCGGTAATACCACAAATAGGCTTACACCAAATTTCCAGAAATCTCATTCGTTTTGGATTTGACATAAAAGATAAAGTAAGAAACTATGAATATTTAATCTGGACGATACTGTAGTTGTGTCTATCGTAGAAAGTTTTGTGTGACTGTTTATGTAAAATTGCAATCAATTTTATGATAATTTTCCATATTTCTCAGCAAAAATTCTGAAGCCACATAACGGAATTTTCTTCAGGATGACTAGCTATACTGCCCAGACGCCAGACACTTGGCTTAGTTCAACACCTATTTGTTCACAATATGTGAGGGTGTGCACCCAGCCCTTGTTTTGTACTCTATTTACGTTCCTGAAAACGTGGGCGAAAATGAAAAAGGCTTAAAACAAAAATAATATTCCCATCAGAAATGTGGGTTTAACGTAATATAAGGCAGCCAGCCAAACGGTGTCAAACTCGAAACGAGAGAACGCTTGTCAAAATGTGGTGTTACTTGACAAGGGACATTAAAGCAAACAGCGTAATAGAAATAGTGCCCAAAACAAGGGCTGGTCGCATATGAAATTTAAGTTCTCGGGGAGTGATGCAAGTTTTTACTTTGAACGCAATGACCAGCCTCATGGTCTAGTGGTCAGAGTATCTGACTACTAATCATGAGGTCCCGGGTTCGATTCCCGGCTCTACCGTGGGAATTTTCCCTGAAGCGTAGGTTGGTAGAATTTAGGTTTAAGGGCCCTCCTGGCACTACATCCTCCTATATCACCACTCACATCATCGGGACAACGTAACTGCGCCTCATGGGCGTCCCAACCTCAGAAGTCGGTTACACTCCTACCATGCCCAGGAGGGAGGACCACGAAGTCCACAAGAACATGTGGTGGCATTATACCAAAAAACCAATAAAATGGGCATATTCCTTTTCACTAACACACGATGCACACCGCTGTGTTTGTTATAGGAATTCCAATGTTTAGATCCATGTGATCCCGAGACCATATGTAAACTTTCAGGATCTGAAGGCTGTTAACTGTAACATATGGATGTTGTCAGTGGCATCAAGCAGAGTATTAATTTCGGAAATGTTGGTAGCACGACATGAGGTGCTTGACTGTTGAATACGGACGCAATTACGAGCCATAAATGCTCTTCAGCAGGCCTGTAATTTGAGATTCCCGCGGCTGTGCCTATGAGATGTGGGATGTTATATCGTGTAGTCTGGTTCATACGTAGCGACATGTCAATAGGAAAGTGCTGCCTATCTTGTTAGTGCATACAGCCGTTAATGCCTATACAAGCTAACCCTCCACCATCAGTTTAGGTGAGGGAGAGAGCAGATGATTCTGAAACGTCGGTGCATATGTACCAGGATCTACGGCGTCACATCCAACAAAATATCGCTACATAAAATATTTTATTATAATTGTCTTTGAATCATTTTAGAGTAAAGTAGATCAGGGCCGAAAAATTCCCGGGCATCAAGTTTCCGTGGGGACTGAATTTTGTGTGGTGGCTCCTGATATTTGTGGGTCTTCGTGTTGAACTTGTTCGTGCTTCTGGCGCCTAAAAGTTTCAGGTAGCTGTTGGAATTTTGGAAAGTTTGTGCAACCCTGCAGTAGATGGCCAAACGTACATAAATCGGCGTTTCTTGAGTGTTGTTTGACCGTGCATCTTCCTCATGAAATAATGTGAAATGCCAACTTGATGCAACTAGGTAATTTTATTGATGTATTCTTAGCTCGACATGTTTCGGGTAAATACGCCCATCATCAGGAGCATTAGATGTTGAGTTGCAGCATATGGTTTTATGCACCGAGTTTTTGGATGGGTGGTGGTCTTGAGAGACGCTGCGTGGGTTGTGTGTACGGTGCGGATCTAATGCTCCTGATGATGGGCGTTATGTACCCGAAACATGTGGAGCTAAAAACACATCAATAAAAGTACCTTGTTGCATCAAGTTGGCATTTCACATTATTTCACAAATTGGCGTATTTCAGCCTTCATTGTCCCAAGAGGCGTAGCATTTTGTCTGTACCAATATCCGTATGAAAAGACGGACATGGGGAATTTTGTGGTTGATTTCCGATGATTCCTAATTCGTACTGAGGAAGACTCAAGTTTAAATTTCAGTACAGATGTTGTCTGTCGTTTTGAATTATTTTCTTCCTCCCGTGTAATGTCCGCACATTGACATAAAACAGACTGCAGCTGCTTCCGTCACCATGAATATAAATTCCTCTTTCACACAGTTCAGTGATACGGAAGTATCTGACAAGAGAGCGTTGTTTTCTACAAATGTTATAACCTCGAAAATGGATGAATGAAGTGGGGTAATGGTGGAGTGATACTGAGACAAAAATACAGAATTCCTCGAAAAAAGTCCCACGGAATAACTTGGGTTCATCTCCGAACAAAAGTTTAAGTCAGATATACAATTTGTGAAAAATAAAACTGTGAATGAATTACCCAAACTTCTATCGCCCTTTGATTGAGTGACCTAATTCGTACAAAACTGACACAATGACAGCGATAGAACTTCGGTCCAAATTTAGGGCAGTATTCATTATACAGCCAGTACATTAATAGGTAATCATGTGGAACTCTTCACTTCCTACATGTTCAAATTTTAACCTGCAAGCGAGAAGTACTAATCTTACATCGTTGCATGTTTTGTTGCAAATTTCATGTGGGAAATTCTCCATACGGTCTATGGCTTTGTGTCTGTATTTTTAACAACTACAAAAATTGTCTGTGTCTAATTGGTTACATAACCATTCTGTAAATATATTATGACTGTGTCATATCACAGCATTTCCTTGAAGAACATACCCATTAATGATCTGTGACGACAACAGAACCTTTGCCCACCCAGCTGAAAATATGTATTATGCCAGATAAACATCATGAGGTGAGATTCAAGATAATCAACTTGCTATGGGACAATTGCAATATTACTCTAACAACATACCCTAATAATCTGTCGTTTATTCTTTTAAGTACTTACTTCGAGAAGACAGAGAGAGAGAGAGAGAGGTGCTTTATTTAACGATCTTGTCATGTAGCTAAGATGATATAGGGATATAGGGTCGAAGGTAAATGAAAGAATATGTGTATGGAGCATTGGTACAAAGATGCTGTTAAGGAATACCCGAAGAATGTGAAGAAAAGCATGTCTCATTACTGTGTTGTCCACCACAAATACACGGACTGGCCTGAGGTCTAAGCCAAGTCTCCTCACTAAGACGCCGACGAAGACTAACAGCCTGAACTAGAGTTTTCATTTCGCAGCGATGTATTTTATCGAATGTAAAACAAAACCTGATATTATATTCATGCCCTAGATTTGAGGAACATGCCATAACCATGCAGTTCCAACAATTATATCAAAGAACTTGCGTGTTATGTGCCTCCGTTTTTACACTATTAACCCTGGTTGTTCGTTCATGATCTGCAGGTGAATATGCACGCTAGCTGCTGCTCATGCACGGTTCTCGGAACAAACAAAAGGCTTTAGGAACATGACACACTTCCACACGGAAACTTCTCGCGTTTGTGCTACGTAGGATGTACGTAAAACCGAGAGCTTGCGATGGATCTTATCTTCCTCAGCAGCGGGAACTTCCACGGAAGACTCAGTTTGTGACACGCCGTCACAATAAACGCAGGCTATATAAACACACCCATCGACAGAATGTCTTAACTAACCTAGGAATTAAAAGGGATCAGCCAGAAATTAAACAGTAAAATACAGCACTCGAGCTTACCTGAGGACGACTGAGTCAGGATAGCATACTTAGTACGAGACCAGAATAAGGGCCGAATAGTAGGAGTTCAAATCACTTTAGAGGAAAGAGATTTTTCTGTTTTCCTAATGTCCGTACCAGCTCTGTTGCTGGCCGAGTATTCTGTAAGATAGGAACCCATGCTCTTTCCTTGAGATAAAGCATTTGGGACCTTACACTGAACACTCAACTCCTTCTGGCCCCGCGAATAAGAATTAGTAGAGCCATGCCTTTACTCCCCGTGTATGCCTTCATCGGTTGGACAGAGGCGACTTTACTCTTTTTTACCTCACGATGATTCCCATGTCAATTTAAACGTGGTCAGATTTCTATACTACAGAAGAATGTTTTCCGTAAAGTTTATGTCAAAAATGTACCTTACCTTTCTCATATAATTAGAACATATGTAAATTTGTGATTACGCAATCATACTTTTAGTTTTCTTGAGGGTATGGATGACATTCTGATCTGTTTCTTGCTATGACATGATGTAGATTTTACATCTAACTTGTCTAATCCTTGTCCCAATATTATACTGTATTGTGGTGTGTAACTGGTCTTTTTTGTCCCAATAATACGCTGTATTACGACGTGTAAGCGGTTCTTTTGTGTCCAAATATTGTGCTGTATTCTGACGTGAAACTGGTCCCTTTTTGTCCCGATAATGTGCTGTGGTATGGCATTTAACTGGTATCTTGTTGTCCAGATTTTGTGTAGTATTCTAACGTATAACTGATCTGTTACTTGTCGTGGCATAATGTAATTTTGACGTGCAGATCTCTGTCTTTTTTCGATATTGAAAGATATGTTTTGTAAATAATAATATCCACAGAGTTAGGATTATCACTTTCAGTTGGTATTCTTTTGGTCTCGGTCTTGTGTACTTATTTTAAAAGCTCGATAATTGTACGACATGAAACTTGTTATTAAGTGTCTCGAAATGACGTGTCATTCCTTCTGTTTATTAGTGTACTTTGACCTCTTAGATATATAATACGTAAGTGATTTTCGTTTTGCTGCGACAGTGTGGGTATGTGATTACGACTTGCCTGGTATTGTACAATTATGACATTTGATTAGTCCACTTTGTTACCTCCGTTATATCTGATTGTGAATTTTAACTGGTCCTTTTTTGTCCTTGATATTATGTAACTGTGGCATTTAACCAGCCGATTTATTTTACCTTAAGTTTTAGAATGTTGATGTGTAAGTGGTGTTATTTGTTCCCGTGGTATCATAGGGTTCTAAAGTATTGGTTTGTCTTCTTTGTTACCACCGGGCATAGGATTACAACAAGGAATTGATCCTGTTTGTTGTTCTAATGCTTTAAGTTTGCGCGGTTTTATGCTTGTTGTCCTCATATTATAGCTGTGTGGAAGTCGACTCGGCGTCATGTACCGTGTCGTTCACTATTGAGGCCTTGCTGGCGTCGTGACGCCAACGTGAATTAATAAACCTGGCGTCGGTGTTTGCGTCGGATTGGCTCTGGCAGGTTGACGGCTAGCGGTCAGACTACGAGGCAGACAGGGCAATGATGTAGAAGGTGCTGGTTTACAAATCTGGATAAATGGCTGGCTGGGAATACTGCAGTTTACTGAGTGTGTTCGGAGCCTGGCTGAGTGAATAAAAAGTGCAGTAGACAGTTGTTGGTTTTGTGCGCTGTCTTTCATGTTGGATTATTTAGTTTCTGAATTTTGAGATGGAAATTTGATCAACATAATCAGTTTTGCCTTAGAGAGTCCTATGTCAAAAAAGTCAGGAATGTCCAAATGATTTGAATTTTGAAGTCCTCCGGTTTAGAAACGATTTTTTTTTTACAAAAGTGTCTAAGAATGTGTTTTGAATCCATAGGAAACAAGGAAAATACAGATAAAAAAAGGCGTGAGTCAAATTTGACTGACAGTTAAATAAGATTCTGTATCTCACTGGAGCATTGAAACTGTCGCTGGATACAAGTGCATATCTGGCCGGTCAAACTGACCGGCGAATTTCAGCTTTGACGACAATGATCATCAATCATTCTTGAGTTCTTGAGAGGAAGTTTTATTTGACAGGTTTCATTCTTAATATCAAGTTCTGTTTGGCAAGAAGCTAGTGAATAAGCTGTCAGAGGCAGCTATATTGGAACACACATACTAGCATAAAAGGTGGCAATTTCTAAGGAGGTTCCAGGAGATACTTTGGAGGTGGGGGGGGGCAGGGAAGAAGGTCTGGTGTGCCGGATGAAACGACTATTCGGACAGCAGATTGACGACCCCTGGTCTTCTACTGCTTAGAAACTGGTTTCGAGGATTCGGGGGATAGATGTGTATTTCCACTCGTTCCTGTTTGTGTCTTCCTGCATAGGTACAGAGTACGAAATTGAAACTATCCGCCGCCCAAGGCGTCCTCCCAATTATCTAAAATATTCATAGCTTCAGAAGTCAATTCTGAAGAGGAACACGCCAGAACTTAAGCCAAAATTGCGGAAGAAGAAATACAGTTGTGACAAAATTTATTGAATGCATGAAAGAACAACACCTGCTTGCTCTGGAGAGGGAATTTGCTTTTGAAAGTAAATTGCTATAACGTAGTTGAATATGAGGATCAGTGGCATAAAAATGTTCACAAATTTATGTGAACATTCGGCTTTGAATATGATTGATTGTGCGAAGTGATTTTTGTCATGGCAAATAGCTAACATTCCGAATTTTAAGCTAACACGTTGACAAATTGTGTTACATAATTATTTACCTACTCTTAACAGGTAGATTCCGTTAATGGCGTAGATCCAAGATTTATTTAATCTCTTTGCCCTTTTTTTTGGTGGGGGTTCCACATGACCGTATAGTTTCTTACTGTCCCCATATTTCTACTATACGTTACGGAATAAAGAAATAAATAGCTCGTTGTATCCGAACCTTGTTTGAGGACCTGACACTCAATAATGTAAACAAATTTCCCGCATTTTACAGGATACAAATATTCGTGATAATTTTCACAAGATCTCGCTACTGGAATTTATCTTGTTCCAGATGAATCCAGCCTATAATACAGCATCCTATTACTTTAAAATCCGCTTTATTCTAAGGTCCTTTTTAATCCGAAAAACAACGTTTGTTATTTCCCGTCTGCTCATCGTATCAACGTATACAACTCAGTTTACGGCCCACCCTCGCAGTGGAATACTGACTGGAAGTGACAAACATAATTGTCAGTTAAAATACGGACCCTGTATTATCCTCTCATCTGTGCCTAGGTTTTCTACAGCTGTCTCCTTGCTAATGTGACTAAACAAAGTTTACAGTCTCTTTTGAGTTGCTACGTGCTGATTGGTGTAAAACAGCCCGGATGTCAGTTGTGTTATTCGCGCGTAGGAGCCGCGTGACGTAACATCCTGACGACACGAGACGAACAGCAAGGAGACATTCCGTCGCCAGAAGGACATACATAATACAGTAGCTCCAACTGTAAAGCAACATGCGAACTAACGGGGGGAAAGGGATGGGAGCGTCCCTAGCAGTAAGTGGAACGGATAGCTTTGGACTGAATTGGACACTGAAAGCGAGGTACAAAGTTGGTCTTCTGAATTTATTATGCGAGTGCTAATGGAAGGCAAATTGATAGCCACTATAGTACGAAATTAAATAAATGATAATTGAGAAGACGAATATTTCAAAACAACATTGAGAGATCGGTACAATTAATTATTGAGCGGACGGTCACAAATGTCATATAGGCATCACGCAGTCAGGAGGGTAACAGAAGATAACGGTAATACCTAGCTGTAAAATAAGTTGAACCTGCGTCTGTCTTTCTTCTGGTTCTAATACGCATTAATTCATACAAAAGAATGAATTTGTAGCCTCGTATCTGTGTCTCTTACCGCTTTGTGTATATGATGCAGCTTGTAGACTGCGAACTGCACGGTCTGGGGTCTGAACGCCGGTACAAGCAAGGGATTTTCCGCTTCTCCGAACGTACAGGACGCCCAGAAAATCCAGAACGGTTCTGAGTTCCACTCAGCATCCTATTGAATGTTTACCGCCCTTGTTGCCCCTGTGCACAGCTGCCGGGGCTTAAAATTAACCAATTAACTCCATCTAGTGCCGAGATTAAGAATGAGTGGAGCTTTACCTCTACTTCCCTTACGTAACTTAATGGCGTGGACAAGAAAAACTAACTTCTCTGCCTTTACTACAGCTTCATACTAAACCTTTTTTCTGTTAGCTGTACATTGTGATTGTATCATCCGTTCAATGATAAGTACTAGCTGTAACTGACAATTTTCAGTGACTTGCAAAATAAATGTAACTAACAGACCTTGTGGTTAAATACTGCAGAGAAATTCGTACTATAGTCATTTTAAGATAGTCTCCCAATTTGTATTTTACTCCCGACTTCAATCCACCTATTATGCTTCTCCATTTTGTGCAAGTTTCTTTCCTTTTCGATTCGGAGTGCGAGTTCCGTCTTGCTTATGCTTTTTGGTGACATCACAACGTAGAAATGTTAATTGAAGAAGTGTTTACAGATTTAAAGATCTGAAATATTAATTAAATGGTTCATGTATTTACTTTCATGTCGCTCCAAAACAGCTCCATTTTAAATTTTGATGTTTTGCTGGCCGTGCATCTCAGTATAATCTTAATAATTAACCAACTTAATGCACAAATTCCTGTTTTATAATAAGTTTATTATATTCCTCTACATGTTACGAGCACTATGTGCTCGAAACATGTAGAGGAATATAGTAAACTTGTTACAAAACAAGAATTTGTGCATTAAGCTGGTCAATTGCTAAGATTATGAATGTGAGATTTTAGTTTCTCACAATGGTGAAATGGGATTAACTTGTAGAAGGAAGCAAAAAATTCTTCCGACCCTTTGGTACCTGTGTTCCAGACTGCACGGTAATACACTTCAGAAGACAGTGATGATTATTATTATTACTACTATCACTACTACTACTACTTCTAATACTACTGCCGGTCCCAGTGGCCGCTCGCCTGCTGAGATTGTGGGTTCGAATCCCATCTGGGGCATGGGTGTTTGTCTGTTGTGAGTGTTGTGTGTTGAAAGGTAGATGTTTCTGCGACGAGCTGATCACTCGTCCAGAGGAGTCCTACCGACTGTGGTGCATCGTTGTGTGTGATCTAGAAACCTCGTGAACGAAGAGGCCCTGGCCCACTGGGGGCTGTCGCGCCCAAAAAACAAACAAACTTCTACTACTACTACTACTACTACTACTACTACTAACTGCAATTGAACTGTCACTCGGTGACAGTAGTCCTTTCACTAATACAGACAAAACGAATAAGAATAATATACATAAACGAAACAATACAAAGAACACAGTACAAACAATACAAAACACAGTAAATACAATTACACGTATCGCCATAATACCCACACATTACAAAACCCACACATACACACACACACGCACAATTTAATTCATACATACTCGTATATTGTGGGTACAAACTGAGTGTAATTACTCCGTCTTGAAGTAAATGAAAAGAAGAGGCGGCGGTGTTGTTTTGTTGTTGTTTGTGGCTGTTGTTGTTGTCGCTATTTTTGTTTATGTCGTTGTTGGTCGTGGTGGTGTTGGTGGTGATTTTGGTGGCGTCGGTAGAGGTAAAATTATAAAAGATTAGAGAAACAATGAACTAAACAGGGAGAAAAAAAGGGTAAAGAATTGAAGAACTAACCAACCTGCAATAGAAAGACAAAGAAAGCAGTGTTTAACCAATAAACAAAACTGAAACTAGGAATAAAGAGACAAACTCTCAAGGGGAATATTGTCGGCTGTTGTTCGAAATTTTTTGGAATTTACTAAAAATCATTTCTTATCATATAGTGTATGATACGTTTGCGATGAAGTTTTAAAATGTTCTTTATTTTCTATATTGAAAATCATTCCTAATTTTTACATACTAAATACACGTTTCAATTGAAATTTCAGTTTGTCAGACAAAGTTTTTGACACGCAACGCTACTTTTTTCTCCGCTCACAAAATAATTTTTATGGAAGTTTCTTCAATAACTTATTAAACTTCACATTCATAATTCTCCCACGCTCTCTGTTCCGTACTGCAGTTCGTCCATTTAATGTGTTCAGTGGAAAGGAAGCAAAGTTTACTCGCATAAACATTGCGATGAGAATAGGCGGTGCCTGCCGTTCGAACTCCTGTCACTGGCACATTATTAGTTCTGTCCATCCTGTAGGTCGCATGCAGCGTGGATGGAAGGTATAATACATTTCAGAAGCAAACTTCCCGAGAGCTATGCCTGAAAAATCTAGTAGGTCTCCTTAATACCGAAGGAAGCGTGCATCTAGAAACGGATTATAGAGTAAGATTAAAGTTCATCCTAGAAAAGGCCACGAAGGCCTAGAGGGGGAGTAGAGTTCTAGCTCTTCTCTTTGCTTAACCTCGGCGCTAGCTGGGGGTGGGTTGTCAACGCCACGCCCCGGCCGCTTTACCTCCGGGAAAGACCTGGTTCCCATTGTATAGGTGGCTAGGTGGGCCCCAAGGCCGGTCTGGACGGGTGCGGAAAATCTCACCCCCACCGGGATTCGATCCTAGACCGTCCAGCCCGTAGCGAGTCGCTATACCAACTGCGCTATCCAGGCCGATATTTTTAAAATCGAAAACATGCAGCCCATAAGTGATAATATATACAATTATATTGTTTTCGGAATTCCAAAATAATATTTCACGTTTGGGTACAATTAATAAATAGGAGCCCATGAGCTGAAATCCTCTCATTATCCTACCACGGTTCGTATAGAAACAGATAAATACGTCAGGTGGTGCTGATTGCAGAAAGAATCAGTTGTGTTACAGTAAGAGTATTACCTTACCACGACCTACGCCAACAAAATTTGTGTGAATATGCGTTATGGTTGACTCTCTTCTGGGATCGTGGGTTCGAATCCCACCTAGGACATGGACGTGTGCCTGTTGTGAGTGTTGTGTGTGTTGTCAGGTAGAGGTCTCTGTGACGAGCTGGCCTCTCGTCCAGGGACGTCCTACCGACTGTGGTGCGTCGTTGTGTGTAACTTCGAAACGTTATGAATAAGGAGCCAGAATAAAGCAGGCTGAAGCGATGGGCGACGCCTGAGGCAAATAGACAACGTGGAAATTTAGGTCAAAATAGTCAAAAAACCTAGTTAGTCTCCAAAGACTAGGCGGTATCGTGGATTAGAGAGAGAGAAAAAAAAGATGGCTGACTATCAAACTGTCTTTCACGTACTTCTCCAAGTTTATTCCTTGCAGGTACAGTGAGCGTGAGGTTTCATATTATCTCTCAGGCCTGGAAAGTGTGAATGAATAAATGGGCACCATATTTAGTGATAAGAGTTGGTAAAATTTACTTTCGAAATATGAAAGACCTCTATTCAAGTCGTGCATAAAAAACATTTTCCCGCTAATTGTTTCCGTTTCTTTGTGCCTGGCCTGTTTTCTAGTTTACCGTGTTCCATATGCAATACATAAATCGACCTGTGACCTCAAGTTTTTCATCGCTGTAAATCGTTTAATGCATAAAAAAATCCGTATCTTGTTCCACAGCAGCAGGCAATGTGTCTGACAGATAATTACGAATATACGGTTCCTTATTTCTGGTCAACTTGAATCTGTACACAGTATGTATAATACCACTGCAAGTAAATTTTCGATCGTCCTATATTTTCATAAAATTACTGCATGAAGTAAATATTACCATTACATCAGCTGATAGGCCTACCCAGATTGATACTTGCTTATTTTTTCGAGCCGGTACGAATAATATGGAGGACACCAAGTTGTGAACCGAGGGCTTCATTTAATTTGGAGTTATGAGACAGTGTATATCTTTACTAAATTCTTTGTTTTTTCAAAGTAATATTTTGTACAACTTAAAATAAGAAGACAAACCGAGTTTTTTCTTGTCATTCCGCTTAAAAACATGCAGCTCTTGCTATTAGGAATCTCAGATTTTATGCAAAAGTATATCTTAGAGCTGTCACTATATTGTTTGTAAAATAGTGTTTTCAACCAACAGGTACTTGTGTGGCGAAATTAAAAATTGTTGATAATATATCCGTATAATTTAAGGCATTTAAAATTCTTATTCAACAAAAGCCAGTTAATGCGAGAGGATTTTAGGAAGGTCTCCCTCATTAAGTTACACCACTTCCCACAACGTTTGTCAGTCTTAAGCAATACATGAAGCACTGAAATTAGCACACTTGGTAGTTTGTGTAAGAATCGACCAAATTTAGATAGCCTTTGACGGCGCGTTTCTGTAATACTGTTATCACAGTTTGCTTTTTGAAGACACTAGTAACACCAGCTTGTGTTATCACTCTGAGGAAATACTTTGGTTTTATGTTACTGCTTATCTCTCTGCCCATAATGTGACTCCTACACGTGGGTGCCTACGTACATATAAATATATATATATATATATATATATATACACACACACTCGTACATGAACATGCATGTATGAGTACATTTATACTTTAAAAACATACACACAGACATAAGTAAAACAGAAACACATACACGTTCAGGCAGGGTGGTAAAGAGTGAACTGGACCCACGTGACCCAGGTTACGGGAACGTGTCGGGATCCTGTGAATACGGTAGGAATACTCGGCCCTTGCCTAGCTAGGAGAAGGTTTGTTCCTAAAGGAGGACACTACGTCATAAAGTTAGTTTTGTATGAGCGTAAAATTTGATCCCTTGAGCTGGGGGAAGGTTGTAGTTAAGCGAAAAAGAATTGCTGAAGAGAATTGTCGGAAATGTCAGTGGAAAAGTTGTGGGGAGCCGCAGGAGACTGCAGAGTAAAAATATTTGTAATTTGTAGTCTTTACTTGGCACTGTTAGTGTGTTGAAACCAAGCACTGCCAGACGCAACCGGCAGATGATCAGTAACTGTAACCCACATAATGTCAACAAAAAGCATCAGTGCACTGCTGAGTAGACAAAAGATCAAGGCATTTCTGCAGCCGTAGCTGAATCCATCGTCCCTCTCAGTATTAATCCCGATTTCAGTATTATGTGCTGTTGTAGAACTAGCCGCAAAGGGGATGGCCTCTCTCTGCGTTTGACCGCTGGCTAAGCCGAGTGTGTATACAGCACCTGGTGTAATAATACAGGTCGCAGCAGGAGACCAATAACATCCCTCTGACGCCAGTAAACTTCGTTTTGTCTTTTGTATATTGATTTCCGTTTCTTTCACTCCGCATATATGTTAGTTTGAGCCCAATGTTTCCGTGCTGACCAAAATAAGATAGGTATAATGCAAACGTTGTGCTGTGTTTATTGTAGATTCTTAACCCAGTGAAGTTATAATTTAATTTATATACCAGTGCATTGTTTACCCTGCAAATGCTTGAAATAAATCTTATCTTCTCTTCTGTGAAATACGGTATGTGTGGCAGTTTTTTTTTTTAAATTTAGAAGCAGCTTCGCGTCTTAAAAGTAACATTTCAAATGACGTATTGAAATTATATTAGCTAGCGTGGCAGTCTTTTTTTAATTAAATTTTATACTGGCCGATCCCAATGGTAGCCCATCTAAGGCGTAGGGTCGGCGGCCGCTCGCTTGCTGCGACTGACAGCTTGAATCCCGCCGGGGACATAAATGTCTGTCTCTTTTGAATGAGTGTTTTTGTGTTGTCAGTTCGAGGTAGGTCTCTACAGTGGGCCACTCCTTCGTCCAGAGGAGTCCTACCGAGTGTCGTGTGTCTGAGTGTGATCGAAAAACCTCGTAGAGGAGGCCTATGCCCACCAGGGCTATCAAGCCATGAGAAAAATGAATATATTAAAGAAATAAAATTTATTAGGCACGTTTCTTGTGTCTCACAAGCTTAATAAACGTTTAGTTTATGCTTATGCAAATGAAGGGCTACTGGATTACTAGTTTGGTTTTGTTGCCGCTAAACGATTCCAATATTTTAACCACTCAACAAACACGTGAAATTTGGTGCGTTGTAAGAAACAAATGCTGAATCGGTTGTTATTGCTTATTACCAAATTGAGACCTAACAACAAAGTGTAGTAAAGTGGTACGTCTTTTGTGATTCTCATCGCTGTGACACCTAATTGTGGTAACAATTGTAAATACCAAATGTATCATAGTAGTATCTAATAAACAACGCAGTCAGTTGACTGTTAAGATAATGTGGGGAGACTGATTCTGTATTATAGGAAAATGACGACATAAAAGTAAGTAAAAGAATATCTTAATTTGTTTGTAACATATTGTGTGGTTTTGTTTCAGGTAAGTGGATGCTTGAAAAGGTGGCAATGACGTACCTTCTGCATATGCAAAAGTAAGTAACAAATATTGAATTACGCGAAGCAGGAAGCTCACGTAAACGAATTCTGAAAATTGACCACATTTATTACAGGTTATTTTCCGTTTATAAGTCTGTGTCAAAATTGCTACGTCGTTTCTATGTTGTTCATGTCCGTGTATTGGTTGTTAAATTTAAAGAATACAACAACAACTAAACTCCAATAAAAGATGACATTTTAAAAATTAAACAATAGGACTTAGATATTTTTGACCCACAAGATGGGATCAAAATATGTAGAAGTCCTATTGTTTTAATTGTAAATCATTATTTTATAATGTAGTACATTTTTTGGTATATCCTTGAATTTTAGTAACTTCGTGTTTCTTCAACCATTCTATTCATTTCACCAGACTTTTGAATGTGTGTTATTTCTGAAGTTCTTAAAAATATGACCCCAGTTTTACGTAATAGTACACTTCGTTCTAAAAACCTGTAAACCATTCTGAATGGGAGTCGGGCTGTAGCGAGGATTATGAATTTAGACGTCGCATTTTGGAAGTCTGTAAACACATTCATTAAGAACGTTAAGTTCAGAACTAGACTAATCAGTGAAAAGAGACGGAAAATACTACAATGGCAATTCCTTACTTGAATTTACCTTTCGTTCTGAATGTATCAAGACAGCGATGAAAATTTTTTCTTTTTATTCTATCTTGATTGAAATATATTAAATTTATTGCCTAATATTATGATAGCGAACCCCGATCATTACTATATCTAACGCCAAAACGTACCCTTAAACACGATCCCAACAGACTTCCATTCTCATATTCTTGTTATCTAATATTCGTCCTATCCTTAGACTCTCATCTCCCCGAGTGGACGAATCCAGAGGGCTCTCACTACCAGATTCCTCCTTGTCTTCTTAGATCCTGCCATCCGCGTAACATATCCAACTCATCTTAAGAACATAAAGTTAGAATTTTAACAATAAACGCTAAATCACCTATATGAATTACACATTTCTTTATATGTACAGCCTAAATTACTCATGTAATGTTTCGTAGTTATAAATAATTTCAAACTTGTTTAAAAGCTAGGCATTTATGTCCTTCGTATGAAATTTTGTTATTCTATAAGCGGAGATGAAAGTTTTCTACACACCATGGAAATAAGTAAATGTGAAAAGTAAGGTAAAGAGCGTATATGCGTGTGATTATTTTTAGTTTGAACTGGTTAAATGGGCTTGATATTTTTAAGGAGATAACATGTGGAAATCTTGCAACATTAACGATATCGCCCTGTATGGTGTTCCAAATATCTCCCATTAGACAATATATGGTACACAAGAAACTCTTGTTCTTTCTTCGTTTGTTGGATATATGACGGCGTCAAATGGGGATAAGATATATATAGTAAGTACTGTACAGTACCGTACAGTGGAGAAGACGCTGACGGATCTTGTAAATTGAACGGAATTTAGTGCCTGAGGATTGCAAACAAACAACTGTGGTAAGACATCATTTACTGATGTTGAAGAACGGGTGATGTCACAGATGATACACGTAACATTGTGCTTCTACGAATGGCTATACGCATGAGCATTTTCGCTTGAATATTACGTCGATTTTATTCCTGAACAGTCTTTTAACTTTTGGCGAAGAGATATAAAACTTTTACACTTGTCTTTACGTGTATTTTACAAAAAAAGAGGCTGTCGGAAACAAAGTAGTAGCATCTAGGAAGTGTGTCATCCCCGTTGTGTGTGTGAAACTTGGAAAATTGTATGTAGTCAAACACAACTGTGTCACGTGAGGTGTATTTAATGACTATATAATGGACAACTACATGTTTCGGCCTGTACAGGCCATTTTCAGGTTGTCTTAGGGGAACTTAAGATCTTACTATAAGCATGCACGCGCAACATGTAGTTGTCCATTATATAGTCACTAAATACACCTCATGTGACACAGTTGTGTTTGACTACATACAATTTTCCAAAGTAGTAGCAGTGTGCCTGTGGCATGCAGTCTTAGACGCTATCATAAAGAAGGGGAAACAAATATGTACGATGTTAAAAATACAAGAAATACTAACTCTTTTTTCAAAAACATCAGATGTGTCGTAAACACAAACGTCCTGCCCTTCTTTGTACTCAGAATGTCCATTGCTTTGTAAATAAAAACTGCCTTAGGATCATGCCTTACGATTAAAGGGGCTATAGCGATATTATTGTCCTCATATGTCGGAGTAATAAGTCATGTAAAGTTTTTTTCCTAAATAGGAACTTCTGTTCTGCATTATTCAATATTGAGCCTTTTTTTTTGGGTTTCGGCGTGGAAGGAAGGCGAATAAAAGAGACACAGGCAGTGTTAATATTGAATTCTTTCCCGGCCCATATGTACTTTACTCATCCGTGTTTCATTTTAGCTGTCATACAGGTTATCCCTGTCCCTCTGTTTCCCTGTCGAGAGTTAAGCTGCTCTCCCACAACCGGAAGCAAACCTGTTGTTTAGTTCAATGAGCGATCGGTGTGCATTCTCGTGTTGTGGACCGTCTATTGTTTTGCGCTGCAGCGTTGATTAAATATTTAGGTGCACATGACGTGATGGTGATCAACTCTGTCTAGCCCCCGGTGAGCTCCCTTGCCTACCCTCTGGTCAACAGTGCCAGCATTGTTGGATAATTCAAATGCTTTTGAAGGTACAGTCCCTAACAATTATGCTATCTCTTTGTTCTGTTATTATTAAGTTTACGCACATTTTAGTTGCGTATCTGCGCCGTTCTTTTGTGCGAATTCTGTAGATAAAATATCCGAAAAAATTGGGTTGTATTTCTTGTCTTGCAGTGCTCTGAAATGTTGTTTTGAAATTCATGAAAACTTTTCCCAAGGAAGCTGATTTTGAGATGACTGTGTGTAAAATATTAAGTTTGTATTTCTGTTTTGTGCTGTACTTTATCAACCCTTCTGGCGCTTCGCACGATTTATGTTACTTCATTTACTGTGATTTTGACATTCGGCTCTTATTTATGTAGCCTCCTGTAAAATGGGTACCGGGTCTTTCCCGGGGGTAAAGTGCGGCCGGGGCGTGTTGCTGACCACTCACCCCCTTCTAGTGCCGCGGTCATGGAAGAGTAGTGCTATACCTCTACCCACCCTCTGGGCCACACCGGGCCTGTAACGGCATCACTTTACCTTTTACCTTTTTTTACTCTTATTTATGTTATATATAGCGACGCTGGTCGTTTCCAGCAAATAGCTTTGTATTGTATAGTGTTTAGAGAAGGCTGAATGAATTAGCAATTATGTAGTTGGTAAGGATCGTAACCAAATTTTGGGATATTTCCCGGAATTTCGTATAAGGACTTCAGAAAACCAAGGAAAATCGTGGTAGTCTCTGTCCTTGCCGGGGTAAAAAACTACCAGCTTCCGATTACAAGGGAGAAATATTTCCTTAATCAAGTGGCTCTGGCACAACGGCTATAATTGCCACCATTCCATTAACAAAAGAACAGTCGATTTCCAGGATCTTTAAGAGAGGTTTTGAGTTTATATGAAAAGTGTTATGAACTTTATTTTAAATTATGTGTTTGCTCAGAGTTGTCTTAGGCTTAATGGTGGAGCAACAACCAAATGGGGTCTTGTCCAACCGCCCCCTCGTTTTGAAATTCACAGGTCACACTTATTTAGATAAACGTATCCTGTAGGACTCCTCTGTACAAGTAATCAGCTTATCACATAGGTCGCTACCTATACAACACACAACAAATACGAGAGACGAACATCAATGTCTTCAGTGGGATTCGAACCAGCAATTCCAAAAATCAAGCGGCCGCAGAACTGCTTCTTAGACCGCTCGGCCACTGGGATTGACACTGAAGGTACTAGAGAAATATCGATGACAGACCTAACCAAAGCAATAAGAAACTGTCGAAAGAAATAGTTGCAACATTGCGAATGTGTTTTTAAAAGGGAGAACCGAAGACATTCGACAAAATTATAGAATGGTTTTAATCTTCGTACCCAGAACAACTGAAAAGCTTCAACCGAATTCTGGCTTTCTTCTAAATTGCTTTGTATAATATTTAGTTCCATCGCGATAGAACAGAATCCGTGCCCATTACAAAGAACTGTCCGTTTATATTTTCAGACAAATAATAAATACGTTTTGCAGGAATTCAAGAAAATATTTATGTACACTTATGGGTTAAATTACAGAAGTCCCTCAGTGCTAGAGCAGATTGTACATGTAATTATCATTGGAATCCATACACTTAATATAAACTCATTCAAGTGTCGGTTCATGTCAAAGGGTGTGTATCCGAACAGTCAGCATTAATAGACACTGATGTGTTCACATGTGAACCCCTTTTCAGTGTGCGAAATGCAAGTATGAACTTCAAGCCCACAACAGGTTTCCACTGCAACAAAGTGAAGCTGCCTACAAAATCAGCGGAATTAACAAAAGTGGTTCGTTTCCCTAATTACAGGGGTAATTGGGGTGGAGGCGATAACTTTAGTTAATAACAACTTGATTTCCTTTGGTACTCATTTGAAACAAGCACAAATTGTGAATGAAAGTGACATTTGAATGGCTGGTTTCAAACGGTTGTGTCTTTATTTTAAAATTCCGTGCCTGTTTTTGCAAACTTGAAGCGACCATGGCTTTCTTTCATTCCAAATTCCGTAATCAGTAATACTCCTACGAACGCATGAAAATTTTAAAAAATCTACACTTTAGCGTTAAATCCGAGAACAAAACATTTTGAAACCAAACAACGTTTATAATACGTTGTAGGCCTGATTGATTTTCTACTGCTTTGACAGTGCCTTTTTTTCGAGCTCATATTTTCGGTATATAAAGTAATGGTGTTTTTTAAGTTTTTTTGACCGTGCATCGTGACATATCCGTATAATATGAACCAACAAGAAGTACTATTTTCTATTAATTTATTTCAGTAATAAGTCTTTACATGTTTCGAGCAGGTTTGCTGCTTATCGTCAGGAGGATCAACTGAGTATAAACAGCAATTGGCATAGTCATGCGTTA
>Ga0131853_10003647_pt1 | contig 27653 bp, 21 predicted proteins | sample TergutLab28metaG_FD_92764 | JGI IMG/M metagenome (GOLD analysis project Ga0131853, IMG submission 92764) | Labiotermes labralis P1 segment gut microbial communities from Petit-Saut dam, French Guiana - Lab288 P1 (version 2) (version 2) | ecosystem: Host-associated > Arthropoda: Insects >...
AATGGAGGAGATTGCATAACGAGGAGCTAAATGATTTGTACTCCTCACCCAATATTGTGCGGGTGATAAAATCGAGAAGAATAAGATGGGCTGGGCATGTGGCGCGTATGGGTGAGGAGAGGGAGTGAACAGGGTCTTGGTGGGGAAGCAGGAGGGAAAGGGACCACTGGGGAGGCCTAGGCCTAGATGGGTGGATATTAGGATGGATCTGCAGGAGGTGGGATGTGGGTATATGGACTGGATTGGGCGGGCCCAGGATAGAGATAGTTGGCGGACGCTTGTGAGTCCTTCGGGTTCCGTGAAATGCGGGGAATTTCTTGACTAAGCTGCAAACCAGTTAGCTTCTCAAGATGGACTCTGCACCTTGGAGTAAGTATTCCTGAATGAACTCGAAAATTATATGACCGTAACATCCTATGTACGCTGGAAAATTACGATTGATTCCTACCTTTTTCCAGACTCCTTACATTTCGTGAAGTCAAAGTAATGCGGATTCGATGAATGAGAGCTGCTTCAGTGCCAGGTTTCTCTGGATCCTTGTTAAATGACTATGAACACAAGAATCAGAATAATTTAGGGTCGCGTGCACGTGGTCCTTTATTAATGTTGCAGCACAGTAACAGATCTACTTCGATATTACACGGCTCAAAAACTTATGTACACGACTTACCATATTCAAATGCCGCTCAATTCCTGGTCGAGATAATCAATTTTTTTGCATACAAATTGATCAGCGCTGAACCAGTTGAAACGGTCCCACACACACTCTACCACATCCTTCACGGAAATGGCCGCCGCTACGCATGGATCAGTACGGTTTGAACCTTCATCATGCATAAATTACACGCTAGCCAATGGCCTAAAGAAATTTCCCTCCGAAACAATGTTAATTCTGTTTGCGACTTGACTTTAATGCAAAACCTGCCAAGAAATTATTTTCCTTGCCACAATTTTAACATCCGCTCCGCAACGAATATTTTCTATAGATAGCAGTGTGCAAAATTACCATTCCTAACTTCAAGTATGGTATACATAGCTCTGCATTTGATTTAATGCATGCGATAAATCAAATCAAACACTTCCTAGAAACTATACCCCTAATAAGCGAACTGAAATACTTCGGATACATAATGCATACGTCTGACTCACTTGAGAAACATTATATACATATGCATTTCATTAATCCATCATACAGCCTAAACAACTATTTGCTGTGAAGCAAGTCACTGAACGCCGATCATAATCAATATACATAGTCAATATCATACAATTTAAAAATAATGATATACATGTCAAGAGGATTAAAATTTGATATTTGGACTGACCGTTGGCAGTAGACGAAGTGAGAAACATATTGCTTACTGTCCGTCGAAAACAACTAGAATAGAATTAGAAAACGAGATAGTCGAAAGACGCAATAGATGGACGAAATGCGAGGAACCCTTACGATGAACTGGCGCGACATCTTTGCTGTTATTGAAAACACAACGTAATGGAGGACGGCGATGTACGATGCTGTGGCACAGAAGAAACGTCAAAACAAAAACGGATGAGGGAAGTAAGACCAAGTACTTCTTGCTAATTAAATCCAGTAAGGTAACAAGAGGCCCCTTGTGACCTTAAGGAATTATACTATTCATGGAAATTAAAATGCACCCATTGTATTAAACATTCGTTTATAATGGTGTAAGGTTGGGTCAAATTCTGATCAAATTAACCTTTGTGAGTGCCTATGTAGTACCGGCACGTCCAAAGAAGCCAAACCTCTCACTAGAGAAGTCAGCACGTACATAAACCGTACACGTGGAACTATACAGCAATGAAACTGAGAAACGAATAGTCATAATAGCGATAGCGATGTAATGGTACAATCACAAGGCCAACGGTTACGTTGCGAGTAACAGCTGAACAAAATTTACTGATGTTTCACATTTACCGCACCTGATCACCGTGAAGGTACATGTACTGCTTTTGTTGGTATATATAATTGTTAAAAAAAATTGACAATAAATGAAAACTATAAAATGTATTACACCAAGCCATTGATATCCCCACAGTGTTCCTGTAGAAGTGGGCACAAAAATCAACGATGTTATTCCCACATGAAATAAGTAGAGGTTTGGGAAATGAAGTGCAAGCGTTCCAGCAAAAAGGTGTGAAACAAGTGCTATGTGCACATGATATGGTCTTCTTGGTTATAACAATGCCATTTGCAATACTACCTCCACATTCCAGGCAAGTGTGATTCATTGGGATCCCAAAATGTTTGCATAGAGATGTGTTTCCTGGATATTAGCCAATTGGAGTTACAGAAGGGGGTAGATATGATCTGACTGGTACTGAGCAAATTGGAGTAGTTTAAAGTGACTTATACTGGCATTATCAGGGCCCCCAAATTGTGCATACCAGGTTTCTCTCTGCTATGCAGGTGGGCAGTGATAGATTTTATTCCTGTATTAACATAATGTGATGATGCAGTGGCAAGAAGTATTCTTCTAGGTTAGTACACAGTTTTAATCTACTTCACAGCAGAAGCTTGAAATCATGCAAGAATCATTGTTCTAGGACAGCACCTCCAACCTCCTTTCTGGAAATAGATGGATAAGAGGCTTCCACAACCTGTACAGGGAAAATCTCTACTGGTGTACATTGCCAGGGCACAGCTCAATCCCTTATTGCTGCCCTTATGAACTGGTCCTTGTCCCTGATTGCAATTATCTAAGCATCATCTAATGGCCAAGGTCCATACTGTTTTCTGCTATGTCCCACTTTACTGGCTGGTAACAGCATATGTGACAGTGGTGTTCTTCAACCCTGGTCTTGACAGTGACAGGTTCGTCTAGTATAAACCTCATGCCTGGCAATTAGAGGCCAGCAGGTGAGTGGGAGGTTAACCATCTTGAAGTCTGCCCAGCACTGTGCTCTTGTGGTTGGAAACATCTTGGCTTACTGGGAGGATGGCTGCTACCACGTGGCTACCTCCCAGTGGTCTTATTTTAGCTGAGGCAGGTTAAGAGCGCACAGCATATATGTTTGGTTTTGTCCATTGTTCGGGAAGGTTGATTGTAGTATATCAAGTTCAGCTGCAGACTCTCCTGCTTGTTCAATAGATGGCATACACATTTGCATTCAAATAAACAGGTCAGTTTCTATATACCTTGTTATCCAAGCATCCAAAGGTAATTTTTCTCACTGAAAACTCTTCAACTCCACTGTCTTGGTTCAACTCCTGTCACTTCTAACCTTTCTGTTGGAAACCTTTCCCACATAATTAACACTTCTTCCCCCCCAAAATTTTGTCATCCACATAATCAAATGTCACCAAGAAAATGGAGGCAGCCTTTTCACAAAAAATGCAGGGTTAAACACATTACTTTCCAGTGCATATACCCAGAAAACTAAAAGTAACATCCAACATACATGTATATTGTAAATACTGTTTAATGATCGGTTTCTTCCAACGTAAGTCCTTTGTTACCACTGCACGTAACATCATAAGGTTGTAATATCAACAGATGACCAACATGTAAGATGGTTGTACACAATCAGTCACAGAAAGCAATACGGAATACTCTGTGCAGGGTAAGTAAATATCAGTTAAAGTCAAATGGGAGGACGGGGGAAATGAGCAGAACATCCACTGCTATAGATGGCAAATGATTAAACTCTCCCAGTGTTAAAAAGAAACACAGAGTTTATTAAAAAATTACATAAAAGAATTCTATTTCATCCAGTCAAACTTGTTCTTTCATACAAACTACATTATGCTCTGAACAGTTTTAATTTGAAGTGACTTCAAAAGCTAATATGTTATCTAAATAAAAATACACATTTTCTTCAACACCCAATCTTAAATATACATAGCTCCTATGTTTTAAAACATTATGAAATAAGGAAACTAGTTCAATAAGTGACATCACCATTACTGATTGAAAAATTACTAAAAAAAATAAAATAAAAGATGTAACCAATGAGCAGCAGTGTAGTGGGTTCATATTTTGACCATTGTAACAAATACTGGTGTATGTACTGGTACATAATGCCAACACAACAGTGTCCAATAATCAAGTAGGATACTTCTTAATGTTTAGCAAATCAGCAGTGTAATATCATATATATACATAAACCTGGAGTCTTCTGTTGTACCTGAATTCCAATAAGACAGGGCTGTATTAGTGGAATATGTATGTACAAGATCAGCACAACTTCACTATACTCAAATTGCATGAATGGCCTACATTTATTAATGAACATGAACCATACCAGAAAACTCTGTATCTGTCAAATGTTAGAAGCTCTAATCATAACCATTCCCACATAAGAATTAAGGGCTGCACTATAGCACAGCTAATAACCATAAAGGTTTTACTTGATTCCAAGTACAATCCTTGCAGGTGCATTCAGCATTTTAACCCTTTAAACGCCAAGTTAAATCCCATCTGCCATCAGCTAGCATTATTCGGAGCTCACCATATTCTCCACATTAGCAGGTAAAGGGTTAAATGTCATGTAACACTGTTCCATAAAATCAAAACTCAAGAGACAAAAAAACCATGAAAAACTGATAATAATGGAAATGATTTACGTGAATATATGATGCAAACAAACGTGTCCAGCAACAGCATGGAGGTAGTAAAACTGTCTTCACTGAATACAAATAATCCTTAGCCTCTAAAATCCATTTTCTAAAGAGAATGAATACTTCAAGTCACTGTATAACCATGAATGGGTGGACCCAGTGGCATCTTATTATCTATGTGATATTTTATTAACACTGAGATTATACAAATAACCCATCCTGACACACACACACATGGCACACCTGGCAGACTGCAGGATATGCTTCTTTTGTACACCAGCAAAATGATCTGCATGATGAGGCAAATATTTACAAACCACATCTACTACTTCAGAGCATTTTGGCTGTGACAGACAACTAAGTGTCTTGAGTAAGTCACACATACAACTGAGGATGACAAGTTCATAGTATATGAACACTCAAATGCCACACTTAAAGATGACACAATTAGTGTTCATTTATCATTAACGATGACAGGCTCACAGTATATGAACAATCAAGCGCCACTTAAAGATGACACAATTAGTGTTCATTTATCACTAATGACATGCTCACAGTATATGAACACTCAAATGCCACTTAAAGGTGACAAAATTAGTGTTCATACATCATTAATGATGACAGGCTCATAGTATATGGACACTCAAAATGCCACTTAAAGATGACATATTAGTGTTCATTTATCATTAACAAGTTACACTTATTGAAATAAGCTGCATACAGTACTTCAAACTGATTAATTACAAATCAGTACACCCCACATTTCAGTAGAATTGTGCCACCTTCAGGGGCATACAGATAAACTATGTTAAGTTTAATATCTATAAACATTTTACCAAAGGTTTTTGCTGTCACAGCATACTGAAGTTTTAAATTTAAAACTTTTTAACAAGTTTTTGCCTATTTATACACCTCTAAATTCTGCCAAATGTGCAAGGTCATGTGTATTTTTAATAAATAAACCTAACATTGATGGACTCAAGATGGTTTTTAAGTTTAAACTGAAAATATGTAACAGTGAACAATAAGGATAGCCACAAGAATGGCCTGAAAGATTCAACCAACCACAAAAACTCAAGCACTAGAGAAATACAAAAGCACAAAGCTTTAAGGTTAGTGAAGGCTGTAAAACAGAGGGAATACCAAGTGCTTGTGGGGGGGGGGGGGTTTAAAAAAAAGCAGTGAGATGGAATTTCTGGTTGAACAGATTAGAATGTACCAATTCAGAAGCTAGTACCCATTCCCTAGAATTATCTACACGAAACATCCATAACCTGTATTTATTTCTTGAAGCATTACATGAATAAAAAGGTGACTAGCTGAAAACAGACTATTTCAAAATAAATGTTCCAACTTTGCACTAGTGTCTGTGAAAATTGAAATCATTTTTCTCCAGATTTGCTTTCCATGTGTGCTTTTCAGTCACCAGCTAAGCAGATCCTGTCTGGCTGATCCAGAGGTGTGTTTTAATGAATGGAAGCTAAGTTTTTCAGAGAATCAAGCAAACTGAATGCTATGGAAAGGCAGGGAACTTGCAGTAACACAATACACAAGCCAATTATCAGAGGGACAATGCAGACAAGTACTGAAGGTAATCAGAGATTCAGTTCTATTTTGTGCAAGATATAACCTGACTTGCAGTTGCAATAACAAATTTGTTGGGAAATAGGACCAGATATTTCCGGTCATATCAATGAACAAATCTGTTAAAACAAAACTATAAGGACAATAAAATTGCAAATAGATAAGGCATTTCTCTTTGCATATTGAACTTAAGCTACAGACCTTAAAAGCAAAACCAAAAGAGATTACTACCCCAAGCACAGAAACTGCAACATTAATCTTGTGTTGGATACAGCACCAGGTACTTCTACTAGAAACGAATTAACATAAAAAATCACATGTGAAGATAAACAATACACATGCAACTGAAGAACTAGTTAGTTATTCAAAATTTACAACATAGAATACAGCTGCACAGTTTGTGACACTTAAGCTTTAGCGCACAGCCTTTTATACGCTCATTTGCTGTTGCAGCCAGAGCAATGTTCCATTTAAATGCCCACTGTGGCACAGTGTTTTCCCTTTTGGATGAAAAGGATGCACATTTATTCTGACAACATCATCCCAATCGTCCAATGACAGTTAAATGTTTCATGTAAGTTTGCACAGCTGACATCTCAATAACTATTGTGCTAATTTATATGTAAGATGAATCCACAGGCTGAAAATGATAGAAATGGTAATAATGTGCAGACACATGAAACCTAAATTATTATGTGAGTTTTAACATGTTTGTAAGTCTTGTGTGCTTGCATATGCTATGCAGTCATTCACACATAGCAGCACATGACATTTTGATGTGTCTTTATTTGCCAGGTCTGGTTTTCCTTTCATACAATGAACGTGCCCAGTTGTCAAGATGGCAGCTCTCACTACGAGATGCTAGTTACATCAATGAGAAAACCAGTCTCTAGAAGAGAACAAAATCCATCTCTTCTGAATTGTCAAGTGCTGTACCTCAACAATGGACAGCTTCAGTGTACCCATGTTCATCAAAGAAGTTTCCTTCTGTTGGTGGTTGGTGTGCTTTAACATGCACACTTATGTTTTACCTCTCCATACCACTGCTGTCCGTTCTCCCACTACTAGCCCATATGCCACCTAGTTTCACTTTTAGTGCTTTACATCCATATGGCATGTCCACAATGGTTTGGTCTGACAATACCATAGCACCTTACCTTAATGGTAGCCAGATCAACAGAGCACAGGAAAGAATAAACACACTTTTCACACTAAAGTATCAACACTCATAACTTGTCATATTCCACATGATTTTCTAAGTTTGTAATAAGAAAACATAATGGATATTAGATTGGATGAACCTAAAACCTCAGCTTCACAAAATATCTGCCACCAAACTTTAAATAGGAATGTCATGTGCCTCTTTTTATACTAAAATGTATGACAAACTGAGTGTCCTTCATAGAGGTCATTTAGTGCCCACAGTAAATCTCCCTTTTGACCAGCCAATGACGATTAAGATGAGTGATCAGACCCCAACACCCACAGCAAAAAAGGTTGCCAAACATGGCTCAGAGGAACAAAGGTAAATGCACAGATGTCAAAAACAGGCAAATCTCTTGCAGCAACTTGGAAAGGACAATGAAGTGGGCAAATCTACAAGCAGTCCATGTGTATACAAACACTCATACACAAATACATGCACGTATACTACGGCATTTAAACACAAACTCCACATTTCATACATGTGATGAAGTTCTTTGCACTTGGTATTGAACATATACAAATTTCTACAACTACTCAGACATACCTAACAAGAAATGTTACAAAAAGTGTGACTGTTGAGTGCTGTAAAATTACTAAAATTGTGTCAGTTTGGGAAATATACAATAACTAGCCCCATGTTTGTTAATTCACCAAATGTTTCTTGTTGGTTACAGCCATGCCTCTAAGACCCTGAAGAATCAGTCCATGCTTTCATTTCAGCTAATCCATACACCCCGCTGTTCTCATCTGCTTTCACCTACAATCAAAATTAACACTGCAGTCCAACCCGTATATAGCACGTGAAGGAGAGAGGAGGAAACCACCACTGCTGACAAGCAGTGAGGCTCTAACAAGCAACCACATCTGCAGTAATAATGAGTTAATAACTGAAAGTAAAGCTTACATATAAATGCTAACAATGACATGAGTGACAAGCATCTTAAACTGAAACCTCCTGAATATTCTGTAGCATGTGCTGCTCCTGATACTCATTCAGTTTACACTTGGACTACAGCACTTAATCCACCAGTCTGACATATAATATATCCAAACACTCCAGTAGCACAGTCAATATCTGACACAGTACCACTTACCATAATTTTGTGTTAGTGAAACTACTAAACTGCTGCTAATGAGTAACTGTCTATACAGCACAGGCTGAAGACCATGCTATCACCTAATCTTCGGGATCATGTGCACAGAAAAGGAACTGGCAACACTTAAACTAAGACAAATTCACAGATGTCCATATGAAAGCAAATTACTGAGATAACACTGTTCATGCACATTACCAAGTCCACAGTAAAAACTACACTGAAAGGCCTCCAAAACAGAAAGTGGATTTGAGAATCGTGGCAATTAAACACCAAGTTCACTGACTTCTGATAATGGAAAATGAACACTGAAATAGTGAAGGCTTAAAACAACAGTATATGGGGGCTCTCACTGTTTATGCATTATTGTTCTAAGTTACAGTTCTCATCGGTGGGCCAAGGGCGCCTTTCTTCCATCAGATGTTAGCTGCCGGGCCATAACCTTCAGCATGGTACCACACTAACAGAATCTTATTGCATATGTGCCAAGGAGGAAAGGGAGCAAGATAGTGTCCAGCATTTGCACCGGGTGTTGCACTTACTAGAATACAGTATACTCATACAACATACCATTGTAAAATGGAACATGTACTTTTCTACCAAATGGTACCACTCTTGAATATACGAGTTACCTATTTGACATCAAGGTCACATCTCCATGACATTACTATAACCACTATTTATACTTGTAGCTACATGGTAACCCTGACAAAATTATTACTCTTACACTAATACAAAAGAACAGGTTTCCAACCTACAGAATAGAACAATTTGATACAGCACTAAAATTACACATACATTTTTCAGATTCTTGTATAAAAATATTGGCCGACCACTTTCATAGAAGCCTGAATCTCAAATCAATGGATATACTAAATCAATGCCACTTCTATTCCATCTCAGCAAACAATTAATGTCTGGACAAGTATGAAAATAGCAAAACACACACACACACATACACATGATCCAACTTATCCCCCTGTTCAAAATGCATATGCAGTAGTGAAAACTTACAGACAGAACATAAAATTTTATGATTTCTTTCACTTACTCTGTACTACATGGCAATCTAACATTCACTTGACTGTTACCAGCTGCGACAAGTGCTACAAAATAAAAAAACCTCATGACAATGCATCACTTGCAAAGCCTTTGGTTCCACTACACTACTGTCAGAGGCTTTCATTAGTGTATTCTAAACGGCTGTGATGTCTGCTGTAAAAAAGAGGAACCTCAGAATGAAAACCATGAACAACAATGCCTGCAAAATACTTGTTCATTCTAGCACAGTGACTTGATCTTTCTCAAATATGTATGTATACTCTGACCTCAGAAAAATCCCATGCCATCTTTATTAATATTCAAACACAAGATGGCAAGAAGTCACTTAACACATGACGCTCAACATGTTGCCTCTCGTGTCAAGTGCCTTCTGCATCACCTGTATAATCAAAACAATGTATCCTGCAAGATTTCTGAAGTAATTTATCTCTAGATTAATCAAATCATATGACCAATTCAGCACATACAAATAGCTATAATAAAGTACTGCTCATATGGGGAATGTGGTACTCCAACAAGCACAACAAAAAAACCCCATGCCCAAGTTAAGACAGTATTCAAGTACTGCTGAATCTATTTGTTACCCACAACTATTTCACCGTGACATTAACTTCATACGGTTACCATGTGTAACAGGAAAACGTGAAACCTACATGAGAATGTACAGTAGTTGGTAGGGGGAGAAAAAGGAAAGGACACACATGATTCACAACTAAGTTACTGGAAATAAAGGCCTCTATAATAACAATGTGAAATGAAATATGAGTGTCATGGAAAAAGTCACTAACCGTACTTTCTAGCAAAATCACTTTCAGTAGCCTATCCAACTGTATTTTTAGTGATGAAATGATTTGCCTTTAAATGCCAAAATGTGTACTGTAAATTTCTGTACCACAAAGCAATGTCTGGCCCTGTATATTCACTGAAATATAATCCTTTTCCCCCATTAATGATAAATTCAATTTCTCAGACTTTCTGGAATGTACCTGATAACTTTCCCCTTCAGACCAATAATATGCACATTTATTAAAGGAGCTTCTTATCATACGCTAAGGAAAAAAGCAGCAGTAAACCATTAAAAAAAAAATAAAAATCAATAGAAAATAAAGATCATCAACAAGTTACCACTTCAAAATTCTTCTCCAACATCTGCAGTAAACCGAACCTAATAATATTAAAAATATTCATGCACTGTTAGTAAAATATTTGACACATATTACAGCTGCAGTGTGCAAGACAGCCATGAATACTTATCAAAGCATCAGAATAGGTTTTAAAAGAAAAGAAAAGAAAAAAAAAAAAGCCACCAGAATGATCTCTAAAATTCAATAATGGAAAGTATTCACCTTACGGCACCTCTTCTTTCAAGGCATCACACTGTTTAGGACCACTTCTCCAATGCTGGCCAACCTACACTCATCCGGGATGAAAAGGCTTATCAACAGAAGGTGAAGATTCATTACAAAGTACCACACTTGCAAATGTCTGGACTACAGAGTACTAAGACCACAGCACACGCAAACCTTCTTTTCCTCCTGACCCCTCCCTCTCACACTTCCACCTTTTGTTTGGCTTGTCTGACTGAATCTTGACTTGACAACCACAACGTCAAGAGCTCAAGACCTGAGTAACTGAAGCCAGGCAAGCCCGATATTAACACAGAAATGTGTCAAGGAGAAAGGAGGCAAAGAGCTGACTTGTGTGTCATGATCGAAATACCCTAGACCATACATACGCCTAGTCACAACACAATGAAGTGGATCAGAAAAGATAAACACAGGTGAGTGAAATCTAACATCTTATTGCTCAACCAATTATAACCTTCACAGACCAAGAACCCACTGTCTCCAAAAATGTACACAAATCACAACTGCAGCAATCTTTATTATACTACTTCATTATGATTCAATATACTGAATATAAAATATCAAAATAAAGTTTATCTCTCTATTGCAAAATGTATGTAGGCTGGCCAACACATGAACTTGCTAATGTCAGAGCAATCAAATACTGAACAAATTACAAATTACAATCAGTTAAAAATCCACCACTAAAAATATGTAGGTAGTGTTGTCAGCCAAGATGTGATTGGTAATAACTTGTATGTGTTTGAATTTAATAAAACTTACACTGTATGCATTCATAATGCAGGTACACTTTACAACACACACTCAGACACACAGAGTAGTCTGTTCATGTTGATATCAACTGGAAAAGAAAAAACATTAACTTCTCAAGTTAGCTGAACCAATACACAATGGTTAAGCATGTTCATGAAAAATGAAAGACAGAAATAGCTACAAGTTTTCTGAATGTTAGGGTTCCCAGTTTGAAGTTAAGATCTGGTTTACCACATAGCAAACAGCTACCATATTTTATGCAAAGGCAAGTCCACTCTAATCTAAGAAGATCCCCCAAATAAAACATGTCTGCCAAGGGAAATTGTATTTATCCAAATCCATGACGACAACCAAAAAATAAAACGTCTGCTACAAAAAATATTTTACTATTAATTGCATACACTTAACACACAAAGCATGTCAAATTCTACCTACCAATACCAATCAGTGTTCCTGCCTCCTCTTTCACAGTCAGTGCCTTTATCTTTCTCACACTAACTCCTAACATTTCCAATCTCCTTATAGCCATTCAACAACTATCGTTAGTCCCATACCCTTGCATTGGATATACAGCACTCCACAATCACTTCTGGTGAGATATGCTGCCATGCTGTTACGTGGGCTGTACATTTAATTCCAGGACTGATTTTTTTCCCGGGAGACTATAATGCATAGTAAGTGGCAACAGACTGGGAGACGTGTTAACTCTGTGCAAGTATATGTGCTAAACTGGAGGACAGTACCTCCCCGCATTCGCTCTGTGGAAGCCTTTCAGTGAACGTCTACCTGCAGTGTGTGTCACATCTCATGATGGAGGGGAAAGTGCAGCAGAGTATGCGCATCGATTTCTGTTTCCGTCTGGGGAAAACTGGTGCTGAAATGTATGAAATGCTGCAAACAGCTTTCAGAGAGTCCTGACTAAGTTGACCGAAGACATTTGACTGGTACTCCCATTTCACAAGTGGACGCCAATCCTTTCAAGACGACCCGTGTCCAGGCAGGCCGTACACCTCCCACAATGTGAAGACCGTGGCACATGTGCGAGAAATCATTCGTGCTGACCTACGTCTATCAGAGAGGTTGCAGAGGAAGTTAGAATAGCATTCGGTATGTGCTAGAAAATTCTAACTGAAGATTTGCAAATGAGACGTGTGACAGCGAAATTTGTACCCCGTCTCCTGACGGTGTAGCAGAAGGATGATCGTGTGTCAATTTGCACTGACCTCCATAAGCGAGCCCAAAACGATCCTAACTTCACGACCTCGGTTATCACTGGTGATGAATGCTGGGTTTACGGGTATGACCTGGAAACAAAGCAAATATCCTCCCAGTGGGACACAGCATCATCTCCCTGACCAAAGAGAGCATGACAGGTGAAATCCAATGTCAAGACCATGCTGATTGCGTTCTTCAACATTGGACGGGCTGGTCTGCAACGCCTCCACATCGCTGTGTGCAGACCGCCCTGAGAAGTGGTGCTCTGGCAATTGGATCATGCACCATGACAAGGCCCCTGCCCACAGGGCTGTCACCACAAATGAATTTCTGGCAAAACACAACATTCTGTCACTCTCACACCCTCCCACTGTCCTGACCCTGCTCCGTGCGACTTCTTGTTCCTGCAACTGAAGGAAACAATGAAAGGTCGTCGATTTGATCATGTTGAAGAGATTCAAGGCAACATGAAGACACAAGTGAGGGCTATTACAAAAAGTGACTACCAGAGGTGCTTTCGCCAGTGGCAGGAACGCTGGAATAAGGGCATACAAGCACAAGGACACTACTTCAAAGGAGACAAGACCAACAAGCCGTTAAGTCTACTCACTCACTCACAAAAAAATCAGTCCCAGAATTAAATGATCAGCCCACATATGATCCGCAAAGATGTAAAATTTTCTCCACAGATGGTGTTCAGGATTTTAAATATGTGTGATCTGGTTTTTGTGGTGCTGTGTCTGTGCTCAGGTCAGTCTGAGTTCATGCTTCTTCTTATGGTTTTTAATCTCTGGATTGGTCCAAGCTTCATTTTTGAGCCTTGTAGTTCATTTTAATTTTCCAATGGCCATTTTCCTGTTACTACCAATGGGTAAGATTTATTCTCTGGTGATATCTTAACATGTCACTGTGTCTGTGGTTTGCAGTGGTTGAGAATAGCTCAATCTAAAAGAGTGCACCAGGTTAGGTACTTCTTTGCCTGAAACCGGAAACATAGCCAGCCTCCAAAACATCTTGCTTCTTTAAAAAATTAGATGATGGACAAAGCCCCCCACTCCCCAGAAAGGGAGAGATTTTCACTGAACTTCAGTCCACTCTTCTCACAGATGGATTTCTTGACCCTTGAGGATGGGGCTGATAGGTTGTCACAAAACGCCAGTAATTACCACTGTTATGCTACAAATATACCACAAGAACACAGAACTCACATGATGATTTGGTGTCGCAAACCTTGGTTTGGGTCTGCATGGCCAGATTTAGTGATCTGGTTTGACAGTCCAGTTCGGCACTTTGTACACAAATTTAAGACAAACTCTCACATTTATGCACCAAATTTCAGGGAAAATCTCATCTTGCATTCATGTAAATACAGTATGTATTGAGGCAGGGGGCACACAAACTTATTTGCTGTTTTGGTATCTCTGACTTGTTATATATGATCATCTGCATTAACATAACTTGAAATTTATTAAGAATTGGTTTCAACATTTCCTACCAATGCTTCAATGCATGCCTTGTAGCATTTATACAATCACACCTCAGCCACAATGAACACAGCAGCATTAACTGCAACAAAAAATACTTTCATACCTAATTTAAAATGAATTCAGGTATATCAAGAGCAAAGCATGATCTTTCATTTTCAGTGCAACCCCCTCTCAACAATCCCATGTCAATAATCTCTGGGTTCCCTTCCCCAGTTTAGGAATCATACGTACCAATCCACAAAGAAATTTGTAAGGGGAAGGTCATTGTACATAAAATCTTCCCAAGCTGCAAGTGGGTAAACAATTTGTACTTACCGATTTCACAGTTGTCTTAATGAAATCCTTCTTATGGGCCAAATCAAACTCAGGATAATGAGCATACACTTGTTTGCACACAGTTTTCATTGTTATCTCTTCAAGATTAGCACCCTCCAGAATTTCCTTGACATATGACTTGATCTCATCATCCTAAAATCATCACAAAAGTTCTATACACTCTATAAAATAAAGCTGCCTGAACATAAAATACTTTCTTACTGGGATTACACTGCTACCATCCTCCCTAAGCAACCCACACATACTAAACATGCATGGTGGCGGTAAAGTTGTGCTTAAGTTGGTTAAAGAGGGCCACATATTGTATCAACCTGTCTTTCCAGCAGAGCTGGGAATTGCCAAATTCTTTTATTAAATTGTCAAAAAGCATGACTAGTATCCATTAAAAAGAACAAACAGAATGCATTTTATACATATGGATAACCCAAATTCTGTAAACTTAACAAGAGTCCCTCATCAATAATTCGATATGTGCCAACCACCAATCAATGCAGAAAACCTGCTTCAGCCCACTCTTACATAACTTACAGTGCAATGGTTAGAAGTGGCACTATGGCCCATCATGAGGCTTGGGCATTTGTGACAGTATAGCACCAGTCTCAACCTTCAGCACTTCAGGCTTGTAAATGGTCACTGCCATGCCCTGGTTACTTTAACACCATGGAAAGAGAGCTCAGTATCAGCTAGAGATAGCTAGTAGTCCTCAGTCCATTTGGACAAAACAGCAAGATGGAAGCCCCACTGAGTCTCAAGAACTCGAATATTCTGGCATGCAGAAAGCCACCTAACCTACTGTGTACCCATTTACATATATAACATCCAATGAGCCCTGCACACATTTAATCTCCAGCTTGTCTATGCTGATACTGTGGATAATCATGTAGTATGTTCCATACATCTCAACATTAGCACCAGAAACTAGACTCACCATTAAAAGACACTAACAAAACCCAATCAACAAACATGTCAATATACAAACAGGCTTAGGGCCTGTAAATGCCTGCAGAATTAAGCCAATGAAAGAGTTACAATAACGATACATACTGTAGGAGGAGCCTTGGCCTTCTTTGAAAGAGGTTCATCTTCTGAGGATGATTCATCACTTTTGCTGCCAGATTTCCTCTTCTTGGGAGTAGGTTTCTTTTCAGCCTTTTTGTTTGAGGCTTTTTTAGGGCTAGCTTTCTTTGTAGGTGCTTTCTTTGCATTAGATGGCACAGTCTTACCACCCTTCTTCTTCGATTTAGGCTCCTGTATTGACCAGAATGTCAATTGTTTATGTGATATCACATATGTTATCAAAATATGCACTCTGCTACTAGCAAGATAATACCACTTTATACATAAAACACCATATAAGTGCAGCAGCACTGGTGACCCCCATGTCACCTGCCCATCTGCAACAAATGATCTTCATAACGCACAACCAATGCTAGTTTTACATCCAACCCCACATATTGCCCTATCAAACAAATAAAATATCATCTCTGTGGCCTAAACCGTTAACATATTCAACAAAGAACACCTTTCTGCTCTGTATATTTTCTCCACACTGGAGGACACTTTATTGTAGCAAGTCCCTGATTACTGCTAAAAAAAACACATCACTGTTAAGGCTAACTTTCCATGTGGCAGGACAAGTATAAGGGAACCCAATGAAATTATTGGATACATGGACTGTCTACCAACTGAATACTTCAAACACCTAAACAAGTTAGGAAAATTATGCACAGTGTAACTATTATGTGTAAACATTCAAAAACAATCTGGTTTTCCTGACACCAAATCACAGCACGATAGGAACTGTGCAAGCACAGAGAGAAAAGTGGAAGTCCATGCCTGCATATGCAAACACAGCGACACCATGTAGCATAAACATTAAAATGCACGATATAAATGAAAATTGAGATGAGTACCTTGGGGTTGGTACATAACAGCTGGGATTGACCCTACACAAAGTTAATGGTGTGAGCACAGGCTACTCTCCTATGGAAGGAGACAGTATTATTTCAGTTTTCTTCAATATACCCTATGTCATACACATTGTTAAATTTTTTGCAACTACTAAGCAAAAACATTCATTACCCACTCTTAAAAACAACAATCCATAACTAATTACACTGGAAGTGCATATGCCTGTAATAAATTAACTCCTCCCTACCGGTCACAACTTCTACTGTATGCACACACTACTTACTAATAGCATGAATGCCTCTCCCTCGTTCACAACAATTCTGAGCACTAATTAAATAATATTCTTCTCCAGAAAAGAGCCCAGTAATTTTATACTACAGGAGCAAACTTACATCTTCGTCACTACTCAGTGGAGTCTCATCTTCATCCAAGTCTTCTTCACTCTCCTTTTCTTTCTCAGGATCTTTCGTCTTTCTCCTGTCACGTGAACTGCGCTCTTTTTCTGATTCTGACGATGACTCCTCCTTCAGATTTGCTCGTTTTGACTTCCCCCGTCTTGATCTTGCTGGGCGTTTCTCATCATCTTCTGATCTGTTAAGGCCAAAAGCTTTAAAACATGGACACCAACAAGACTTATAATGAAAGGAGGTACAAACTACAAAATCTGAATACTTAAAATTATTAATATTTACCATTCAGAGACATAACGATAATTACAAAATATCATCTCAATACGCCAGAAAACAACATTGGTTCTCAGTCTCCATCAACACTACAGATGACTTGAGATACAAATATGTCTTACCAGTGGTGTTCATTTGACTTAAGAACACAAAAGAATAACTACGTTACACTTCTATTTCTTCATACAAATAAAGAAATATAAGGAAAACATTTGTTACAGCAGAAAATGTTCAAACTAAAGAATGTGACATACTGCTGACAGTACATAGGAAAACACTTAAATGCACATTCCATTTGACGTCTCAAGTAAATTCAAGTGTAACCATTTTAGAACTTACTCCGAATAGCCTTTGCTGTTGGCTTTAACTGCACTGCTCCTCTTTGGGCGAGGCGGTGGAACAGGTTTGCCCGAATCTTTTGGCTCCAGTAAGAATGCGACAATCCTTCCTGCTATTTCTTCACGATTTCCCTTCTTCTCCAAGTCCAAGATTCCACACAAGCTCTTTAAAACCCTCAATTCCAACCTGTAGGAACAAGATGCATGCACTACTGGAGGAAATAGCAGAAATGTAAATTTCAATGGATATGAAAACTTCTTACTAACATAACAACATTAAGACCACCATGAAACAAAATGAGGAAAGGTAATTTAGCAATAAAAATGAGAACAATAAATGACAGAAGCATAACCAGATCCTTTATACTTGTTAGCAATATTCACACTTCTCAAGGCAGATAATAATCACATCTTGGCACTATTTGTGACAAACATTCTGGCTGATCCTTCAACTATAATTGTACTACACCTCACATCACCACTGCACAAGAATTTTCAAAATACAAAGCTCCATTCACTGGTCAAAACATACAATTATAAGGTGGTATATAATCCTGATTGCATTATACAATGACTAAGCACGTGAACTTCTGAGCAAGGTTCAGCAGGACAACAAGAAATGTCACATTGGGTGTATTTTTGCATTTGCATCTAAAGGTTGGTTTCATGTGTTGTGTTGCATGGCAAAGGTAGACTTTGGCTATCTTCTCTTGATTTAAATTAGCACTACAGCTTTTTCAACCCACAAGCATTATATGAGTAGGAAACAGGTTACTGAAACTAGGAAAAGGTACAGAAGGGCTACCTTTCAGCCACCTGTGACTGCCAAGCATATACAAAATGCCCAGATAACAAAACACTTGCAGCCAAGACACATACGCATATGTGGACAACATTACGTGGCAGAGACCTAACCTGATATTCTTTCACGATGTGTATATACCGCCAGGAAAAATCAATCTATCTATCCTAGATGCTAAGAAATCACTTTTAAAATTACGAATTTAATCTTTTGCACATGAAGACTGTTTATGCTCTACTTACTTTTGTACAACATGTTTCTTCTTTTCAAACTGATCTGATTCTTTGTCGAAGTCAAAACCATTAAACTTGCGAAGATTTTTTTTAATCATTGTAGTTTTGCCAACACGACTGAAGATGACTTTGTGAAGGGCTTTAAGTTCATCTGACTTGTATCTCTGCAACACATAACCAGTGTATAAAATGATTACAGCTTCATACACTGAAAATTCAAGATGTGCAAATCTTACACCAAATAAAACATATACAAAGAAACAAAAAATTACACACATGAACTTTTCAATGAAGAATGTCAGAGGCCTCTTGAAAACCTCAACTTTCTCCCATGTCTGCATGCTACACGCCATAACATTTACATAAAGCAACCAAAAGAAATGAAATTACATAGTCAATTACGAATCAATGCCCTAACACACATTTAACTTCATCATTCTAAGTCTCTATGTGACAAGACAAAAGTCTCTCAGACCCAAAGTTCTGAAAGCAATAAACTCTTAATTTTGTACTTCTAAGAATGGCAACGGCCCAGAATGTCAAAATAAGTTCAAAAATTGTGATCACCAGAATCAGCTCGAACACATATGTTATGGTACATAATGACAATCCAAAATTAATAAAACCCAGAACCTACTAGACATTACTGAGGTGGATAAGATTACTTCAGGAATAGAAATTGAGGATTAACTAACGATTCATACCTCACATTACACGGAAATACACGAGGAAAACAGAATCAGTAACTTGTGTATACAAAACCCTACTCCTGACTGTTAGTTGAGAGTGAAGTCACTGGAGTAGGGATTCATTAATATAATACTCACCTGTAGAAAAGCATCAATGCGAGGAATATCACCCAATGCAATACCTTTTCCTTCTGGAATTTCAATCACAACATCTTTAGGTTCTGACTTAAATTCTTCAGTAAATCGCTGAACCTTTTTCCTTTCTCGAGTGCCAGAAAGCTGAAGAGGTTGATCCAGTAATGGAACTGTGAACAAAGAAACAAGATGTATAAAGTGTTTTATGAATTAATAAGCCAATGTGTATAAACAAGCATTAAAATACCATAATTCAAATAACGCATTGTACAGAAGAAAGCCAGAACAGAAGTGGTCTTACACTGACTATACACAGCAGCATAGCTACAGCACCAAGGCATGTGGCAACCTCAGGCGCAAAACAAACATTTTACATGAACAAATTTGATTTTCTGGGCTCAACAAATATTAAATTACTGAGCGAAATAAAAGTGAACTAAATAAATTACTGCAATTTTTTTGAAGTAACAATTCCTGCACCAGGAAACCCTTGAGATCACTTGCACCCATGTGCCAACTAAAACACAAAACACACCCATGGCCAAAATGGGTATGTCCCATTATATATTATAATAACTATGAGGGAAAAGTATGCTCGTAAAAAAATAAAAGTCCCCCGTGAAAAACATATCTAATCAAACAATGTATAAAACTTTACTTTAGAGATCCAGAACTAATCATTTACAACAAATGTCTATGAACTATAAGCAAAGTCACAACCCACAGATACTGAACAGTTTAACTCTGGTTCAATATAACAGCACACTATGCTATCCAGACCTTTCAAACTTTCACAACTTTATGTTGATTTTTAGGGCAGAAATCTTGTACTCCTCACACCAAAGAACCAGCATGTTGCAAAAAACAACTTAAGTCCTGGGAATTTTACTATTTCTGGCTTTTCATGTTCAAGTCTTGATACATATTTTTCTTCTCTCACTCCGATACACCTTTTCCCTCGGATTGTTCACATACTGTTAACTCATCATACTTTTGATAATGCCAATAACAACTACAAATAAAACCGTAGCAAAAGTTCTATACCTTTTCTATTACCTGTATTCCAAACTGACAACAGTGACACAGATTGGTCAAAACTAAGGAGTTACAGCTATGTCCCAGAAGGAAAGAACAAAATCTGCACTGACAATGTAAATGTTTAAAGTATCTATTTAAGATGGTGCCTGAACCTTCGATGCCTGTCGCAACAGTGCAAGAACTGGCAACAATCTCAACTGCTAGTACTTTTACCACCTTGTGCCTAGCAAACAATCTACCTGCTCCCTTTCCACATGTTAAATGCAACACGATAGAAATATTTACACACAGCTATAGATGAACAGCACAGAATCAAGGAAAATGGTGTACAAATTAATTTTCAATTACATTAGAAATCTGATATACCTTTTCCTTCACCACTACCCTTTCCACCCTCTCCATCCTCATCATCTTCCTCTTCTTCGTCGCTCTGTTCTTCCTTTTTCACTTCCTTTGCCTTAGCAGACTTCTTCTTTGGAGGTTCTTTATCCTCATTTTCGCTACTTTCCTTCTCCACTCCATCATTATTATCACCTTTATCTTCATCCTTCACATCCTCCTCCACCTACACAAATAAAAATGAGTTTACATCTATGAACGCCATACGCACATCAGAAAATAGCTTATTTCCCAAACATATAAACTTAAAATGTTTATATTATGTTAATACAGCAGTCTCATCGAGTACATCTCATTCGTTAACAATGTAAACATATTGGGTAGAGCTCTTATACATACTACACGGCTAGAATTCACTGGACGCCTCATCTTCGCTCGCCACACAAACCTCCTCACAGGTACGCGTTCCCGCGTTTTCAAACATCAACAACTATGTCCCCGCCTACGCCATCTTGGTCCACATCAACCCCAACCCAAGATGGAAAACTAATGCAAGAGTTTTTATATTAACATACGTACACTCTTTCACAGCCTACGAAATCCATACGTGTTAGATTTAAAATTTTCCTAATTGCTCGTATTACAACATACCTTCATCTCCTCAGATTTTGTACTATCTTTATCGGTCGACATCTTATTGCTCGCACTCCTTTGCAATATGGCGGGCATCTGCTGGCGCTTCGAGGAGAACCAATGGAATTAAAGAAACATCTTCCCGCTGTACATCTTCATTGGTCGGCTATATTTGTAACTCAAAAAATTGGCTTTATTTTGGTTAAAGTACTGTAAATTTTAATGCCAATAACATCATTTTCAAATTAGTTGCTATATTTGATGTTTAATAGCATTCAACTTTCACATACATAAACAATAAACAACATGGAGATCACACATTCAAAGTGCCTGACATAGATGTGTTCATGAGTGAGACGTTGTTGGTATGGATCCTGTGTTATAGATCGTATTAGGCACAGACTATATTGTAGTCCATATTGGAGGATAGTTGGCCATGTTAGCCTACGAGGTATTAATCCGTGGCCCACACCACCAAAATCCAATGGTATAGGCATGTAACTCTGATCCATGCTTCTAAGGCAAAATTGTTTATTTCTTTGCCCTCTGCTTCTGACATTACTTTCATCTCACTGTTGTTAACGCCATATGCGAGGTACGGTTCGGTTCGGGGTTGGAGTGATTTTGGTGTTACCACTGTTTGAGTACTCTAATTATAGCACGTAATACTCTTTGCTTATTGCCAGTGTGAAGTACATACAGTACTTCAAAATATGCGACTATGCCGGTAGAGAAGCAGTGTCGTTAAATAATAGGTATTCACACGTGTCTTTACTTTTTCACCAGGTGGGATCGTATAAAAGCATCATGCCCCTGTCTTGTCGTTTCTACAAAGAGAAGTATCCAGAAGTTGAAGATGTGGTAATGGTAAATGTAAGGAGTATAGCCGAAATGGGGGCATACGTTCATTTGTTAGAATACAACAACATAGAAGGCATGATTCTTCTATCCGAACTGTCTCGCAGGCGCATCCGGTCAATAAATAAACTAATTAGAGTAGGGAAAACGGAACCAGTGGTTGTGATTAGAGTGGATAAAGAAAAAGGTATTGTACCCAATATTAAAATATTCTTCGTTTCAATCGCTGTATCATTTTCCATAGCGAACTAAAGTGCTATTACATATATTTATGTTTTACACACACATATATACATGTATATATATATATATATGGCGAATACTTTTAATTTTCTCAGGTTACATTGATTTAAGCAAGCGCAGAGTGTCGGCAGAGGATGTTGAGAAGTGCACAGAAAGGTTTGCAAAGGCAAAGGCTGTTAACTCTATCCTTCGTCATGTTGCTGAACTTTTAAGTTACGAATCAGATGACCAACTGGAAGAACTGTATAAAAAAACGGCATGGCTTTTTGAGGAAAAACTGAAGAAAAAAGCATCAGCATATGATTTTTTCAAGCAAGCTGTTTTGTAAGAACATTTTTATTACCTGTTTTTTGTATATACAAAATCATAAATTAATACTGTACAAGACCCTACTTGTATCTGTGAAGCTGTAAAAAGCTTCTATGTTAGTAATATAGAAGAGACTCAATTTCACACTTGTCTATGACTTGGAGTTCTGCTTGCCAAGTATTATATACTAGCTGTACCATTGACTTTTGTGCCTGTCGCTCTCAGCAACTGCTGGGACCTGAAAAAGAAAAAAACTAATATTCATTTGTTCTTTCATCCCCACCAGGGATCCTTCAATTCTTGCAGAATGTGGCTTAGATGACAAAACAAAGGATGTATTGTTGAACAACATTAAACGGAAATTGACTTCACAGGCTGTAAAAATACGAGCAGATATTGAAGTAGCGTGTTATGGTTATGAAGGTATTGATGCTGTGAAAACTGCTCTTAGAGCAGGCTTGGCTTGCTCAACAGAAGAACTGCCAATCAAGATCAACCTCATTGCTCCGCCTCTTTATGGTAATTTATTATACAGTGTTGCTGATTCACCCTGATTGGTTTGTATTTAGATTACATTCTTCATTATTCTATGATCAGATTGTGTTCTTCTGAACCCCCTAGTGGAGTCAGAATGACCAAAATGGAGTGACCATAGGTTGTACAGAAAACCAACTGTGCCTGAAATTCACATGCATTCTTCGGGACCCACATGATTCACACTGTATTCCTTGTAAGCATGGCAATGGAATTTCTGTTAACCCACATACAAACAGAAAGGTGTACTCATGTTTGATGTGAGTTCTTGGGTCATGCATTTGTCACCAGTCATTTTATTTGCTTACAGTGCAAACATTACATTACATTGAGACCAAGCCATTTGGTTCAACTTTGTATTTTTGAAATGCCCAATTAAAATCTCTTGTGGGATAGTTTATAGTTTTTTCAGTCCCTCCAGGCGGGCATGGTCGCTTCCATATCCTCTCCAACTCATTCATCACCACCCTACCATTCAGTGCCACATAGTGTAAGCTGTGGAAAGCTCCAATGGATAAGCCTTCAAGGAATGAATACACTGAATAGATTGATAAATCTATGTTGTGATGACAATTATTGGCAGAAATAAGATTACACCTTCTAGAGGTCTGAATCATTTCTCCTTACACACAACATACCTGCAGATCCTAATGATACGTAACTTATAGACATGTGCAACAGTGTCTTCAAGTTAAGATGAAATGAGACTTTACAAAAACTAGACCAGTTTGCATATTGTATTCTCAGTATATAACACAAGGCACTTAAGTGCTCTACCTATCCCTTACTGACAGTGTATTGCCAGCATTGCTAATCACTCTCTTACTTGGGTTGCTGGTGTTTTTAGATAACATTGTGCAACAGAACTAATTGTGAGATAACTTTTATTCTGCCACCACGTGAAAGGGGACCTACTGTGAGAAACAGCAGGCTTCCTGAGTTACTTTTGAAATTCTTCATTTCAAAGTCCTAATTTTCCATGCAAGTTCTCCAAAATTTGCTCAAAATGAACATGATAGTTGTATATTATTGGGTTCTGGCTTGTCTGCACCCATTTGTGAAATTACATTTGTTACTGCATTAGACAGTTACTTCATTGTCAGTAATAGTGCATTCATTCAGATCTGAAGTAATAGCAGTTTGGTCCATTTACATTTTGATACAAAGGCAACTGAATGTATGGCATTTTGCAAAAATTTGAAGTTAAATTCTGCTTTTGTCAACAGTTTTTTGCTGTATGTTTCAAGCATGGATTCATTATCATGGATGAGGAGTATTGTTGAATAATAAGGCAGGCCACAGGCTGAATGTTCCCTCGCAGCTTCCTCGGTAGGTTTTAACACCTGAAGTGGTTCCACTGCCTGCTTCCATTCACTTGCATTGGAACAATCCAGTACAGATGATCCTAGGTCTGCAGTTTTGCAGGGAAGACTCTTTCACCCTGAAGATGGAGGCAGTAGCTTCAAAACTTCAAATATCTACCAGCCTACACATTGATCCATACTGGAAGAGTGACATGTCAAATTCTTGACTCAAGATTGAGATTTGTTTTCACTCTTATTTTTAAAACTGAAGACTGGCACATGCCTAACATTGCAGCATATACACATTTTTCAGTAATGTACCACTGATTCAGATGTGTCAAATTCAGTTTGAGTTACACGTCAAGTAGAGGTTTAATTGGCATGAATTAAATCGTAACAATTTTAGCATAGTTTTCTTTCAGGTGTATTTCAAAATCCAATGGAGTGGTTTGTTAGACAACTCATGCAACTGGAGATAACACCCTGTTCTTCATTCACTGTATGTCATGTCTGCAAAGCATGCAGCAGAGCTCACCAGAAAGCTGTCATTCTTTTTTTCAGTAATGACAACTTCCACACCTGAGAAACAAGATGGTTTAAAAGCACTAAATCAAGCCATTAACAAGATTGAAGAGGTCATTACATCTATGGGCGGAGTTTTTACTATTCAGATGGCTGTAAGTAGAGTGGCAATCAGGCCAGCACATTCATTTCCATGAAGCAAACAAGTATGGTTTGCTGTTGCCACATCTGGTATCATGATTCTTAATCAGCAAAGGGCTCTGTGAGACAAGACTGAAAAAAAGTATTCAGTTAATTACTGTACTTACTGCAGTCTGCCATTGTTAAAGAGCTCTTGCGTGTATGGAAAGCATCTAGTTTGAGTCTTTGGCAAAGAGACTATCAACAACCCCCCCCAGTTCCACTGAATCAGCTGAAAGTATATAACTGTATTTCAACTGAACACCGACCAGTGCACACATATATTATTAAAACATCACTTTATTAACACTGTATCACTCCAACATGTTTCAGCCCTCAAAGGGCCTTCCTCAGGGAGTACGATTAATACATTTCAGCAGAAAGGTAAAAAAAAAAGGAGTTACCGAATGTAAAATTCATCTTTGTGAGCAGCATATAGTGTGTTAATGTGGCATATATGAAAGTCCTTTTAAAAGGTAGTTATAATAAACTGTTTACATGAATTTCTGCTCACCAGTTGGCAAACTTAACTTGCCAGCCAGATGGATTCTTAAATTCTTGGCTGTATAAATTTTGGTGTCGCATGTGTTCTGGAAAATCACAAGCATTTGCATAATATTTCCATTCGCCTACAATACTGTATAAGTGGATGTAATTTATGTCACATATAAAAGTGAACTACAGTAGTATTCCTATAACCTGGCACTCATGATAGTTTGGCCATTGAGGAAAATAGTCCCAAAACAAGAATTTCCATTGTCCATAGCTTCTCTTTGCATGTACTGATTTCATGACTTTATCTTGTATTATCTGGACCTTACTGAGTGTATCAAGCTATTATAATGGCTTCAGAAGATCAAAAAATATATAAAGTACCACTGACAAAAGGAAACTCCTCAGAAATTTGAAATAATTAGGTGACAGCAAAAGGGAGGTAATGACTTCATATAGCATAAGAATGTCAAAGATCTGTGATGTAAAGAAAGCAGAATGACCAGTTACAATCATTTATGGCATCAAGTGAAAGTGTGAAGGACCTTTTCAAGTCGCAGACTTGAAACAGCCTAAATCAGTGCAACTGGACAAGGTGTTGTATACGCAATTTACAGCAGTGCACTCCTAAGGAAAACCAGTGACTGGGCCTGTGATAACTGAAAAGGCTGATTCTTTGTATAATAAAATGAAAATAACTAACAAATAGTCACTGGCTGAAAAACTTTAGAGAAAAAGCAGCTGCAAGAGGTACCCAAATGGAATATTTTTTTGATTAGTCGCGCAAACCAAGTATAGGAACACAGACAAACAAATTACATGTCAGAACTTTGGTAAGGTTAGGAACTGTCTGATAATCTGGAATATTTGATAATCCAGAACCTGTCTGGTCCCTTGAGAGCCAAATTGAAGGGATTCTGATGTATGTACTTCATAGACCGAATAACATATATTGATTACTACTTTCTTTGATCACACAATTGACTGTATAAACTTCATATGTTCACACTGAGACAAAAGGATATTTTAGCATGTAGTGTGAGGTCAGAAACAAGAACTTCATTCTAGTTCATTGATCACATTGTCTGTCTGCTGTGGTGCACTGACATCCACCTGATAATGGTTTAATATCTATATAATTTTGTACAGCCCAAAGTTGTGACTGCAACTGATGAAGCAGAACTTGCAAGACAGATGGAGAAGGCTGAACAAGAGAATGCAGAAGTGGCAGGTGATGATGATGAGGAAGAAATTGAGGGACAGATGTTCAGTGCTGGAGAAGAGGGTGAAAATGGTGAAGGTGAGGCAGGTTCTGGAGAGGAAGACTGAAACAGTGACTTCTACATTTGCAACAAGAATGCTATCTATTGACCAGTGTGTAATTCAATACTGCCTGTTATTATCAGAGAACAGCAACTACATCCTGTATGGTATTGTTACAAAAAAAAATGGAGATAACAGTAAATTGTATGAAAAACTCAGCATTTTGTTTTTGTAGTTTTATGATGGAAAGTGATAAATTGTGCTCTTGCATGAAGCTCATAATGCGTAAGCATTCCATGAGCCAATGAACTGAAGCAGTGTTCTGTTATAGTTCATTGGTGTCATTAACCTTTATCTTACGGCATTTAATTTAGTCTTTGTGCCCCTGGTACGGTGTTTATATTAGACAGCCCTTTAAATAGTTGCGCGTGGTTGCCTATAAACGTTTATAAATTATGAACCGA
>Ga0131853_10003649_pt1 | contig 27648 bp, 19 predicted proteins | sample TergutLab28metaG_FD_92764 | JGI IMG/M metagenome (GOLD analysis project Ga0131853, IMG submission 92764) | Labiotermes labralis P1 segment gut microbial communities from Petit-Saut dam, French Guiana - Lab288 P1 (version 2) (version 2) | ecosystem: Host-associated > Arthropoda: Insects >...
ATAACTCAACAAATAAGTCGCAAGCTCCTGAAGATGGATGTATTAACATCCGAAACATGTTGAGCAGTAAATAATGAAATAATAAAGCAAGTGACATCAAGTTGGTCTCTCTTTATTCAACTAATCGTTGCTAGTTTGAAGGAAATTTGCAGGACATTATTAAGAGAACACAAATATAAAATACTGTCAGAGTTTCTGGTTGTCCGCACAGCCTCTGACGGGGTGCCTTCCTGGACAACTTCACCGTGGTGGCCGCCAGTGGAAAGACCCTATTCGTTAAAAATGTACGAGCATCTCAGACACAAAATGGCTACGAACCGTTAAGAGCCCGCTGATAACCTGACATATGGTCAATGTCTTCTGTGTAAATAACTTAAAATGTCTGACATGCCTCGATGTGAACAATTCGAAAACAGAAGGCAGAAGATTATTCAGCCAGCAGTTTACACCTGTGAAAGTAACCTACAATGGCGTCACGATAAATAACGTCTACTGTTTTCCACTCAACGGAAGGTCCAAGCGATTTTGTTAACGTACATACCGGTCAGGAACGTGCTGATTTAATGGTTAGTCAAGACGACAGACAGCAGGTAACCATGCTGTGCGCATGTGCCAAGGACGAGATGGGTGGGGCATGTGGCATGTACGGGAGTTAAGAGAAATACTACTGGGGGTATCGAGGGGGAAAGATGAAGAAAACCAACTTGAATGAATACGCGTAACTGAGAAGATGATATTAAAACGGATCTTCATCACTAACATTGTAGGGTGTGGACTAGATTCACCTAACTCAGAACAGGGACACGTGGCGGGCTCTGGTGAATAAGGTAATGAACTTTCTTACGAAGGTCTCTGTTCTACGGAGTAAGCTTGCATTTCTCTCTCTCTCTCTCTCTGACTGTCAAATTCTATCTTGCGGGTCATATATTCGTCCGTGACGCATTATACAAGCACACGGGAAGCTGTCTCTACTCGTGGCTATTTTAAATGTCAGGTTTACGGGAAAGCCAACTGACAAAGGCTTAATTTACATTACAAGTACTGATATACAAATATATATATATATATATACGGTTAACTTGTTAAGACAAGTAAGCAGAAGGAACCACGTCTGGCGCACCCGGCCTGTCAATGCTGCTACATGTTGCATTCAGCAGTGCTGTTCAATAGCACAATGGGCACGTTTCACCCTTTAAACGCCGAATTAAATCCCATCTGCTATCTGCTGGCATTATTAGAAGCTCGCCATATTCTCCACGTTAGCAGGGTAAGGGTTAACACATTGCAGCATTTCTACGTATTTTCAGTAATCGATTTATAATAGACCACCATCGAGACATCGAAGGAATACGGATCGAAATAAAAATGTACAAAAAAACTGGACAAAATTTAATTTACGCCCTCAAGTAAAGTACGGCTGCCACCGAACCGATTTTCACGAAACGCAAGGTTTCTAAATTTTTTTTAAAAAAATAATTTCTATATGGAATTTCATGAAAATTCGACAAACGGTTTAGTCGCTGAAGCTAGATCACAGACAGGTGCCAGTATCGTCAGCTCGTACCGCACAGGCTACAATGTCGCTTAAGCTGGGTCCACACTTGCAACGTTACCCCGTAACGTAACACAGTATCGTGACAGTGTGGAGGGGGCTCGTGACCGCATAACGTATCAAAAGTTGGTTACGCGGTCACGAGTCCCCTCCACACTGTCACGATACGGTGTAACGTTACAAGTGAAGACTTACTTACATCTTCACCTTAACGTGTCTGTCAGTTGTGTCCGATTTTAATCAAAATCGGAAAGTGTCAACGAATTTTAGTAAACTATACATTATTTGTTCCAACTAACTGCATATATAATTATGGATCACTATTTGTTACATCGTAATATTCCTCTTTCATGTTTCGACCCAGGAAGACCATCATCAGGGAGGAAGTTATTTATAATCATATGTACAATTGGTTGCAACAAACATTGTACAGTCAGTCAACTGCATGGACTGTGCACAGCGTTGAGTTTTAGTAAAAAAAAAAAAAAAAATCCAAACATCAAATTTCACGAAAATCCGTCTTGTGGAAGTGGCTGTGTTCCATGCGGACGGACAGACAGCCATGTCGCAGCTAACAGTCGCTTTCTGCCATCGTCTTGTGAACATGCTTACAAATTCACGGTGCTGCATATCATGTGACGTCACTTCCAGTTCCTAGTCCCACGGAATTAAGGCCGAAACATTGGAGTTACGCGCCAGAAAATTCCGACCTCGAAGCAGCACCTGGTGTTCGCCTGTCACACTGCTTCCACATTTGAAGGAAGAATCTGACACTGATGGTCGCGAGAAAAAGGGGTTTTCTAAGGGAATGTTGAAACGGCACCGAAAGAAGGCCACAACGTTGACATATTCAAGGTGGGGGCCGCTTAAATTACGTGTCTTCCGGTGTGTTTCGACGGGAAAAGGCACCTCCATACTCAGGGCTCCTGATTTTGGTTCCATCTAAACCAAAATCAGTCACCCTAAATATGGAGGCATCAGGTTCATCTGAAACACCGTAACAAACTTATCATCACATAGGGTGCAAGAAGCCAAGATACGATCATTTGAAGGTCACACTGGAGTCCCTTTCTTCACAGTTCACGGTTCATACAATCTCATCCCAGCACCAGACGCCAATCAGTCAATGCTACTGACGGAGACTGAACCCACAGACTAAACCGGACTGAGGAAAAACACGAAAATCAGACATAAGATGTCGTTACTCGGAAGGAAACTTACGGGCGGGGCCTCCCGAATACGACGCACAGTGCTTACCGCCTCGTCGCGACGTTCGGTGCAGCCTGCCAACGTTCGAATGTCAGTGGGGGACGGTTACGCCAAATGAGGGCGAATCTGGTCACCATAACTCCGTTGTGTTGGTTAATAATTGTATTTGCTAGTCAAATGAGGACGTTTCAAGGTCAATATTCTGGCTAAAAATTTATCTTGCAGTAGTATCGGAAAACGTGAATCCCTCGGTAACGGTACAGAAAACACTGCCGGGTAAGTTTCACACTGGGACCAAAAAGTCCCAGTTTGTGCTAACCTCCCCCGCCTCCTCAGTATAGTATTGTACCTTTCCACTTCCTGATGAAGACACTTCGCCGCTCGACATCACAACGAACTCAGAAACTACGACAGACGGTACGAAGAACCATACGACCGGTTTCCTACGGATTTACCGACGTCGAAGGCCTTTCACAAGGAAGTTGTAATCTTCTACGCCATTATATGGGACTCCGTCCTTGACGAGGGCAACTCTCGCGGGAAGACAGCAGTAGACGACACAGTGGTAAAGGTGCCTCGCGGCGGACAAATGCCACAGAACACGGACATCGCTCGCAGTAGCTGGCAACTCACCATGACATCCAAAAGCAAAACCGTCCTACTCCTAACTATCCTAACGTCAGTTCTGCTGCGGACACAACAGTCAGCAGTGCTCCAAGCACAAAGTGCCAATGTATCTTCACCGACGACATTTGCAGAGTTTTCAAAACAGGAAATGGAATGTTTTGAAACAGGCAGAATGTTGTATGAGCCTGACGGGAAGTGTTACACGCTTTTACAATCTGGCCCATGTGGTAAGGGCCAGTGGCTAGTTCTGGATAAAGACGAAGTAGTCAGTGGAAAGGGTGCACTTAGTCCTGTGTGTCGACGGTGTCCCTGCTGTGACAAACTGTTCAGGGCCGTGTACTGGCCAGCAGACAGGCAATGCTACCGACTGTTTCACGACAACAAACGGTTATGTCCGTCCCCAGGAACAGTGTTGCAAGTTGATCCATTCGGCGAAGGAGAGTGTGCGTGTGAAACAGAGCCTTTACATGAACGATGGGATGAGAAAAATGGGGACAGTGACGACTCACCCTGCTACCCGTTGTATCAACGCGGCCCATGCGACAGTGGATACATTTTCGTTCCGCATGACAACTCGACTCGCTGTGAGAAAGACCCCTGTTCTCAGCAAAATAAGGAAAACTCTGCTGTTAGGTTTGTAGCATGGAAATACGGCAACAACAGGTGTTACAAGTTAGGAAGCAGAGGTCCTTGTCACTCGGATGGTACAGCAACGTTCAACGTCCATCCTGTGACGCGACGACCAGCATGCATAAACCGAGCCAACAAAATTGTGGATCTGCCCCCACTATGTGACACGGATCACTTTGGAGACTGTCGCGAAGAGTTTGAATTGCCCTCACCATTTTCGTACCTCAATGCTTTGTACAAACAAGCAGAGAGAAGACGAAACTGGAGAAAGATGAGACGAAGGAAGCATTAAGGCCCTGGAGGATCTCCTGAAGCCCTTCGGGTATTTGCAGTATATACAGAAATACACCCTAACACTACAGATACAAATCTTTTGGGATATGACCCTGAACATGCAGTCACTACAATCCTGTGAATCGTCATGCACTGTGCAGACGTAGCGTCACATCCCAGCTGACATGAACTTCAGCAAGACTCCTGTGAGAGCCTAAAATCTCACAAACTTGAACAGTGTTACGGAAGAACAGAACAGCACAGTGAGAACGGTGTACTTTTAGTGCATATGGCGTGCTCATACAACTGCTGTGTTGAGAAAAGATGGGTGTAAGTAACGTAAGTCCTCGTTGGACATTATAAAATGCCTAACCTTACCAGTTAAAATACATTTTTATACACTTATGTAATATAAATCAACAAAATGCACCTTTTCTAAACTAACATTTTAGGGTGAAGAGAGATAAACCAACAAGATGCAAAAATCAGATGTTTAATATCAAACTTCTATCTCAACATGTTTCGGGCATCATTATGCCTATCATCAGGAGAACAAGACCGTGTATTACCGCATATGGTGTTCTGCACTGGTTGTGCTGGCTGTGGTTGTGTGGAGCTGGGTCACAAGCTGTGTGCACTGTGTGAAGGTTACTGTCGAACAGTAACCTTGTTCTCCTGATGATGGGCATAATGATGCCTGAAACATGTTGAGATAGAAGTTTGATAATAAACATCGGATTAGTTGCATCTTGTTGGTTTATCTCTCTTCACCCTACGTTCAAGATGCACGGTCACAAGAGCCTAAAATTTTCTAATATTTTAACTTATGATGTCTCCAACATGATTCAACCCCAAGGATACATCTTCAGGAACACAGCTGTATATACAGGTACGGTATAGTATATTGTACATGCATCAGTATAAGCACTCTACCTACAAGACTGCTTACACTGATGCATGTAAAACATATTATACCATTCCTGTATATACAACCATCTTCCTGAAGATGAACCCTTGGGTTCAAAACATGTAGAAGAAATCATAAATTAAAATATTAGTCTAGAAGAGGTGCATTTTGTTGGTTCATACTACATAATTATATTACAATGCATGGTGCAAAAAACATACAATTTTTGTACATCTCTCCAATACCTGTGGCATGAAGGAACTTTTTTCAAATTTTTCCAACAATAAAAAAAACTTCTACTGAAAGATCCAGCATTTATGATGACAGTGAGGCTGATTCTACACACAGTTCTTCTTGACCAGTCTTCCATTTCCCTTGCCTCCTGATGTTTACTTTCAGATCAGCCATTGCCCCAGATGCACCATTAACATCATGTCCTAAACCAGCATCCACACACATCCATGCCCTAACATAACACATGCCTCAGCATACAGCTTTGCCTGGAATTTTGTACTGAAACTGTCATCCACACAGAAATATGCGATGACATTTCAGAACATTCTGGCCAGTCACGGCTGTCACTTTACTTCAAACCTAATCAACCTTCTACTTACTGTGCTTAACAAATCAAGAGATGTTTATGCCAAATGGTATGGAATGTAAAGCCAGAAATACCACATACACACAAATATATATATATATATATCTTTCACGCAATAAATCTAGGTAATGGATGGACACAAAGCATGATTAATTATGCAGCTTTTTATGATGCTTTCCTCTGCAAATAACATCTATGACCACAAAGAAATGAAAGTGCTCACAACAAGGTAAATTTCAGAACAATGCTTGATGCATTTTCATGCACATTTATTGCCATAAGAAATATTATGGTCTGTCTGTCTGTCTAATGGTCCTTAAACTCTTGAAATCTTTGGTGGACTCTGATGGTCTTTTCTGATAAAATCCGAATTTGGGGGCTACTTTGGTCACATGCAAGCCTAAATGAGTACTCTTTCATTTATCTCTTGAGACATTAACAAAACAAATGCATGTTAGACACAATTTAAGGAATTCAGTGACAAGAACTTCTGAACATTTTGTATCACAATGATCCAGTGTTTTAATACATAACTTTTACAAAGAATGATTTTAGCATAATGCATGCAAGGGTGCATTTTTCTGCATGTCTTGAAGAACGCTGAAGTACGTATCTGTATGCATTGGACATGACCAACATTTTATATTTGCTATGCCACACATTAAACTTGTCTACACAACACACCGTACCCTGCCTGCCTGCCTGCCTGCCACCTATTCTATTTAATGTGCCACACTGCAACTTGCTGCAATCACATAACACTCAGAATTATAAATGACCTACTGACAAGCATTCTGGCAATTTTAGTCAGAAGAAGAAAAAATTCTGGCAAAATTAAATCATTACATCAACCGGCACTAACGGTATCCTGTACAACATTCAGATTCACTGAATGCAGATGAACAGCATAGCCACAGTTGATTCTGAAGTACTAGCCTACCAACTGTACGATCAAACATATTAGTGAAAGCAGTCATATGCTGAATAGCACTGTGTCACAGTGGGTATAAGAGTAGATACAGTGTCAAGATATTTCCAACCCCAGCCCAAGTATCGAACTGGATGTGTTGTGTGTGATACAGTGAAGATCATAAAGCCCAGTAGTTACTTTATGTACCACCATGTTTAACATACAAAAATTGTACATTGTCCCCACAGTGTATTTATGTGTTTTTTGTGGATCTCAGAACAAACAGCAATTATTTCACTATACAATAATGACATAGGAGAGTGTGTTTACTGTGCAGTATGGACTGAACCTTTAAATATAACTAAAGTTAACCATTCAAAGAATTGAGTTAAAAATATCCAATTGGAGCAATGCCAGAAAATTTGAGGCAAAAATTAACAGATTCTACTACATTATTTTAAAATGGAGTTACAAGATTTCATCTTATTAATTCTAATTCTACTTTCAACTTCCTTTAAGATGACCCTCACACCTCAGAATAGTTACTGCTTTCTGCAAGGTATCTGTCAAGGTCATGACAATCTTTGATGCACAAACAAGGAATCAAGGTCAAGCTAATAAAATAAGCAGCAGTTTAAGTACAGAGTGATTCAAAATTCATGAAACCCAACATGTAATAGGTATTTTCTCTCATGTTGGTAACCCTACACAAGTGTTACAAAAACACATATGTGGCAACACTGTGTAACTCCAAATACAGAAGAACGGTTACACCATTAGACTTCAATAAATTCACTCATAAAAATTTGTCTTTGGCACAGCAGGCATGAAACATTCCTTGTGTGAATGTTTACTTAGTAAAAAAATAATTTTTTTGAAAACACTACGTGAACATCCCAGCTGAATTTTGAGACAAATATCAGGATGCTGCAGTAGCAAGTGAATCAACACCTCCACAATTAGTAACCTATTTTATGTGACACACTTAGTGTTTGTGAAAAAATTAAACAGATACCTATCATTGTGAACCGAAGTAAAACTGGGAAGATGTAAATCAACATTTGCTTCAGTGCCACAAACAATCGCCAAGAACACGTGGATCACACATGGGTATGTTTGACTGCAGCACACAGAGGGATGTTATGAAGTTAGGCACAAATCCTTACTGTATTCAGATTATGCAAGATCTTAAAGATGTTAATGAAGAAAAAGGATTATCTTTTATGAGAGACACTGAAGATTAAAGCGTACAAAAACAATCCCCACACAATGGGGGATCTGACGGCCAATAAAATACAGGAAAAAAGTGCTAATACAAACATTCAAACACTACAAAAGTTTCCAACAAATCTGGTGAAAACAATCTGCGCATGTAATGAAGGTGGACATTTTCAACGCTTATAACAATATTTTATAATCACTCATAATTACCTGATTGCATAATTTTGAAGTAAGAAATAATAAAAATAATTTGACAAATGATACTTGGGTCACATGACTTTTGAATCACCCTGTATTATGCCTTGCTGCCAGCAGTCACAGCACTGACTTTCATCAATAAATTTGTATTTTTAAATTAATTAATTAATTAATGACAATGTCAACTGCAAAAATTTTATAGCATCAGCAACAGATGAATGAATACACAACACTGGTGAAAGGTTACTGACATGGGAAAATTGAGGCATTTGGAATGAAATCTGCCCCAGTGCCACTTTGTCCACCACAAATCCCATATGGACAAACTTGGAATCAAACTTGGGCTTCAGCAGTGACAGGCAGTTATCTGTATGGTAATTCATCTAAATTACTGCTGTCACCATTAATCAATCAAGCAGGCTTATTATTATAATCATTTTGGTATTTAGTTATTTCCTTTTGGCAGTTCGCGAAGTTGCACAAACTTAGGTCACTATTACTGTTTACTGACCAACACTTACGCACAATCCTATGTACTATACTAGATAACATATTCATTGCAGCTCACCGTCACAGCCAAGATGTGTTCTTGGACAGCTTTACCCTGCAGAGGAAGGCATTATGATCCTTTGAAACATTAGGAAAGAAGGAAGGAGATGGATGATTGAAGGGTAGGGAAATGAAACAGTTGGTAAGCAAGTACAGAGAATGAAAGTGATGGATGATGATGATGATGAGAAAGAAATTATCTTCCATCAAAGCTATACAAACATGTGCTAAGAAGTAATAAGCAGACTGTGGTATTTACAGTTATTAGATATTAGTACAACCAACCACTGAAAATTCAATTTTAAAAGGTCGGAGAAGACATAACCCTGAGTGAAGAGCATGTATCAATTTTGTACTAAGGCACATCTATCAGAAAACATCCTCACAGTATGAATTTTTTTAACACTATGTTTGGTTGGCACTGCTTCATATCTCCTCACCCCACTACAATTTCGTCAAAGGGAAGTTTCCACTGCTGGATGAAATATTCATATTTTGACTATCATCATCTTCAGGAAGTTGTGACCTTATCTATCTTATTATACAAATTTATGTCATGTTACTCACATCTTCAGAAGAAGAGATGAACCGACTACAGACACAGAACTAAGAGCCATGGCTGCCGATGCCATCCAGGGCTAGAACACACAGGCAAACAAAAAAATCAGCATTCAGCACAATTCATCCTTATAGAAATTAATCTACAAGGTTTTAGCTTTGAAGCTGTGTCACTAGGTGAGTGTGTCCTGATGTTCTGAAGGAATGTAATGCCTTCCACAGATGAGGGATTGATTCTTTGAAATGTGAGACAACACTAAGTCAATGACATGGCATCACACACCAGATAACCTGAATCCTCAGAATTTAATTTAGCTATGAGAACATACCACAACATTACCTTTTACAGAACATCTGCAGCCTATACTTCATTGCTGAAGTATTTATATCTCCAAAAATATCTAATCATATGTGAACTGGTAAGTCAATAAGGCACAACATCTTAACCTTTAATGGATAAATGGGAGAACATGGACCTACTAAATGTACATCCTTATCATCTGAAAGGGAAAACATTGTCCCGCAGTGGACACTACAATTGAATAATGCCCTGGCCACAGCAGAAAACTGGCATTTCTAAGGCCACTTGCCAATCTTTAAACCTGTCATGGCCTGATCAACCTACTGGTTCCTGCCACAGAGGTCCATCTGATTGTCAGTTAATTTTACACAAAGTAACCTGGAAATTCTTATGTAACTTCCACAACTACACTTTGTAATCAGCATGTTGTTGTTAGTCTTCTTCTCCTTCTTCATCTTCTTACTTCATTACAGTCCTTGGTGAACCCCAGCACCTTCCAAAATTGTCCTCTACTGTTCTCAGTCCTGTCATTTATGTCTCCAGTTCCTCATACCCATATTCTTAGAGCTTCCTCGACTGACTCAAGCCACCTCAACTTACGTTCTCCTACAAGTTGAGTCCATTCTGATTTAAATAAAGTAAGCTTCCTGCAAGGATCCAGTTCTGGCTTTCCAGAGAGGTGTCCTAGCCACCTCAATTGTCCTCTTTATATTACTTCCACTATGTCTAGTTCATTATAAAGCACATGCAGCTCATTACTGTATTTTGCTCTCCATATACCATTATTATTCATAGGAACATATTTCAATAAGCATGTTTATTTAAGGAACATTAATTTGAATTTAAAGTTGATTCAAATCTTACCTGCAGAATGAATCCAAAAGGACTAAATAAACCAGCCGCAACAGGAATGCCAACTAGATTGTACATACTTGCAAACAGGAAATTCAGACGTATCCTCCGCACTGTTTTTCGTGACAGATCCAAGCAGCCTATCACATCCAGCAAATCATTCTGCACAACAGATGCAAATACACACTTACTTACTTACTTAATTACTTACTTACTTTCTTACTTACTTACTCCATGGAGCAGAGCCCTTCTTGAGAAGCTAACTGGTTTTCAGCTAGTCAAGAAATTCCCCACATTTTATGGAACCCAAAGATTCATTCCCACATTCAAAAGTGGTCACCACCTGTCCCTTTCCTGAGCCAGCCCAATTCAGTCCTCACCTCCACATCCCACTTCCTGAATATCCATCTTAATATTATCGTCCCATCTATGCCTGGGTCTCCCAAGTGGTCTCTTTCCCTCAGGTTTCCCAATTTCCCTCAGGTTTCAAATACACACAACAGATATAAACACATAAACAGAAAAAACTTTTGTCATTCTAACATGGTGGTATGGTGGCGAGATGTGCCATGGCATGTACATAGGACAAACCTACATATTGTAAAAGTAAACACAATTGATGGTATCAAAACTCTCAAATGTAAATGTACACCTCAGTAACATAACAATGGCATGGCCATGACAAAGTGCATGACCTTTTTCATCTTCAAAGGAACAAAGATGTTGTAGGTGATTCGATTAACCTTTCAAGGTCCCGTGACTTAAGTCAGCATCGAGTGCAACAGTGAGTGGCTCAACATCAACCAAAGTTGTCAAAAACATGCACTAGTATCAATGGTCTTGGAACTTAACCAGGACCCTTGGGGTGTACTGGCAATTTAAATTTTGGCCCTTAAGAAGTTAACAGGTCAAATAGTGAAAACGTCAAAAGGAATAAAATGATACAGCACACATATGTGAGGTGCCAAATAGTACAATCACTAAAACAAATGTTTTAACATTATCCCTGTGGGAGCAAAACATTATCAGTAGTATAAGAAAATAATAATCCTCATATTTTGAATGATGATGTTGAATGCATGCAACTTGCATTGCTGACACTCTACAGAGAAGCAATCAGTACAGCATTACAGACCATCTGTTCCTTGGCACATCATTCAAACAGAATATGAGGCATTTAAGACACTCATCTGCCAACTAATGGACACAAAAATGTAAATGGGGGAAAATAAAACAGGTGCTGCATAGTCCGTGATTAAAAGAAGCGAAGAAAGATTATATTTGCCACTTTATTTGGAACCATTTTTTGAACTCAGTAAGCAATAACCATAGTGTTCAATGAGAAATAAAATTTTACAGTTAGAATTTAAGTTCTAATGCAAAAAAATGCAACTTCACCTTTCAATGAACATTTCCCTTGGATTGAAACCATCATTCATCAACAAAGAGAACTAGTTAATTATGAAGCAGAGGGACTGATTGGCTTATGAATGAGTTAGGTTCCACAGGCTGTTCATAAGCCCAACTTTGAACCTGCCAAAATCCCATAAGATGGACAACAGTCACACAATTCATCCCACAAATATGTGCAATGTTTAAAATGTTTCACCTCTGTCAAATGACTTCATACTGCCTACTCTTCTTACTACCATCCTCAATATGTCCCCAAGGCAACTGGACATACAGACAGGGCTGTACACTTCAAATTTCAAAAGTCTGAAGTCTATAAGCAGGACTGTCTGTATTCTGATCCCTCACAAATTGATGGCACATAATTGTTGATGGGGATGGAATATGAACATTATTTATCAGTAGGAGTGCCATGTATGAGTGGAATAGGTCATTTAGAAGGTTCCTTTGACAAAATGAAAATATGACTGTAAAACCAGTAACAATTTCCCGACAAAACAGGTAACATATGCACAGGTGTAACATTCATGCACATTCGCATAACCACTGTTGCCACGGAGCAGCAATTAGTATCACATATTCTGAGTGTGTGTGTTTGTAGCCTTAGTTACACAGCATGCAAATTGCATGTGCCTTAATACATTGTCATCTGTGGCCTGTCTGGCTGTACAATATTATTCCACATTTATCTCACAAACAGCATGATTTTTGGGAAAAGAGTTATTGAACATAAGATTTGTGTTTTTATTTCCTCAACAAATTTTGTCTCAAATGTTTCTCGTTCTAAGAATAATTCTGCCAGATACTAACATTACACATCTCTTCATGTCAAGTACCCATTATTCTCAGCAGATTTTAATAAAACTTGAATTTTTAGGCATGTCTGCAAAATTTCAAAAAGTGACTATTAGCTTCATCATGTCTGTCTGTCCACATGGAGCAACTTGACTCCCACTGGATGATTTCCTATTGACATTTGATACTTGAATATGTTTCAAAAATCTGTCGAGAATATTCAAATTCAAGTTTCATTAACAGCGGACAAGAATATCAGGTACTCTACATGAAGATCAATGACATTTTTTACCATATTTTGCTCATTTCTTATCTGAATAAGAAATGTTTCAGACAAAAGTCACAGAGAACATCAAAACACACACTTTATGCTCAGTAACTTTTTTGTTTTTTGAAAATTATGCAGTATTGTATAAACTTACAAGCCAAAGATGGCAATACAATGTGGCACATGCACATTACATGCTGGATAACTAAGGCTACAAACACACACTCAGAATATGTAACACTTACTGCCTTTCTACTGCAACAATGGTTGCATGAATTCACTCAATATTACATTATATTCACAATGCCTACCGTATCTTGGCATATTGAAAAATACTCAAATATCAGTTTTTATGAAAATCTGCCTAGTGAAAGCCAAGTTGTTATATGTGGATGGACGGACAGACAGACAGACCACAATGAAGCTAATAGTCAATTTTTGCAATTTAGTGAACATGCCTAAAAGGATATTTACACCTGGAACACACTATACAGACAGCAGCAAATATATTGCATATCTTCCTGATACAGTAATTAAATCATACACACAGCCAGTGCCTAGAATTGCCACAAATGTACAAACCCTCATGAGAACAACATCAGCTGCTTCAACTGCCACATCAGTGCCTGAAGCAATAGCAATTCCAACATCTGATTGGGCAAGAGCTGGCGAATCATTAACTCCATCACCGACCATGGCGACCCTGTAGCCCTGCTTTTGGAGTTGCTGAATCTTGGCTACTTTATGTGAGGGAAGTACTTCTGCAAACACCCTGCCAATGCCAACCTGACAGAAAAAGGCAGTCTTTCAGTAAACGGGCTGAAAATTCTAGAAACTTCAACTGGCAGATGTGGTATCCTGTTTGCTATTTCATACAGCTCTGTAAGACCAGTACACATTACTAGCATCTGTTGCACCGATTCCTGGCCCAGTAGATATATTACTCTATCACAGTTGTTATTCTTTTTTTTAACTTTTGCAATGAACTTACTGTAAAAATCGGCACAGTGAAAGCCACACTTCACTTAGGGACATAAATGAACATCTAAACATAGTCTCCACATTTGTTGTCCAATATGGGTGAGAGTCAGTAAAAAAGATCTACACATAATGTTGTTGGGCACTTTGTAAGTTTAATGTACATTGGTGCAGGGAAGGCCATACTTTTCTTACGGGTGCAAATGAAATGAAATTTGTGTGTGTACCAGGTCACAGTGTACACTGTTCCTTAAAATTCTTGTGACAATCATTACAAGCTCTTTGTGTTGCACATGCACCTCATATTTTCTAAGGACATCCAGGTGCATGATAAGGTTATTTTAACAAGTACACTAAATTAACGCTAAATGAACACTGCACACCTGTCGTGCTATGGAAGCTGCAGTCTTTCTGTTGTCTCCTGTCAGCAGGATAACTTCAAGACCCATTCTCTTGAGTGTGTACACAGACAGATGTGCCTCTGGTTTCACCAAGTCTGCTACACTAACCATTGCAACCAACACACCTGTAAACATTGGATAAATTGCTACTAATGCAGTACAATTTGAATGACAACAGGCAATGTGTCCCTCTGCAAAGACAGACAACAAGTGTGCCATGCAGCTGTTAGCACTGCATTGTATTTGTAAGTTTTCGTTTTGACCGTGTTCCAAAGATCTGGTACAGACAATTTTATTACCACTCAACTCCAACAGCCCAATGCCAAAATAATGTCTTTTCCACAACTGGCTGAAGGTTCATGTAGTAACACATGATTTTTATGTACCACTAGCCACATGCACACTTGCATCCCATTTCTTTTTAACCTTAATCCAAATTACCCAAAGTTATATACCTGAAATCCAATTTTAATATTATTCTTTGATATTCATCTTTGTCTTCTAAGTTGATCCCCCTCAACAGCCTTATGAATCAACATATTTTTTATAAAGGGACATGTCCAATGGATTGCAACCTCCTTCATTAAAATACTTTAATTGTGTTAGTGAAAGTGTATAAATCATGAAGCACCTCACTAGCATCCTCCATCTGTCACTCAATTTACCTCACGTAGGTCTAAATACTTTAAGTATCCGGAATTCAAATCACATACTGGTAATAAGTAAAACATGCAAATCCATGCCATTACCATTTATGGCACAGATTACAGCTGTACGACCCAGCTCCTCCTCGTCAACCATCCTTCCATCGACTTCATGTGGCACATTCACTGCATTGCGTTGCATCCACTCTCGGTTCCCAATTAACACATCATACTGCTCCGTGTCAGCAGGGTGTCTAGTGTCAATGTTGAGCAACTGCTGCAGTTCAATCACCTGCTTCTCCTGGGATCCAAGCAGACTCTGGACAACATCAACTTCAACTCCATTTACATTGAAGTTCCCAAAGCTACTGTTCCTGCATGACATACACAGAATGAAATCAATTAAATGTCAAACAATATTAATGCAATATGGTTTAATTAAAAAAACAAATAATTATAATACCTGCAACATTTTAGGGTCTCTCACCTGTGCTGCTGAGGGTTCAAGTCTTCTGGTATGTGACAATGTGTCATTGGGTTCAGGGACTGCATGGAACTTTAAGAAGCATGTGCTATTATCCTTTACAAGTTGGGAACAACTCACCTAGTGACACAGCATGACATCCTAGAAGGCTTGAATCCTACATTTAAAAAAACCTATTTTTACTGCAACAGGAAGTTTGGATAGCTCAGTCAGTATAGTGATAATGCTATGGACTGGATGATTGAGCAATCATGGTCAGTTTCCGGTAGGGAAAAGAGGTTTCTCTTGTCACCAAAACATCCAGTCCAGCTCTGTGGCCCACCCAGCTTCCTCTTCAATGGGTACTAGGGGTACAATGGCTGGGTCATGCTACTGACCTCTCACCCCAATCTATGGCCAACATTAAGAATGTGTGACGCTATGCTGACTTCAACAGTTTGCTTCATTCCTGTTAGTGCAGGAGGGTGAATATGCCAGCTAGTAAGACGGGAAGCACAAAACACACATCCATCTTCTACAGTTTTCTCTCAGTTTAAAGAACAATGTCTTATTAATGAGAGTAACAGTGTTTGATCCTGCTCCCAGGGACTCTGTAATTAATAAGTGCATACATGCAATTTCTGTGGGCAGTTTCACTTGCTTTATCAACTGTCCTTGCAGATTGATACTGGGCAGCAATATCACATTGCGATATATACTGTACTCCTAACAGAATACATGTTTTTGAAAAAGGCATAATGTTGCCTAGCCATATGGTCCTGAGTGAAAGTGGCCTAACTGTGCTGAACACACCTGTGTGCACTGTTAGAAAGCCCAGGTATCACAATATATGCAACTATCTGTACCTCCACTCCACCATATGACTCTGTGACATGCAGACACACTTTACTCTTACTTAATTCATTTTCAATGTCAAGACAGATTCAGATCAAAATATTTTCACTATATATTAAACAAGAGTGGGGTACATACATCTTCTAAATGCATTCTTTGCTATTTTATAAGTATCACACCTAGTTCTGCGGTTATACTAACATGTGGAGCAATACCCAAATTTTATCTTTACACTAGCCTCTTCAACATCTGTCAATATTTTCAATCACAACCAACAGCAACAGGGATTTGTCATATAAAAAAGTTTGCTAGCCTTCATGTTGGTGTAAGGCATAAGAATATCTACTGTTACAAGTTGTGGTCACATTACAGACACCACAGGATGGTGTCAGAAATTACTCTTTCTCATACTTTTAAATATTCAACATATTGAATTATTTTTGTTAAACAAAAGCTGTAGATTTCAATGACACACAAGGTGCATGTAATGTGCTAATTTTTTGTATGGTAGCCATCTGATGGGAAAATGTATACAGTAGTGGCAGTCTTGGACAAATACAGGAAAAAATTACATTTGGCTTGGAAAATTGTCTTAAAACACCAATACTAGATTTAATCAAAAACAGTCAACTAGTTTCAGAGAAACAACATGCAGACAGAACACAACCTGCTCTATTATTAAGTTTTTACTTCAAACTGTGAGCAAGCAACACATTAATATTTGTGACTCTCAACAAAATGCATTTAACAACAATAATCTCACTCACTCACTCGTTGCCAAACTAAAATAACTACATGATACAGGGCAACTTCAGTAACCAATCATTATTCACATGGTTCAAAAACTTCCTGCTGTGGAACCCAAATACTTATTGTTGTGATCACAAAAGTGTGAAGAATATCAATCTGAACCACAGCCAATACCACGTAACTATGACTAATTGTTACATAAAACCTAAAAATTGAACCTTCTGTGTTATATTTACAATCATTTATAAACGTTAACATCAGGACCTTTGGAGATTTTATATTGGCCAATTATTCTTACTGTTATCATCACCATCACCATCATCATTGTCCAGTGCTGTCACTGTCATTGTCACAACCACCTCCACCACTATCATCATGTTTTATGGAATATCCTTTCAGTAATGACAAGTTAAAAAACAAGACAAAATTTACACATTTCAATGTATACAATTTTGTCACAAATTTCTTCATAACAATCACTGACTTTTGAGAAAGTATTAGTTAATGGCCAAAATGTGCTCAACCCCTAGTGTACCAAAAAGAAATCCTGCTTTTGGCTTCAGATATGGTCCTAGAAGCACCTCATGAGCCTGGGTCAGTGACAGTCCCAGACACTCTTCCCCTTTTAGCCAAGCAAATATCTCACCACAGCCAGATAGTGGGTTGCTAGGTTTAATGACAATAGATGATGACATAATTTATTGATTTATTGGTCATTTACTTAAAAATGCTGTTAGTAACTCAGGCCATGCACTGAATGAATAACAAACTACAAAGGACGTAGAAGGTAAGGTTGCTGCCTAACATCAGGCACTACCCTGACATTTTCCTGGAAAGACTGAGGAAAACAGCAAAACCCTCAGTCAGGACAGTTGGGGTCCCAGCCGATATTCAAGTCACAAGTCCCAGTGTCTGAGGCACCTTGCTAGATTCCACTTAAGTCTGGGCACACCATGTGCATAACAAACTACAGGCCCACCGTGTAGTACAGGGACAGTTTCTGGGATTTTGCATTAACTTTACTAAAAACAGGGTTCAAGTTTTAAGAACTCAGAAGTGTCACAACATGTCATATTTCTTAAGATTACAGACAGTTTTTAGTTTCTTCCTGCTGGTAGATTAGAATATAATGTAACTGTGTGAATGTAAATGGAATACTCACTTAGACTGGTTTGCATAATTGACGAGTTTCTCTGAATGTGCTGCATATGTGAGCATGCTGTCAATGTTGGACACGGAGCACTTCAGACCACATCCAGGGATAGCCTGGAAGTTGCTGCACTGGGCAATCACATCTGACCTCATGGTCTCTTTCACATACTTCACAATTGCTGCAACATAACATCCACTATCATATTCAACACTTCTGGGCAATTATTGTATCTACCTGAATATAAGATTTGAAGTCTTTCCTGATTCTTCAGAAGAAGAAATAGACAACACCTTATAATGATACAAAGTTAAGCAAAGTGCTGCAACAGGTGTTTTCCTGAAGACTGTAATTAAATGGGGGAGACAGGTCATCTGACACGTGCGGTCATTTTACATTGGAATAAATACGGTATAGCACTGTGATAAATATGTTGTGCAGGGTGGGGCAGAAAAAATTAGACGATTTAAATTTAGCGCCATGCCGACATCTTTGTAGGTGGCGTGGTGAAATACACATCGCTGGGTAGGGTGGTTTGAAGCCTTCAGCCATCATGCAGCGTTGGTCGGAAGAGCATCGAGCATTTGCTGTGGAAACGTTTTTTAAAAACAATGATTCCGCTACTGTAATGCAGCGTGTTTTTTGACAACATTTTGACATCAGGAGGAATGGAAAGGTTCCAACACACCAAACAATATTGAATTGGGTTACACAATTCAGGACTACTGCATCCATTGTCAACAAGAAGCCTCCTGGTCGCCCTTGAACTGTACGAACACTGGAAAATGTGCGCCGAGTGGCACGTGCATTTCAGCATAGTCCTCAGCGTTCTGCTCGTCGCCATTCAATCGCCTTACACTTAACCCCTAGAACCATTGAACGCATCTTACATGAGGATTTAAAATGCCATTCTTTTAAAATTCAAGTGGTGCAACAACTTCTTCCCCATGATTTGAAGCAACGGAGTGAATGTTGCAGGAAACTCTTGCAAATGATCGACAGAATGCCGCAATTCCTGGATCACCTGATAATGTCTGACGAGGCACATTTTCATTTAAACGGAAACGTGAACAAACAGAACTTCAGATATTGGGCAGCAGAAAACCCACACATGTTGCATCAGAAACCAATGTACAGTGAAAAAGTGACAGTGTGGTGCGGTGTTAGTGCATTTGGAGTTCTTGGGCCCTACTTCTTTGAAAATGCTACTGGCCAGTCAGTTACAGTAATGGTGGATCGATATGTGGAGCTGTTGCGAGAATTTCTCAATGACGAACTTTGTCGGCTGTGTGTTGATACGCACCTGGTTTGATTCCAACAGGATGGTGCTACCACCCACACAGCACAAAATTCAATGGCAGTCGTCTGAGGAATGTTTCTGCAACATGTCATCTCTCGTTTCGGAGACGTTGAATGGCCTCCACACTCGCCTGAGTTATCAGCATGCGATTTTTTCCTGTGGGGTTATTTGAAGGAGGTCTATGCTCATGGACCTCATACTATACAGGAACTGAAGGATTGCATCTGAGAGGAAATTCAAGGAATTCCAGTAAATATGCTGAGGAAAGTCATGGACAATGTCAAACAACATGCAGAGATGTGCCTTACCTCCAATGGAGCTCACCTGAGTGATATTATCTTCAAAAAGTGACTTGAAAACATAATGCTTTTCCATGTTGCTTACCGTTGTTTAGCTAGTTATGATTTAATTTTTAATTAAAGTGTTCATTTTCAAGTTATTGTCTAATGGTTTCTGCCTCACCCTGTATTATTCAAAACCAACATCATCAGTGCAGGTGCTATGTGACTGACACAACAGTCATTAACCTACTTACATCAAAAAGAAATTAGGTTTATGAAAACACCATATCTGTTCATATATCCAAATACTGTGCAACAAATGGTCCTGAAATTTTGAAAGAACAAGATACTAACACAGACCACTCCCATAGCTACATCTAGCATTTATACTCACATCTAATGCAAGACTGGATTTCACAAACAAGACAAAGGTGCACACCAGCTCAGTTGTACTGTGGTATTACCTGATGCAATAGGGTGTTCGCTGTTTGCTTCTGCAGTACCAATAATAGCCAGCAGTTTTGCCAAGGAACATACTTTCTCGTCTACAAAAATGACAATTCGAGACACCATTGGGACACCATGTGTGATTGTACCAGTTTTATCAAACACAACTGCTTTCACCTACGGAGTGAACAATAATATACAGCTTTGGTTACAGTTCAAATTTGGATTAAACACTGAAATAGCAATGGCTCTGTTGCAATATCCACAGTTCTGAGAGATAAACGGTAGTGTGTAGAGAGTAAAAAGGTTGGTGCTTTGGTCTCATAAAATTCTTTCATAATCCAACTGCTACATTTACATAAAATATCACAGATGTACATGTAATTTTACACATTTAGTATTTAACCTGTAATAATATTGCATTCCACAGGCTTCTATGATAAAAACTGAGTCTTCAGATACCTGAAGGAGTTCTAGAAAAGCTGTGGCTAATTCTCAGCCATAAAATAAAAAATCAGAAGTTCATTTCTACAAACTGTTATGTTAAGATAATACTATAAGACATACTATTCACTATGTAAGTTACATGTTCTGACTAGTGGGAAAATCTATATGAAAACTTTATTGCATGTAATCACTGGATGCATACCTTATGTGCATTTTCCAATGGTTCTGCCCCTTTGATCAATATTCCATTCAGAGCACCAACACCAGTTCCAACCATAACAGCAGTAGGAGTGGCAAGACCCAGAGCACAAGGACAGGCTATGGCAAGGACACTCAATGCACATCTGAATGCATACTGGAAGATAATCTCTTCACGGTTGAATCCAATCTTCTCATCCTCCTATCAGCATTGTACATTCAAGAACTTAAAATTCCAATAATACAATCACTATAAAAATATTCAACAGGGCCAAGTAAACAGTTCATAAACTCAAGGTTTGAAGATATTAATAAAAATCCAACTAGATGCAACAGTAGGCAGTCTGATTTATTTTACTGCAAAGGCACTCTACATGTTTCGGGTGCCCACAACACCTATCATCAGGAGTACTAAAAACTGTAACCGCAGCCTCCGGTACTACTTCCCTCCAACATGGCCAGGCCAGGTCGGGACCTGGCCTGGCCATGTTGGAGGGAAGTAGCTGTACCGATATTATGAACTGTACTGGAGGCTTCGGTTACAGTTTTTAGTACTCCTGATGATGGGTGCTGTGACACCCAAAACATGTACAGTGACTTTGCAGTAAAATAAATCAGACTGCCTACTTTTGCATCTAGTTGGATTTTTATTAATATTGAATTATGATGCATGGAACCATGAGCTTGAAATTTAAGGTTTAAAGGTTCAAGTCCTTCAGGATGTGACACTGTGGTATTGGGTGTGAAGTTTCCAATGCTTTGAAGGATCACAGTGCCTCCTTCTTCAGGATCAAGCAGTTTGGTGATTCTTCTTGGACTTACTGACCCTCAGTATGAAGGCACTATGATCCTTTGCAAATCCAAGAACAACTCACACAATAACACAGTGTCACATCCCAGAAAATTTGAGACGTTAGCAATGCCACTGCAAAATCCTAAAATCTCGCATCAAACTTACGGTACGTTCGCTTCGACTGTCAACTCCAAGTATAAAGGATGTCTGTGATACGGGTGATGGAGTATTCTTTATGATAATATGATGAACTTTTAATGTCCGTAATAACAGTGAATTCTTTGAACAGCTGCAGAAGTAATAACTTTGTATGAAACAGTAATAATGGAAACCCATATTGTATTCACTTAATATTGACCTAGCAAAATTACCTGAAAATTAAATTACAATACTCTCCTGTGAGGTTTATAATACTGACTTACTGCAAAAAGAATTTCATATTAAACACATACTGTGATTGGTAGGTGTGACAAATCCACATAACCACTGATAGTCCAGCCAACCAGCGTAACAGTTGAAACAAAGATGACAAAGGGAACAAAGTAACCAGCAATCTTATCAGCAAGCTGTTGAATTGGTGCCTTTGACGTCTGAGCCTCCTCAACAAGTCGAACTATCTGTGCCAGCGTTGTTGTTTCACCTGTGTGTGTGGCTGTCATAAGCAGGAGACCATTTTGATTGATGGATCCTCCAATCACAACTGAACCTAATAACAAATTTAGATTCATCAACATACTGAATCTGTAACAGCATTATATAAGATTATCACTGTCAGACCAAACATAACTTAAACTTGTACATGATATGTGACAACGAGTATGTGACAATGCAGTAATCACTTGTGGAAAATCATCACTTAAAATTCTTGAGAGAAAATCTAGCTGCCACTATCTTGTTGCTGTCTGATAAAGGCTACATAATTAATTAATTAATTAATACGAACAAAATTAGGCCCTTTATACATCAAGCTGCCATGATCAATAGCAAGTAGCCACACTTGATGCTAAAGTTCTGGACAAGCAGGGATGATGGATGATTTGAATCCAACTCAAGGTATACAGCACAGGTGAAATTCATGATTCAAGATAATAACATGCTTGACTCAGGCAAACTTTGCAAATGTGTCTAGACCTGGAATTCAAACAATAAGATTGGCAACATGAAAAAGATTAGTTCTTACCTATCTTCTTTGCAACTGGCATGGCTTCTCCTGTTATCAGCGACTCATCACAGGTGGAATGCCCATATATAACCTTCCCATCCACTGGAACCTTTGCTCCAGGAACCACCTGGAAACACATAAATTATTGTGATGTGATGTTTGGTATTCTCACAGCAATGTTGCTGAAGATTCAAGTCTTCTGAGATGCGACAGTGTGTCAGCATTATTGTTTGTAGCATTTGAAAGGTTCATACTGTCTTTAGCATCAGTGTCAAATGGCCCAAAAACCAATATAGCACTGAAGATGAAGGGGCTACTGGTCCTTGGAAACATCAGGAACTACAACCCCCAAGACAAAATAACATCGCAGAAGACTTGAATCTCCAGACACAATATTATTGTCATTTCCCAATAGTGAAGATACTTCCCAAATTGAAAACAGCCCAGAACTCACTGAATAGGAGGGTTTATATGCCCACAGCCAGTGAGGTTGTTTCATATAAGAGAAAAATCCACTGTCCCTGCAGAGAACTGAGCACATCCCTTTTTTTCTGGCCTACAGCATAGTTGCTACACTGACTAGACTATCCTGGCTCCCATACATTGTATAAGTGCAACAATCAATGCTTCAGAATTCAGTATTATACCTTTAGGGTATCCCCTCGTTGTACAAGGTCCACACTAATCTGTTTCTCTGACCGAACTTCAAAGTTAGGACCAACAGTGACCAATACGGCTTCAGTAGCTTTCAAAGAAAGCAGCTTTGACAGTGCTTCTGATGTTTTACCCTGTAATTAAAAAAAATAGTATGAAGTTTTCACTAAGTTCACTCACTTTACTGCTACATGCTCAGCTGTTGCAAACACAGCAGAATAACCATTCAAACTGCTTCATGTTGGTTTTCCTTCATTGAGATGCTACAAGGTGAAAATTTGCTGAGTCCAGCCATTACTGCACTCTGAACAAAAGTGAACATACACAGCAGGAGAAAATATAAAAAGACAGAATGGTTCTGTAAAATTGAAAGTTGCACATTCATAATAGGCAGAAGTCAGTTTGAAGAAAATAAACTGTTTTCAGCTGTAACTAACCACTTGCAGCAGATGCATCAATCATTTCTGAAATACTAAGAAAATTATCAGAATATGCACATCAGTTGAAATAGTAATCTGAAGTGGAATATCTTCGAATTGATTTATGGCTACCTTTATACATAAATAACACTGACATTCCAAGTACTTGGAGATCAATCAAAACATGAGACCCATTCAGGACCACTTGAAACTGTCACTTCAAGATGTATACTGACAACTGATAATGCTACATCTGCATTCAGTAGCCACCACATTCTGCAAAGTGTAGGCCACAGTAAAGTCTCACAAGTATAGCATGCAACTAATTCAGTTATATGCTGCAAAACGTGTCTATATGTGTGCAACTAGGCATGGCATATACTACAAGAAAATGGTAATATTACACACTTTCAGTGTCATCGACTAACTGTGTGAGTCAATATATAATGAAGAACACAGTGTAAAGGTAAAGTTGTTCCTGTCCACAATATGAAGGAATAGCTCCACTCATTCTTAAGTTTGGCACTAGATGGCCTGTGAGTGGTCAACTGCACACCCTGGTTCCATGACCCCTAGGAATGAACCTGGTACCCACTAAACAGGAAGCTGGATGGGCTCCAGAGCCAGTCCAGATGGTTTTGGGGAAGAGAAAAATCTCTTACCCTTGCCCAGATTCGAACCCCAGATCATCCAGCCCCTAGCCTAGTCACTACACCAGCTACACTGTTGGACACACAGTGTGCAAAAACAGATTATTTGCACACCCCTGCATTTAACAGCATTTGTGGCCATCCAGCACCAAAACAACTCTGACTTAAAGGCCAAATAAAATATCACTGAAAGTAGGGGGGGATTCTGAAACATAGAGCCTCTATCTTCTTGGTCAAGCAGTTGGACATCTTGGCAATTCCAACCCCCAGATTGGGATTTAAACCCAGGACACTCCAAACACAAAGCATTTATCTAGGAGACAGTAAACTCAGCTTTCTTTTTCCTCTGAATTGGTTATACCTAAGACTCATGTCCCTGATGGCAGCTTACCTTGGCAACATGTTCTAGCCAGCGACCAAGAGATATGAACACCAGCAACATGGGAGGTGTGTCAAAGAATGTTTGTGGACTAGAATTCTGTTTCATAAGAAGTGCAGCAATGAGGACACCAATGGAGTACATGTATGATATTGTGGTTGTCATAGAGATCAGCACATCCATATTCGTTGTACGATGACGAATAGCTCGCCAAGCTTGTATGTAGAAGTGCCAGCCACCAAAAAACTGTAAAAATGAAGGATACAAGAATGGAGATCATTCAGATATATGTAGTGCAAACTGCTGCTTAGAATGAAATGTGCTCTGTGTGTGATAAACTTCAAAAGAAGTATGTGTTGAATAATTTTATACATACTTCATACCAATGGCAACAATTTTAAACTGAAGAGAATGCAAAGACTAATCTCTTAATGAATGTGATGCCCTGCATATTAGCAGACAGGTTCCTCCAAAATGTTGGTAACTAATGTCCAAATCTTTCTTTCCAAATTAACATCCCATGACAAACACTATGTGCACTTCAAATACCAAAATATTAATAACATGAACAGAATGAAACCAACAGCATCTATTTACTTGCTGTGAGGTATTACACACAGTAGCATTACATTGCTACTAAACTACCTGCATGCACCATAGTTTCAACACTTCTAACATATCAACTCACACACTAATGGATGTACCCAAGCATTTTACCATATTTACCCTAACATAAGATGAGAATTATTGTTCATAATTCATAGCCTAAGTAATGGATGTCAATTCATAATTGTGCACAAAGTTAAACATGTTCTGTACAGGTATTTTCCTAAGACTGAAGGCCACAAATGGTGGTAATTGTGTATTCAGGTAAACAATGGTACCTCCAGACATACAGGTCCTGTTACACTTCCTCTTTCAAACTTTCAACTCACCCGCGTTATTGGCGGTCAGTGATAACGACAGGTTTCCTGGGATTTGATGGTGCATTCTTGACTGAGTGGTTCCCAGTGTTTCAAAGCAAAATGTCACAACAATCTTCATGGATTCGAGGCCCAGTAATGAAGACAGGGCTAGGATTCTGGTTTTCTGATATATGACAGTGCATTTTTGGCTAAGTAGTTCCCATTATTTTGAAAGAACATGTCACAACCATCTTCGTGGATTCAAGGTCCAGCAATGTAGCATCACATATCAGAGACCAGACTCTCAAATTACTTCTACTTCTCTTGGTGCTACAACTCTTTTTGAGTTTTGGCCTACTCAGCGGTTTTCGTCCATGCTTCTCTATCCACAGAAATCTCACCCAATTCTGAATCTTCATTTTCTCTAGATTCGCTCTGACATCGCCCTCCCACCTGCACCTCAGTCTACCAATCTTCCCTACTGCAATTGGGCTTTGCTCTGTTATTCTTTTTACTGTCCTTTCTGTACCCATTTTTATAATATGCCCAAACCATCTTATTCTCTGTGCTTTTATGTATCTAACTATATCTGTATGTCTGATTAGCAAATATATTTCCTCATTAGTTTTTGTTCTTCAGCTGTCATCTTGACTTCTTATTGGTCTGTATATCTTTCTCATTACCTGCCTTTCAAACGCTCTTCATTGTTTTATGCATGTGTCTCTTAGTACGCAGGTTTTGCATTCACACGTGACTACTTGTTTTACCAGACTTTTATTGCTGTACATTTTAGACCATCTTGTTAGTAATTTACTGAATATTATCTTTTTATTTTTACAAACACTTTATTCCCTGCTGCTATTCTGTCTTGTATTTCTTCTTCTACTGAATTGTCTTAGTTTAGAACTGAACCTAGGCACTTACAAGAATTAACTTGTTCAAGCTCAATATTATCTACGTTTTTACAATACAAACCAACAAAATGCAAATTTCCTAAATTAACCCTAACCCTGCTAACATGGAGAAGATAGTGAGCTCCTAATAATGCCAGCAAATGGCAGATGGATGTTTAATTTGGCATTTAAAGGGTTAATGTTTTAATTTATTAATTTTTTTAGGTCTTCTACATGTTTCAAACTTGAGGGTTTATCTTCAGGAAGACAGATTTATATACAGTCACGGTATGGGACGGTTGCACATACAATTATGGTACAATATCTACCATACAATAACTGTATATACAACTGTCTTCCTGAAGATGAACCCTCAAGTTCAAACATGTAGATGACATCCAAAAATTAAGATATTAATTTAGGTAATGTGCATTTCATTTGATTATATTATATAATTGTATTACAATGTATGGTGCAAAAACATAAAATTGTCTACCTTATAGCTACTTCCTTGCTTTATTTTTTTTTGTACTCATATAATTTATTTTATTTACATTTATCAGCAAACTCAGGTTTTCTATTTCTTCTTTCAATTTATTAAATGTTGTGTTCAGAGCTTGTTTTGATTCTTGCTAATCTTCTATTACACCCCTTGTGGAAACTTCAAAACTTGCAGGACAGAGCCAGCCAACAGAATATTAACCAAACAAATAAAACAGTCAGTCACTCAGTACTATTTGTGCAACTACTACTCACACACATGGCCATATTTATGATTATGACAGAGGATTACAGTACCTGGACTGGAGTGGAGAAGATGAAAAGTAGTAAATTCTCCCATGACAGACCAGGAATGATACAGCACATATCAGAATGACTCCTATGTTCTACAGACATCTGTACCATGAAGTATGTCATGATAAGCATACATGGGACACCGAACAATAATGACACAAGGAATGCCATTCGCCACTTTCTGATATCCTCACTGCAATAATAACAATAATGATAATGCCAT
>Ga0131853_10003654_pt1 | contig 27632 bp, 27 predicted proteins | sample TergutLab28metaG_FD_92764 | JGI IMG/M metagenome (GOLD analysis project Ga0131853, IMG submission 92764) | Labiotermes labralis P1 segment gut microbial communities from Petit-Saut dam, French Guiana - Lab288 P1 (version 2) (version 2) | ecosystem: Host-associated > Arthropoda: Insects >...
GATTTTCCTGTTATTTGCATTTTACGAATGTTTTTGGACTGAAAGAGCATTGTTTTTAATAGTGCAATTTTATCGCTTGTGCATATTCACGGAAATTGGATTGACGTGAGGCCGGGATGACGAAGGGATTGGATAGTGTGGAATTACTGAAAATTGATTTCCGTGTCTTATTTTCCTATTACTGATTAACAACATTGACAGGGCTACCGCATAAATACTTACGTACATTTTCAACAGCAATATTTATAAGCCTGCCCCTGGCTTCTTTTGTTGCCCAAGCTATGTGTGGGGTAATTATGCAATTTTTTGCCCCGATTAGGGGATTACCGCCTCTCGGCGGCTCTGCGGACAAAACATCCAAGGCTGCGCCAGCAATTACGCCGCCCTCCAAAGCTTCCCGCAAATCATCTTCAATCACCAACGGGCCTCTTGATGTATTAATCAGGAAGGCGGATTTTTTCATTTTGCTAAGCCGTTCTTTATTGATTATCCCCTCGGTTTCAGTGAAAAGCGGGCAGTGCAGCGAAACAAAATCCGATTCTTGCAGCAGTTCATCCATTGATGCCCATTTAAAATTTGAATGGGTGTAGGCAGGGTCTGGGTTTCGGCCATAGCCGATTACATTCATTCCAAAGGCATATGCAATCTGGGCAGTTTTGCGCCCTATGCGCCCAAAGCCTATTATGCCCAGGGTTTTGCCTGCCAGCTCTATTAGGGGGTACTTCCAAAAGCTAAAATCTATTGATGCTTCCCATTCCCCGGCATGTACCGCATTGCTGTGTTCCTGTACATGGGTGCAAAGCTCTAGTATTAGGGCAAATACCATTTGGGCTACAGAATCTGTACTGTAAGCCGGGATATTGGTTACGGGTATGCCTCTTTTTTTTGCGGCAACTATATCTACTGTATTGTAACCTGTTGCCAATATGCCTACATATTTAAGGTTTGGAAGCTGGGAAAATTCTCGCTCCCCCAATAATGTCTTGTTTGTTAACACAATTTCCGCTTCTTTTGCCCGCTCTACTACTGACTCTGGCGGGGTTCTTTCATATACGGCAACATCCCCAAGTTGTTCAAGGGCAGCCCAGCTTAAGTCGCCAGGGTTGGTGGCGTAGCCGTCTAATATTACTATTTTCATTTTATCCTCCTAGCCAAATTTCCAAGTACAACCCCAGCATATATATGGGCTGGGGCACCTTTGGCAAAAATGACATCGCTCTTTTTTATTCATCTTCCAAATAGGCCAGCAACCTATCTATACTTGTATCATTGGTAATTGTAAACCGGTTAAGAGACAAAAGCGACTGTGGCAAGCCCATAATTATAGTATTAAACCCAGGGGTAACCCCAACAGTGACCCGCATCCCCATTTCTATAAGCACTGCCTGGCTAAGCACATCATAAATACCGTGGGGGAAAGCAATGGCAAAAACCGTCTCGCCTACATTTGCATAAACCGCATCCACTATCCTTTGGTGGTCTGCCCGCAAAATTTCTATATATTCCGCTTCACTTTCCCCAGGCCACCGCAAAATATTTTCCCTAGCGCGGCCTTCTTCAAGAAATGCCGCCTGGTGCATGTCATAGCTGTGGCTTTGGATAGAAACAACCCCAGCCATTGCCCTAGCCTGGGCAAAACAAAACTTGGGGATTGTTGGGAAACCCGTATCTTTGTAAGTGTCTGTGCCAACCGCCTCACCGATTATAAAAGAAGTAGCGTTTAACCCATACCGCGCCAATATAGGAAAGGCATATTCGTATACACTTAAATATCCATCATCAAATGTGATAACCACAGGCCTTTCTGGCAGCGGTGTCCCACGGTCAACAAATTCAACCAACTGGCACAAGGTAACAGCCGTAAACCCATTTTCATACAGCGCCCGCATTTGCGCGGCAAACATATATGGGGTTACTATCATGTCGTTGGCGGCGTTTTCATCTATATGGTGGTACATAAGGATTGGTATACGGGCGGTGTACATTTCATGGGACATTGGCTCAACATCAAAAAGGCTTGCTGCATGGTTTTCGGCATTTTCGCTTGTTACAAAAAACCCAAAATCATCTGGAATAAATATATCGTCATACCCAAAAATCCGCCCAAGGGCCATAACCCCTACCGCATGGCGGAAATGAGTAGCGTCATAAAAAAATCGCGGGTCAAAGCTGATTGTACTCATGGAAAAATCCCAAAAATCTACAACATCAGCCAGCCGTGTGTAAAACTCTATAATGTCCCCTTGGGAAAAACGGGCAAAATGCTCGTGATAAACCGGGCTAAACATCACCAGCAGGTTTACCCCCGCAGCCTCGGCTGCGTCGCGTATAGCGGCTACACTATTGATTGTATTGTCAATCTGAGACATAGTGCGGCTACCACCGGGGTAATTGGCAAAAATGGGATATGCCTCCAGGTATGCATACATGCACCCAATAGGCTCGGCAACCCGCCCACGTTTATTATATGCACCTGTTTCCATATCAAACCAATCATAAGGCCCCGGCAAAAACCCTCTATTACGGGCCGCTATAATTTTATCTATTGAATATTGCGGATGCAGCATTAGATACCGGCCAAAGAAATTAAACCGAGACCCACCGGCAGCATTTACATGCATATTTTGGTTAATATTCTCGTGCTGCATACCAAAAACCAGACTGCTGTCTATATAAATATTTAACACAAGATTTTCTACGGTAAAGTTATCAATAAGATACCGGGCAATATATTCAGTATCCAGCATATCTGCCCCAAACACAAACATATTAAAGAAGCTGGCGTCAAAATGCTGGTTAAGCATATCAACCGGTATGCCGCTGGCCCCAGAAGGGCCTACAATAAAAGAGTCAAAACGCTGATTGTTACGGTCCATATATGCAATCTTAGCCACCCTGGGGTTGCTGGTGGCATTATATGAATACCAATTTAAAATAGGGTCGCCAAAAACGCCAAATGGGTCAATTAAGGCGTTGAAGGAAAACATAAGCCCAAGTACAAGAATGCATGAGCAAAAGAAAGCAACTATCCATTTTTTAGAAGACATATTATTCATCCTTAAAACTGCCCATAAATAAACTGCTCAACCTGTCCCCACATGCCCAAAAATATTATCGCAAGCATAGGGATAACAATCGCCGCCACCTGTACAAAAACGCCGCGCTTTTCCAATGCCTGGCGCACAAAGCCGCCCCGTTCCTGGTACAGCTCTAGCCCAACCACCCCAAGGGTAGCCAAGGCAATAACCGCCATATCAAAGCCCGTAAGCCCAAAACCAAGTAAAGTACCGTCAAATAAAGTACCAACCCTAAAATCCGTAAAAGTCCGCCAAAGCATCCGCACCCCATACATAAACCTAGGCGCACGGGTCATATACCGCCCAAGAAACACAATAAAAGATGTGCGCAAAATAGAAAATACCCACCACCACTTTGCGTCATCATTAATGCGAAGCCGCCTTTTTATCCGCCCATAAACCTCCGCAAGCAGCAAAGACGATGTGATAATAACACCATTCCAAAGCCCAAAGGCAATAAATCTAAAGCTGGCACCATGCCATATACCAATAGCAAAATACACAGAAAATGTGCATATAGAGGTAGGGATAATCTTCCCCAATGTCCCCTTCACCCTGCTGCGGGTAAACTTACCAATCCGGACAATTGGCTTAGAAAGGGCAAGTGAGAAAAATAAATAATCCTTAAGCCACGCCCCCAATGTAATATGCCACCTGCGCCAAAAATCAGCAAGAGATACCGCAAATAAAGGACGGCGGAAGTTTTCAGACATTTCTATACCCAGCATCTTTGCAACCCCGCGGGTAATGTCAATACCGCCAGAAAAGTCGCAATACAGCTGAATCGAGTAAAAAAACACAGCAAAAGCAGTAACAGTACCATTGTGCACACCAATATTATAAAAAATCTCATTGACAGCCACGCCAGCCCTGTCTGCAATCACCAATTTTTTAAAATATCCCCACATTGCAAGCTGTATCCCATACTTGATATTTGTAAAATCAAGCACAGCACCATTGGTTAGCTGTGGTGCAAGAAGATGATACCGGCCAATAGGCCCCTGGATTATTTGGGGGAAAAATGATACAAATAGGGCATATTTTGCTACATTACCCTCTTGCTGGTGCTTACCGCGGTACACGTCGATGACATAACCCACAGATTGAAAAATATAAAAAGAAACCCCAAGAGGGATAAGTAAGTTAAGCACAAGCCTGTCAGACGCAAACAGCGCCCCCATGGTAAAATCCCAATATCTTAGTACGAAAAGTATCCCAAAACAAAGCAGCATTGCAATAGCAGCTACTTGCTTCTTTTGCTTTTTATATTTAATATTTTCCCCACTATCTTTTGGCAAATCCTTAAGCTTAGCGTTTAAACGCCCCAAAGCCAAGCCTGCGCCATATGTGACACCGGTAGTAAATATAATATAAAAAACAGTCTGCCAACCGCCAACCATATAAAAAACATAGCTTGCAATAAGCAAAACCACCCACCTATAACCCAGTGGTACAAGGTAGTAAGCAATCACCGAAATAGCTACAAAGCTAAGAAATAATAAAGATGTAAAGGGCATAATTTATTAAGACCTTTGCTCTATTAGGGCCATCATGGCTTGGGCAGAGTTAAAGTTGTCTGGTGTTATATCCTCAACACTTAGTTCAACATTAAATGTCCCCATAATTTCTGACACAATTGTTACAATATCTAAGGAATCAATAAGTTCTTTGTCAACCAGGGCTGCTTCGCTTTCAAAATCAATCCCCGGGCATGTAGTGCGTAAAATTTCTAGTAATTTTTCCATTTCATTCTCCTTTTAGTTAAATAGCTTTCAAAACATATGAAAACCATCCATCCCATTCAAAACCGGCAGCAGTATATGTCTTTATTGACGGGGTATGCCACCCATCCAGCGTCCACACAGTACATTTTCTATCACCATACTTCGCAATAAAGGCCGATAGCAGCAACCGGGCCAGCCCCAACCCACGCTTTTCCTCGCAAATAACCAACTGCCTTATCTCCACAGACGCAGCCTTATTAATACACCGCAAAAGCCCATGAATCTCACCATTAGGCCCATTCAAGCAAAAGACATTCCCTTCACTTATGCTCTCTTGCAGTTCCTGATAATTTGGTAAATACCCAGTTACACGGTCAAAGCTATCATGGATTAACCTGTAGCATTCATCAATATCATTAGTACCCGCTAGTGAAACAGATTCATTCCCACATAGCTTCCCTATACCCCCAGGCCGGGTAAACCTAATACGGTCAAAGGCATGGGTAAACCCAGCTTGTACCCAAAATTGCAAAGCCTTGTCAGCATCATCTGCCCGCTTACGCTTACACACAATATCAATAAATGTATTATCCGGCACCGTACAAGCAGGAAAGATACTGGTATCATTAATATAGTAGCTTAACTGGTGACACCCTTCCCTGCCCCGCAAAAAAAGCACACCACCAGGCCATGTATGGGCAAAAAGTACGCCCCGCCCTATATCATCCCTATATTCCCCAGCGGTCATTACATGGTTAGTAAGTACCCCAGGCTTCATATAGGAAAATACTAACTTTGAGGCCTGCTCAATACTTTCAATTTTTACCATTAAAATAATCATCCTTTAACCGCACCCGGTCAATCTTGCCATTGGCATTGTGGGGCAGTTCTTCCATGGTTAAGAAAATATTGGGGAACATATACTTAGGCAGCACATCCCTAAGCCCCGCAACAATACCACCTGCATCAATATTGCCGGAATAAACACATACAATTTTATCCTTATCCGCGTCAAAAAAGCATATCAATTCTTTTATCTGTGGCAGCGCAGATAAAGCCGTTTCTATTTCCCCAAGCTCTATCCTATACCCACCCCGCTTAATCTGCCCATCCCGGCGGCAAAGGTAAACATACAACCCATCCACGTTAACCACACCAATATCCCCAGTACGGTAAATAAGGTCTGTATACCATGGGTTTGCAGGGTTTTGTACAAAAGCCGCTGCTGTCTTTGCCCCATCCCCATAATACCCATGGGCAAGGCCAGATCCCCTGACACAAATCTCTCCAAGCTCTCCATCTGGTACAGGCTGCAAATCATCATCAAGCAGCATCACTTCTTTATTATTACATATATAGCCAATTGGAATTACTTCATGGTCTGCATATTCCTTATCAATTACATAAAATGTAGCGTCTACAGTAACCTCTGTAGGGCCGTATGCATTTACATAACATACATCTGGCAATGCCCGCCGCCATATATTAAGGGGCTTTGCATACAGGGTTTCCCCCCCAGCCACAACCTTTTTAAGGCTCTTTGGCGCAAGCTTATCCAAAACTTTAGAGTTGGCGACCATATGAAAAGCCGCTGTGGACCAATTCAGCACAGTAGCCTTTTTTTCATCAATAAACTCCATTAAAGGCAGGGGAAACATAAACAATTTCTTTGGGATGATATGGGTAGTAGCACCGCATTTTAGGGTTAGATAAATATCCTTAACCGAAGGGTCAAAATAAAAAGGCACTTGGTTTGCCATTATATCTTCAGAAGAAAAATCAAGGGCTTCCGCCATCCAGTCAGTAAAGTCAATCACCGCATGGTGTGAGATAACAATCCCCTTTGGCACACCAGTAGAACCGGAAGTAAACATTACATAAACCGGGTCAATATCAAGCACACCAAGCAGCCGCTTGTTAATAAGCTCATTGTCAACAGACGCAAAAAAACCCTCCTGGGCAGGCAACACAGGACATAAGTCAGAAAAATCATCTGATAACATATCATCCTGGGTATACAGAAGGGCAATTGGATTAAGTTGTTTTAAAATCTCCCGGATACGGGCAGGGGGCATTTTACTTTCAATAGGGACATAGAAATTGCCGCTATAAAGCACACCAATAAATGCTGCAATTGAAGCAACAGTACGCTCTACAAGTACGGCAACAGGGCGGTTTGTGGCTGTGGTATGCTTTGCTATATAAGTGCCAAGCCCACGCCCGCGCAAATCCAAATCAGCAAAAGTTAATGCTTCATGCTCGTCGGTAAAGGCTGTTTTGTTTGGGAAATTTTTAACTGCTGATTGCAAATATTCAAGTACATTCTTTTGCAAAGAGGGTAACCCCTTTCAATTATCTTATACCGATTCCAAGTAAAAACCTGACAAATCTTTGCGGTCTTTTGCCGCAATCCCGCGTCGGCACTTCCTAGCGGGCCTTCTTGGCCCGCGTCGTTAGCACCTCCTTGGCTTGCGACAAAATCCTCGCAAAGCTTTATCAGGTTTTTACTTGGAATCGATATTAAGTATAAATTAGATTTAACAACAGTTGCGCTATACTTGTCAAATATAAAAAATAATTAAAAAAAACACCGGCAGGAATCCGCCGGTGTATGTGGGACATGCCCACATAAAAATGAAATAAAGGAGGGGAAATATCGAATAAATCAGGAATTTTATTGAATGAACGCCCTAAGCTTTATTTCCAGGGTAATTGCAGTACTTCCGTCACGCAGTATTCTTATTTCAACAATATCATCAATTTCGCGCTGGCTTATTGCCCGCTGCAGCTCGTCAAATATAAATATAGGTTCATTATTAAAAGAAGTGATTATATCCCCTGGCAATATACCACCAACTTCGGCAGCACCCCCTGGGGTAACCGCAGCTACATAAACCCCTATTTCAGGTATTCCGCCAAACCGGCTTGATATTTCTTCGTTTACATTTCTGCCAGATATACCAAGCCCGGGCCTGGTTGGGCTGATTAGCCTGTTAATTACAGGGGACAACACATTTGAAGCTATGCTATAGCCAATACCCTCAACTGCGGCATTGCCAAATATCATTGTTGTCCTGTCTATATTTATGCCAATTACTTCGCCGTTTAGGTTAATAAGCGGCCCGCCGCTGCTGCCGTAATTTATAGCTGCGTCTGTTTGCAATACGGTAAGTGTATATTCAGGAAAGGCTAGGTCTTGCTTTCCGGCACTTATAATGCCACGGGTTACAGCAATACCCTCGTTCCGTGCGTTACCCATAGCAAAAACAACATCGCCTACCTGCATCTGTGAAGAATCCCCAAACTCGGCAATTGTAAACGACTCAATACCCGCTTCTATAAGCTGGGCTTTGTCAAGTGATATAACCGCAAGGCCGATATCCCTATCAGTGCTTACAAGCCTAGCCATCATTGACCGGCTGCCAGAAATACGCACATGATGCTGGGCACCTATTATGCCAGGCACAACATACATCCCTGTTACAATAAATATCCGGTCATCATTTTCAGCAAAAATTGTGCCAGACCCAGCAATGGACTCACGCTCATTTTCACTAAACCGGGTAATTATGCTTACTACCGCAGGTTCTAAAAGCTCAATCATATCGGCTACAGTACCTGTCTGCTGCCCGCCGGTTTCAAATGTATATTGGTTTCGTGTGATTATTGGTGTGTCCTGGTTATGCATAGTCTCTAAAGGAGACACAATTTCATTCCTGCTTGTAAACCATGTGTAAGCAGCGCCTAACCCAAAGCCTAAGCTGCCCATACCAAAAGTGCATATTAAGACCAGAACCGCAACAATTTTGACCCAGGAAGAATGATTGTGGGATTTTTGTTTTATTGTCTCCCTATAAAACCCTGCTGTGTAAGATGCAACACTTGATTCTTCTAACTCGTCCAACTCGTCCAATTCGCCTGGTGTTGGTATTGCAGCAATGCTTACTTCAGAATCTGGTGTGTGTGCCGCCAAGGGCATAGGCCGTTCTGGCTCTTCCTCACTTGCCTTTCCGGTCATTGCTAAGTCTTTTGCAATTTCAGCTTGGATTAGTTCTATGTCTGTAAGCCAAGTAGAATCCGGGCCTTTTGAAGGAACGGGATTTTGCATGATATTTCCTCCTACTCTTTAATAAATTATAACGTCATTATTTGGGGAACGTGTGAACAAAATGTAAATTTTTACGAATCTATTGACGAATCTACTCTTGACGCAACTCCGAAAGAAGGGCCAGCGCCTGGTCTACCGGGTATATATCCGCTTCAAAGGGAATGTCTGGCGGGATACCTGTCATATGAATATTTTCCCCATCAGGGCCATTTACCAAAAGCACGGTGGCCCTTACTGCATATCCCCCTGTAAGGGGTATTGTTACCTGGCCAATCCCTTTTCCAAAGGTTGTATCCCCTATAATGGTGACATTGGGCAAGTGGTATTGCAAAGCCATTATAAGCCCCTCTGCAGCACTTGCTGTGCGCCCGTTTTGTAAGATAACAATGTTTTCAAAGTCAAAAAACGGGTCATTGCTTGATGTTATAGTGCGTGAAAAAATCGACCACCGGGTTTCTTCAATAGAAAGCACCGCCCCCCTTGGTACAAACAAATCCGCTATGCGGTGAAAGTCCGTCAGCCACCCCCCAGAGTTTCCGCGCAAGTCCAATATTAAATTAGGGTATTGGGCCAATTGGTCTTGGTGGTCTATTACAAAGTCACGGGCTATCCGCGACAGATTTGGGACAAAAAGCTGTATGGTATCGTCGGTCAATGGGGTCACAGCTGCCTGCCGGGCCCTTGCAACCTCTCTTTCCCGTACTGCCACATGTTCTTGGGGGGAATACAGATAGGTGTATCTATCATTATTTATCGATGTTAAATAACCTGTAACGACAGATATAACCACCCTGTCAAAGTCCCGGTGAAAGCTTTGGCGGTTTTCTTCCCTTATATGGGTAGAATACATTTCCTCTAAAGCATCTGTAAGGATATAGTTATTGGCAATCAGCAACTTAAACACCCAGTAATCGTAGTTGAAATATATTGTAAAACCAAATACGGTTATAAGGGTAAAAAAACCAATCTGAAAAAACCTATACCGTCTTTTCAAGCTTCGGAACTTCTTAGCCGTAATATTTGCGGTTTCTTCAGTTACAACTAATTCTGGATTTTCTACCAATTCCTCATCTACTTCTATTTGGGAGTAAGATGCATTGCGTGGCCTTATCCAATTACGTATTTTATTAGTCATGTATACACCTACCTAAAACTGTGAATTATCGGTATAATCAAGATACCCCAATAATATAGCTGTGTAAACCATAACCCGGCTATTTTTTGTCAAAAGGATGTGTTATACCATGAAAAACGAGAAATTAATTGCACAAAATAAAAAGGCCTATCATGATTACTTTATAGATGAAACCTTTCAAGCCGGTATATCATTAGTGGGTACAGAGGTTAAATCCATGAGAGCAGGGCGCTGCAATCTTAAAGAGAGCTTTATCCGCATAGACGGCGGCGAGGCTTTTATCGAAGGTATGCATGTCAGCCCCTATTCCCACGGCAATATTTTTAATCAAGACCCGGTGCGCCGCCGCCGCTTGCTGCTTCATAAAAAAGAAATAAACAAGCTGCGGACTGCGGTTACCCAAGAGGGTTATACAATTGTCCCGCTAAAAATTTATTTCAGCCGGTCATTTGTAAAATTGGATATTGCCCTTGCAAAAGGGAAGAAACTATACGATAAACGGGACGCAATCGCTAAAAAAACCCAAGAGAGGGATGCAGCCAAGGAATTTAGGGAAAGAATTAAATAGTATTGTTTGCCAATGGGGAAGATTAATGTATAATTGGTGCGGATTTGCTATAGATAGGAGTATGAATATATGTTTGGAACTGATATTGGGATAGACTTAGGTACTGCATCTGTATTGGTGTACATCCGGGGAAGAGGTACGGTGCTGCAAGAACCATCAGTTGTAGCTATTGACCGCAATACCGACGAAATAATTGCGGTAGGTGAAGAAGCAAGGCGGATGCTGGGGCGCACACCAGGTAATATTGTGGCAATACGCCCAATGCGCGAAGGTGTAATTTCTGATTATAGGGTTACCCAGCGTATGCTTAAATATTTTATAGACAAAGCTGTTGGCAGGCCTTTGATGCGCAAGCCAAGGATTGCGGTATGCGTGCCCTCCAGCGTCACAGAAGTAGAACGCAAAGCTGTAAAGGATGCCGCGAAGCAAGCCGGGGCAAGGCAGGCACTTGTTATAGAAGAGCCAATAGCCGCAGCAATTGGCGCTGGGATAGATATTGCCCGGGCCTGTGGCAGCATGGTTGTAGACATTGGCGGCGGCACAACAGATGTTGCTGTTATTTCCCTTGGCAATACTGTAGTAAGCACATCTATTAAAATAGCCGGGGATAATTTTGACGATGCAATAATCCGGTATATGCGCAAAAAGCATAATGTGCTTATAGGAGAGCGCTCTGCCGAGGATTTAAAAGTAAACATTGGCACAGCATTTCCAAGAACCCAGTCCCAATCAATGGATGTACGCGGGCGCAACCTTGTTACTGGCTTACCCAAAACCATTACAGTAACAACAGAAGAAATGCAAGAAGCCCTTCACGAATCAGCTGCAGCAATTGTTGACGCGGTGCACTATGTATTGGAACGAACCCCGCCAGAGCTTGCCGCAGACATTGCAGACAGGGGCATTGTAATGACAGGCGGCGGCAGCCTTTTGCATGGGCTGGATAAATTATTAAAAGACCGCACCGGTATAAATACCCTTATAGCCGAGGAAGCCGTAAGCTGTGTGGCTATCGGCACCGGGAAGTTTATCGAATTTGTTTCTTCTGGGAAGATTAACCCTGCCGATTATGACTCTGATAGGTAATTTTAAGCAATAATTTATTTATTTTAAGGATTATAGGGGCTGTCATGCTAAATTAGCGTGACAGTCTTTTTTATTATATAGCAAGTATATTTTTGCCCCATGGTGAGATACTAGGGAAAACAGTGGGGTTTGTGTGTATTTTCGCACGACGGCCACAGAGAGGAGGCAAGCTAATGAGGTCAAGAACATGGGATTACACAGCGCTGACGCTGGTTATTTTAGGCGCAATAAACTGGGGGCTTATAGGCCTGTTTAGGTTTGATTTAATTGCCGTTATTTTCGGCGGCATGGAGGCCATTGTAAGCCGTATTATATATACCATTATTGCACTGGCAGGGCTTTACTGCCTAAGCCTGTTTGGAAGGGTTTTTAACCACGAAGTTACAAGAACAGAACCTGGGCATAGGCATCATGGGCCTGTTTAAGGTTAGGATTATTTCTACAATGGAACAGTAAAACCGGGGCTGCCACGCTTTATATAGCGCGGCAGCCTTTTAATATAAACATTTTGCTATAACACCCCATGTGTGGTAACCTGTGGCAAGAAATGCGGGATTTTTTTGCGTATACTAAGGCATATAATAAACAAAGGAGGTAGTTATTATGATGAGACAAAATTACGAAAATCCACATCGTATGGTAATTGATGTAAACCAATCAGACCAATATGCAATTAACGCATATGTTGCAAAAGTATTCGGGTGGATGTTTTTTGGGTTACTTCTTACAGCCCTTACAACATTAGGCATTGTTTATGGGACTACTATAAACGAGAATTTTGCCAATTTTATCTTCCGCATGCAGCAGCTTGTTTTTGTTGTATTTGTTATTGAGTTTGCACTGGTGATTGCAATATCTGCCCGGGTTACAAAAATGAACCCTACCACCGCAAAGCTATTATATATACTATACGCCATACTTAATGGGTTTACATTTGGGCTTTTTGCAATAATTTATGCATACCAGACCGGTGGCGGGATTCATACCTTGGGCATGGCCTTTGGGCTTACTGCGGTATGTTTCGGGGTTATGGCAATATATGGCCTTATTACAAAGTCTGACCTTACACGGTTTGGCAATCTTTTGCGCATGGGGTTGTTTGGCCTTATATTTATTATGATTGTCAGCTTTTTTATGAGAAGCACTATGCTGGACTTTCTTATAAATATTGGGGGGCTATTCTTATTCCTTGGGATTACAGCCCACCGCACACAAATGATTAAAGCCCACTACGCACACATTGCCCTAAGCAGCGAAAACACATATGAAGACGAATATGGCTATACCAGGCAAAGTGCTTTGGCCAGTAACCTTGCTATTTATGGCGCACTTACCCTTTACCTTGCATTTATTAATATGTTTATGTTTATCATGAGGCTTATGGGTGGCGGAAGCCGCAGATAATTTTATTAAAAAAGGCTTGGTCTAATACCGATTCCAAGCAAAAACCTGACAAATCTTTGTGGTCTTTTACCGCAATCCTGCGTGGCCACTGCCCACTTCCTAGCGGGCCTTCTTGGCCCGCGTCGTCAACACCTCCTTGGCTTGCGACAAAATCCTCGCAAAGCTTTGGCAGGTTTTTACCTGGAATCGGTCTAACGAAGCAATTGTATAAATGGAAGTTAGAATGGGCCACGGAAAAAGCAGAAAAGGCGGATTCGCACGGATTTAGTTATAGCTAAAATCCGCGTGAATCCGCCTTTTCTATGACAACTCATACAATATGCTAAATTTTTGTATATATAGCCATCGCACTTGACTGTGGCAGTTTTTTTGCCGCAATCCCGCCACCTCCTCGCGGGCCTTCTTGGCCCGCGTCATCGGCACTTCATTGACTTGCGACAAAAATCCTCGCCCCATCGTGACTGTCTTCAAGTGCGATGGCTATAGCCTGATTTATTTTAATGAATTATTCATCCATAAAGATAGCTTGTCTTCTCTTACAGCACTATTGCCCAATGGCATATCTGCAAGGCTGCCAACAGAAGGATCCCGGCCATATATCTCTTTCAAGGAAATCACCCTGGCGTCAGATATATTATGCTCTCTTTTGCATAAAAATTGCCACGCACCATCACCCTCATTGTGGGATACATAGCAGATGTCTTCATTATGCTCCAGCACATGTACACATGTAAAAACGGCAACATTTTCTGATTCAGCAAAAGGAAAATCAATAGATGTAGTCATTGGCATATTTTCGCCATTGGTAAAAACTTCACTTACAGCTTTTTGCTCATTTACTTGCATTGCTTCAACTTCGGCTTCTCTTGATGCCACATCCACAATTGCCGGGTCGTATTTTCTAAGCTTCAGCCAAGCGGACGTCCCGGTTATAAGGTAATATAGTATCCAGATAACAAAGCCAACCTGTATTAAAAAGCTGACGTTAAAAATATCTCCAGAAAATAACATGTCAATAACCACAATCCCTGTAAAGGCCAGTGTGTCTATGATAAAAAAGATAAGGGCAAGTAAAATAAACCCCCTTTTCTTCTTTGAAAAAAGCCAGCTTGCACCATAAACCAACACACATGCAAAAGCTATTGCAATCCCCACCAATAATACAGTATTGCCGAAATCAATAGCTAAATCCATTGCAATAACAAGGATTATTGTAGGCACAGTTGCTGAAAAAAGAAAAAACAAATCAGCATTTACCAAAACCAACATTAGATTAACTACAGTAAATGCTATAACAAGCAGCAAGTTACTTCTTGCCCTACTAAATCTTACTGCTTGGTCTTTAATGCCTGGTTGCATAAAATATCCCCCTAATAGGTTTTCTCATTTTTGGTAAAGCTTCATAATTATATTTTTACGCTTTTCCAATCTTCCAAAAACCGCTCTATACCACTATCAGTAAGGGGGTGGTTTAGCATCTGCACAAGGGTTGCGTATGGCACAGTAGCAATATGCGCCCCAAGCCTTGCAGCAGACAATACATGTATAGGGCCGCGGATGCTGGCAGCAATGATTTCTGTTTCAATGTTGTGGATATCAAAAATTTCCACAATTTCTTTAATTAAGTTCATCCCATCCATACCAATATCATCCAACCGGCCAAGGAATGGGCTTACATATGTTGCACCTGCCCGGGCTGCTAGCAGTGCCTGGGCGGCAGAAAATATTAGGGTTACATTTGTTTTTATATTTTCCGCGGTTAGGATTTTTGTAGCTTTTAGACCATCTGCTGTCATTGGGATTTTTATCACAATGTTTGAGTGGATTTTTGCAAGCGCCCTTGCTTCTGTTACCATGCCTTCTGCCTTTGTATCAATAACCTCTGCGCTTATAGGGCCGTCAACAATGCTTGTGATTTCTTTTACCACTTCTTCAAAATTGCGCCCTTCTTTTACAATCAAAGACGGGTTGGTGGTTACGCCGCATATCACACCCCAGCTTTCTATTTCCCGGATGTGGTTTACATTGGCGGTGTCTATAAATAATTTCATGTTTGCCTCCTTGTTATTTAATCACATCTATAATAACACAGATATTTCCTTTATAATACACACAGTTATATAAAATGAATGGAGGCTTCCAATGTTAACTTTATCAAATGTAAGCAAAACTTACGGCAACAATACAGTAAAAGCTGTGGACAATATCAGCCTGGAAATCAAAAGCGGGCAGATTCTAGGGTTTATTGGCCCAAATGGGGCAGGCAAAACCACCGCAATAAAGATGATTACCGGCATCCTTAAGCCAGATGAAGGCCTTATAACAATCAATGGCCATAATATTGGTACAGAGCCCTTAGCCGCAAAGCAAAGCTTTGGCTATGTCCCAGACTCCCCAGACATGTTTCTGCGCCTAAAAGGGATAGAGTACTTAAACTTCATGGGAGATATATATCAGGTAGACAGCGCCACCCGGAAAGAAAAAATTTCCTCAATGGGGCAGATATTTGAAATGACTGGTGCGCTAAGCTCACGAATCCAAAGTTATTCCCATGGGATGCGGCAAAAAGCCATTATTATGGGGGCATTAATGCATAATCCGGCAGTATGGATTTTGGACGAGCCCCTTACAGGCCTTGACCCACGGTCATCCTTTCAGCTTAAAGAAATGATGCGCAATCACGCCCAGGCTGGTAAGTGTGTGTTTTTTTCCACACATATGCTGGAAGTTGCGGAAAAATTGTGTGACAAAATCGCCCTGATAAACAAAGGCAAGATTATCTTCTTTGGGGAGCTGGAAGAGCTTAAGGATATGCACAACCAGCTAAGCCTAGAAGAAATTTTTATGGAGGTGACCGCAAATGCGTAAGTTTTGGTCACTGACACGGATTTTTATGAAGACAATCCTTGGCTCGTCAATGGCACTTAGGATTGGGGGGAAGGAACGTAAATGGGCAGGCATGTTATTGTGGGTAATAATTGCAATAAGCTTTGCACCAATTTTATTTATGTTTTACTTCATAATGGCAGATTTGCTATATGGCTTTTACCAACTAGGGCAGTTGCCCGTTGCTGTAGGTATGGTGCTTAATATTGGCTCGATATTAATTTTTATGTTTTCACTGCTTGCTGCGCCTGCGTTATTTTATTTTGCCAAGGATGTTGAATATGTACTTCCGCTGCCTGTTCAGCCAGAGCAGATTATAGGCGCAAAATTCGTTGTTGCATTGGCTTTTGAATATGTAATTTCTGTTGCTATAATGGGAACCATGGTTGTTGCACTCAGTGGCTTTTTACCCGCCGGGGTGCTTACATTTAACACCATAATTACGGTTATAACTTTACCAATTTTGCCGCTGGTTTACTCCACAGTACTGGTGATGATTTTGATGCGGGTAACCCGTCTTGGCCGCAACCCAGACAAGTATACGCTTTTTGTTGGTGTATTGGCGATTGTTATAGCTATAGGTTTCTCTATGTATGCGGGCCAGGCCCTTTCAATTGACCCGGATGTCTTTGCCGATGTTCTTACTGGCGAACCGGTTTTTATCACCACATTAAACACTATTTTTATAGGTAATGGCTTTGCAGCAAGGGCTTTTGAGGCTGATGTTATTTTTGGCGGTGCGCTTCATAACCAAATAATAAACATCGCTATCACAGGGGTTGCAATTATTGTTTTCTTCTTGCTGGCTAAGGTGTTGTATTTTTCAGGGGTTATTGGTATTTCTGAATCAGGTGCGCCAGGGAAAAAAATGACCCTTGAAGATGTTGCAAAAAATACTAAAGTTCAAAGCAAGTTTTTATCATATTTTATAAAAGAAATAAGATTACTTTTCCGCAGCCCCACCGCCTTTCTTAATGGGGTGCTTGCCGCATTTATTTTACCTATATTGATAGCGGTATATATCATACCCCTTATGCGAAGCGGAGAGCTTAATGAATTAATGCAGTCCGTTGATTTCAGCAGCCCAGGGACTGGGGCAACTATACTTGCCATAATGTGCGCCTTTGGGTTTCTTATGGGGGGCATGGTTTCAATCACCAGTACAGTTATCTCCCGGGAAGGTAAAAATCTATTTACAATGAAGTACTTACCTGTCTCCTATACCATCCAATTGAATGCAAAAGCAGCAAGCGGGTTGGCTGTGGTATTGCCTGCATTGCTGCTGGTGCTGGTTACATTGCAGGTATTACTTCAAGCACCGGCCTGGCTATTTATTTGCGGTACTTTGCTTGCTATACCAGGGGTGGTATTTTCCAATTATTCTGGGTTGTATATGGACCTGGTACGGCCAAAGCTTACCTGGGACAATGAACAAGCTGCTGTTAAGCAAAACATGAACGTATTAATAGTGATGTTTGTAAACGCACTTATTGCTGGCATTGTTGCTATTATAGGGCGGCTTGTATTTGGCACACCTATTGCGGCATTTATTGGCTTGCTTGGGGTTACGTGCTTACTGGCTTACGGGGCTTATTATTTGGCCATTGGTACTGGCGGAAAATTGCTGGAGAGACTGTAGTCATCCCACCGAAAAGCACCCCAAGGCGGCGATGATTTTTGTCACAAGCCAAGGAGGTACTGCCGACGCGGGCCAAGAAGGCCCGCTAGAAAGTGCCGGCGCTGGATTGTGGCAAAAAGACCGGCGCATTGGGGTGCTTTTCGGGTGGAATGACTATACATTAAACCTCAAGTATTACAGTAAATGGGCCATCATTTACCAGTGCTACCTTCATGGAAGCCCCAAAGCAACCATGGGCTACTTTTGAAAAATGCGGCTTTGCTGCAGTAATAAAATATTCATATAGGGCTTCGGCTTTACCTGGCGGGGCAGCATCTGTAAAGCTTGGCCTATTACCCTTTTTACAATCTGCATACAAGGTAAATTGGGATACTATCAATATTTCCCCGTTTATATCCAAAATGCTGCGGTTTGTCTTTCCTTCATCATCGGGAAAGAGCCGCAGCTTTTTTATTTTTTCAACAGCACGGTCTGCCGTGGCCTCATCATCTTCAAAGCCTACGCCAACAAGTGCTACATATCCACGATTTATTTCACCAATAACCCCATCCCCTACCCTCACAGATGCACTTGTAACCCGCTGCAATACAATTTTCATAATGCCCTCCAAATCAAATATTAAGAATCTATTAAGAAATATCTTGTAATTTAAACTACGTAATGTTAATATCAGGTAACGAAGGCACATAAACCGCTATCTATAACCGGAGTGACAATAAATGATACTCTACTACACCCGCAGTCAAAAAACAAAAGTATTTGCAGAGGCCCTAGGGGATATATTGGGCCAATCTGTTTATGAGTTGGACTCAGACTTAAAAGGCATGAAAACTATTATGTTTCTTATAAAAGCAGTTGGTATGGTTTTTTCGGGCAATGGGTATGCCGTTACCAATATGCCAGACTCTTTGCCGAGTGAAATATATGTATGCGGGCCAATATGGGGCGGGCGCCTTGTAGGGCCGCCAAGGTATTTTTTAGAAAATGCTGACCTTAGTAAAACCAGGGTAAACTTACTAATGACAGCACAAACCCCAACAGAAAAGATTAGAACCCGCGCTTTAGATGATTTGGCAAGGATTAATTGCATACAAGGTGAGGCATATGTCTTTGCAACAGGAAAAGACATGCCAGAGCTTGAGATTGCGGCAGAACACCTACGGGAGATGCTGCCAGGTGTGTATTCATAGATGGTATCGAAAATGATAAATAAAACAGTGGCAGCCTATACCTTGGGCTGTAAGGTTAATAAGTGCGATACTGACGCACTGTTGGCAAAGCTTACAGGCACAGGGTTTATAGCGCAGCACCTAGATAATGCACCAGACATAATAATTATTAATACATGCACAGTAACCCACGCTGGGGACAAAAAATCTATGCAGGCAATTCGCCGTTTCCGCAGGCAAAACCCCTCGGCTTTTATTGCTGTATGCGGGTGTATGCCACGCAGCCAGGCCGACAGTATAGAAAAAATAACTGCTGCAGGTGCGGACTTTGTCTTCGATGCCCGCATGCCAGAGGATTTGCTGGCAAAACTAAGTACTACGTTACCGCTTTTGACAACAACAACGGATTTTTCAACAGCTGCTGATATTTTAAACGAGCGTACACGGGCATTTATTAAAATACAAGATGGCTGCGACCGGTATTGCGCATATTGCATAGTCCCCCATGTGCGGGGCTCTGTTGAAAGCCGTAACCCAGCCGATATAGTAGCCGAGGCCAAGGCACACTTCACACGCGGGGTGCAAGAAATTGTGCTTACTGGTATACAAGTGGCTGCCTATGGAAATATTACGCACAGTGGGTGTATAACATTGCCCGGGTTGATAGAAATGCTGTCAAGTCTTCCAACGCGTCTTAGGTTAAGCAGCATTGACCCTTGGGCTATAGATGGCGCGTTTTTGAATGTTGTAGCCGCCACCCCTGCCCTATGCAGCCATTTTCACCTGTCTTTACAAAGCGGGTGCGATAAAACACTTGCGCGTATGAATAGACGCTATACCATAGCCGACTATGCCAACGCAGCCGAAAAGCTAAAATCTATACGGCCAAACCTTTCCCTTACAACTGACATAATTGTAGGCTTCCCTGGTGAAAGTAATAAAGACTTTGAAGAGAGTTTGCGCTTTGCGGAAGAAATGGGATTTGCCCAGATACATGTATTTGAATATTCGCCGCGGGAAGGGACCCCTGCGGCCAGCTTTCCAGAGCAAATAACCAGCCAGATAAAAACATCCAGAGGGGGAGAGATGAGGGCCTTGGCACAAACCCTTAAAGAGCGTTTTTTTCATTCCCAAATAGGGAAAACTACTTCTGTCTTATTTGAAACCAAGGTCAAAGGAACTATTGAAGAAACATGGCAAGGCCATACAGATAACTACTGCATGGTACAGGTAAAAGGCACTAACCTTGCCAACACAATCTGCAGTGTGCTCATTACAGGCATATCTGCCAATGGTTTGATAGGCACTCTAGCTTAACCGCTTTTGCCCAAAATGAGAAAACCAATTATGCAGCATAATAACTGACCGCATAAATAAAGGAGGCATAACAATGAATACACAAAAATTTGACACATGCACACGGGCCGCCAATGTAGAAGCAAAAGAAATATTGGAATCTGTATATACGGCTTTAGACAAAAAAGGCTATAACCCTATGACACAAATTGTTGGTTATATTTTATCTGGTGATCCTACATACATCACCAGCCATGATAATGCACGGGCAATTATATCCAGGCTAGAGCGGGACGAACTTCTGGAGGAATTAGTGCGTGATTTCTTACGTGATGTTATTAAATGACCAATAACCGGCAAAATGTACAAAATGATAAAGCCAGGTATATAGGCCTGGATTTTGGCAGCAAAACAATTGGCGTAGCACTTGGTTGCCCTGATTCACGGGTTGCAACTGGTCTTACAACAATTTTTCGTGACAAGGAAGAAGCATTGCGCCCAGGGATTAACCAACTTAGGGAAATAATAAAAGAATATGGCATTACGCATATTGTCTTGGGCAACCCGGTCAATATGGACGGTAGTATTTCCCTCCGGACAGAAAAAACCCTGGCTTTTAGGGATAAGCTGCAGCGCAATTTTAAGTCAATAAATATAACTTTATGGGACGAACGGTTAAGCACCCAAGCCGTTACAAGGGCTTTTTTTTCTGATTCACGGGGGGGCGCAAAAAAGCAAGAAGCTTACCGGGCGCATGTAGACGAAATGGCGGCCGTGTATATATTACAAGGATTTTTAGAAACCCTAGCGGGTTTCACTAATAAACATATGGAGGAAATTATGGAAAACGAACCAATCATGGATGAAAACATGGGCGAAATAATCATCATGACTGATGATGATGGAGGAGAATACCCGTTGCATGTTTTAGCCTCGCGGGAAGCGGAGAATAATACCTATTTATTGGCCGCTTTAATGGAAGAAGATGATGATGAAGAAACATCTGAGGTACTGCATTTCAAATTAATTGACACAGACAGCAGCGACCCCAATGGGGATATCTCCTTAGACCTGGTAGATGAAGAGCACAGCGACTTCGCCCTTGTTATGGAACTTTTTAAAGCTGACTATGAAGAGCTTGGTATAACTATAGATGAGGAGGATTCCTTTTTTGGCGCCTAGAAAAAATAAATTGAGAGTATTTTCCCTTGGCGGCCTAGGGGAAATCGGCAAAAATATGACCGTACTAGAGTACGGCAATGACATTATCCTCATCGACTGTGGTGTTGCTTTCCCTCAAGATGAAATGCTTGGTATAGACCTGGTAATACCCGACTTTACCTACCTTACCCAAAATCAACATAAGGTACGCGGCATTTTTCTAACTCATGCCCATGAAGACCATATAGGTACAGTCCCTTATTTCTTAAAGGAAATTAATACAAAAGTATATGGCACAAAGCTAACCCTAGGGCTTATAGGCAATAAATTAAAGGAACATGGCCTGGTTTCCGGCACAGATATGATATGTATGGCCCCTGGGGAAACTGTAAATACCGGCTGCTTTAAAATAGAATTTATCCGCGTTACACACTCTGTAGCCGATTCTGTTGCAATAGCTGTTGAAACCCCTGTTGGTGTTGTTATCAACTCTGGGGACTTTAAAATTGATTACACCCCTATCCAGGGTGAAACTATTGACCTGCAGCGCTTTGCCGAGCTTGGTAGAAAAGGCGTTAAGCTTTTTATGTGCGAAAGTACCAATGTACTTGCACCCGGCTATACCATGAGCGAGCGCACAATCGGCACTATTTTTGAAAAAGTCTTTGAAGACTCCCCCAAAGAGCGGCTAATGGTAGCTTTGTTTTCGTCAAATATTGACCGTATACAGCAACTGCTTAATTCGGCAAAAACCCATAAGCGCAAAGTAATGTTTATGGGGCGCAGTATGGTTAACGCAGTAAAAACCGCCACAGAGCTTGGGTACCTGGATGTACCTGCCGGGCTTATTATTGACGTATCAATGATGAAGAACTATACCCCAAACCAACTTGTGATTATAACAACCGGCAGCCAGGGCGAGCCTATGGCGGCCCTTTCCAGGATGGCAGCAGGTGACCATAGACAGATAGAAATTGTGCCAGGTGACAAGGTTATAATAAGCGCATCCCCCATACCCGGTAATGAAAAGCTTATTTCCCGTACAATAAACGACCTGATGAAGCTAGGTGCGGAAGTTTTATACGAAGGGCTTATGGATGTCCATGTTTCTGGCCATGCAAAGCAGGAAGAGCTAAAAATACTTCATGCCCTTTTAAAGCCAAAGTATTTTATGCCAATCCATGGCGAGTACAGGCACCTAAAGCACCACAAAGACCTTGCTATGTCTATGGGCATGCCCAAGAAAAATATATTTGTTATGGACATTGGCGATGTGCTGGAAATTTCTAATACTGATGCAAAACTTAACGGAACCGTGCCGTCTGGCCAATTGCTAGTGGACGGCCTTGGGGTTGGTGATGTTGGCAATGTTGTGCTTAGGGACCGGAAACATTTGTCAGAAGATGGGCTGATTATTGCTGCTGTTGGCGTAACAATGAGCGATGGCATATGCCAGATTATTTCCGGGCCGGATATAATATCACGGGGTTTTGTGTTTGTGCGTGAATCAGATGATTTAATGCTGGATGCTAAATCTGTGGTAATAGAGACTCTTTTTGAAATGGAACAAAAAAATACTGCCGATAAGCAGTATATAAAAAGTAAAATCAGAGATGATTTAAAAGAGTTTATTTGGCAGCGGACAAAGCGCAACCCTATGATTTTCCCTGTGCTTGTGGAGGTTTAAAACAGCACACCCACTACCCCTCTTGCCATAAGGTATAAAAGTGCACATACCGCAAAGGCAAGTATCATTACAACAATTCTACCAACAGAAACTTTACGGCGGTCGCGTTTTACCCGGGCTTTGGCTTGGGTACTCGCGGCCGCTTTATTTTTATGTTCAATTAAGTCAAAATTATCTTCTTCAAATGTTGGCATGTTTATCATGTTGTTGTCTAAATCCATTCTTCCACACTCCTAATTTAATGGGGCTCTGCCCCAAGCCCCGCCGTTCCACAAGGGGTAAACCCCTGTTACACTTCCTTCGGGGGTGCGCTTTGCGCTTCATCTATACAATTCATATATATGTTATAACATAACAAAAACTACACCACAAAGCCTTTAACGTCAAGGTATGGCGGAGAGATTTAATAGTTTCGTAATATATTTTCATTAAATTGTAATTTCTGCTTGATATTTTTTTTTTGTCGTGATAATATGCTGTATACAGACATTTTAGGCGAAAGGACGTGATTCCCTATATGTTTCAAAGGCATCAAACACGCCCCGCAGTAAAAAAAGTAAGCGAACTGGTAGATAAAAGATCCCATAGGCAACGTAAGTATATTTCCTTAATGCTTGTACCCTCTTACAGCTCGGGCAGGACCCGTAGTTTGAGGATACCGCGTGGGGTTTTTTATTGTATAATCATTGCAATATTTGCCGTATCGGCCGTAACTGCCGGTTTCTATCTACGGAGTGAACGGTTTGCCGACCAATACCGCTATACCAGGGAATATTTATACGACACCCAAGAAGAGTTTGCGACTTTTAGAGCCCAAAGCGAAGAGGATCAAGCCCTTTTATTAGAAGAAAGTGCCCTGATATACGAGCAGTTGACAGAAGAACAGCGTATGGCAAGGATAGAGCAAAATCTATTAAGACAGCAGCAGCAAAACGCGTTAAATGACTTGTACCGCCAGATGGACGAGTTGGAGTACATGATTCGCGAATTTGATGAAAGACAGCAGGCTGTTATTGATGGCTTAAGCAGCAGGACTATAATCCCCGCTGTGTCTGCCCTATTTGACCGGATGAACGAATCCAGAGATGTGCTTCTATACTATTCTGTATTATTAAATGACCCTGAACCAAATGTTGATGATAATCTGGCAGATGTTGGTTTTGTATCATTTTCAGCTTTGGATTCATATGCACCGGTAACAGAAGAAGCCCTTACTGAAAGGATTACACTACTTTCAGCAGAGCTGGAACTGCAAGTGCAGCTGATGGAAGAATTGGAATCATACCGTCAGCGTATGGATCCACACCTTAGAAACTTCCCTACCCTGTGGCCTATATCGGCACAAATTTCATCCGAATTTGGCTGGCGCAGAAACCCAAAGGGTGGCGGCGGCGGTGAATTCCATAGCGGGATTGACTTACGCTCCCCTACTGGGACCCCCATACGGGCAGCCGGCGGCGGCACAGTCACATTTTCTGGATGGCAAGGTGGGTATGGCCAGGTTGTTGTAATCAACCATGGCAGTGGCATAACAACCCTTTATGCACACAATTCTGCTAACTTAGTAAGCGTAGGCCAGCGGGTAGAGCGCGGTGATATAATTGCCAGGGTTGGCACAACTGGGCGTACAACCGGGGCCCACCTACATTTTGAAATAATGCACAATGGCAGGCCGGTTAATCCGCGCCCCTATATGATGGAACACTGGAGTTAGTTTTATAGATATGATATACAAAGGGAAGGTGACATGCTTTGTCTCGTAAAAACCGCAATAGTGTAGTTGATCGTTTTGATATGCCCACAGGTACAGTAATTGGCGCAGGGTTTACTATCCATGCTGCCCGCCTAAGCGGGACGGATAGTGGCTCTATGCGTGTGGATGGCAATGTAATTGGTAATATTGAAATAAATGGTGTACTAAACCTTAGTGATACTGGGTTTATTGATGGGGATGTTGTTGCAGACTCGGCCAGGATTGCCGGGCGTGTACTTGGCAATATCCAGTGTAAGTCAGCGCTTCACCTTACTGGCACCGCAGAGGTTATGGGTGATGTCTTGACCGGTACATTAATTGTTGATGACGGAGTTGTGTTTCATGGGCTTTGCCAGACACTTAATACCCCATTGGTACCTACTCTTACTTATTCTTCTTAAGAGAAATAAATATTATTTAGATATTAACAAAAAGCCATGGGGCAAATCCCATGGCTTTTTTATTTCCTCTTGCCAGATGGTTTACATGTGTAGTACAATGAATTACTTATGTAGATGGAGGTCTTTCTATGGTCAAAATTGCAGACTCTGAACTTGAAATAATGCGTATTCTTTGGCGGGAGGGACGGGAAATGCCCTTTGGCGAGATAAGGGCAGAGCTTGAAGTAAAAACAAGTTGGAAAAAGTCCACAATTCAAACATTAGTGCTGCGCTTACGTGATAAGGGTGCAATCACAGCCCATGATAAATATGTAACAATGTATAGCGCAAACATCAGCCAAGACGAGTATATTCAATCTGAAGGCAATACCATTATTGACAAGTTATTTGAAGGAAGCGCTAAAAAATTTGTGGCAGCATTATGCCAAAACGGAAAGCTAGATGAATATGATATTGACGAGCTAAAATCATATTTTAAAATGGAGAGTGGTGATTAATAATGATTCCGATATTTATAAGCGTAATAATCCGCACTATTATAATTATGTCATTGTCTGGTAGCCTGCTTGTTTTACTGCTTTTATTTATGAAGCCGATAATACGCCATAGGCTGCCCAAGTCAGCACAATACTTTTTTTGGCTTGTAGTGCTTATGACATTTTTAATCCCTGTATCAAGAATTGTAGCTTTTCCTGGCGGAGGGGTAAATATTGCACCGATTTATAATGTTGTAGAGCGCAATATTATTTCAACTACAGAGGCAAGGGATAGACATCCAACAATTGAAGGGTCAGCTGCCTCTAGTCTTCCCAGTTCAACAGATTTGCCAAATGAAAGCATACCCACAACAATCACAGGCGGAGCGCAATCCATAGAGGCACCGGGATTATTATCAAGAGCCGTTACTGTTTTCATGGTGATATACCCGGTTATATTTGCCCTTGTACTGCTTTTTAACATAACCGGCTATGTACGTTTTATTAAAAAGCTGCGCCGGGATTACTTCCGTCCACATGCCCATGAGTTGGTAATGCTTAAGGAGCTTACAGGCGGCAAACCCATGCCAAAGATAATTGTAAGCGACCATGCAACAACACCTATGCTTGTGGGTATTTTTAAGCCAATGATTGTATTACCAAACCGGGAATATACAGACCAGCAAATGGAAAGCATCCTGCTTCATGAGTTAACCCATATGCGGAGGTTGGATATTGTTGTCAAATGGTTGTCCCTATTGGCTTGCGCAATGCATTGGTTTAACCCCCTGGTGTGGGTTGCAACCCGGGAAATTGACCGTGTGTGCGAGCTTTCCTGTGACGAAATTGTTATAAGCAGTATGGATGTGTATGGAAAGCGGCATTATGGTGAAACATTAATTTCAGTAGCAAGTACAAAAAAAATCCCCATGCCTGTACTTTCCACTACTATGTGTGAAGAAAAACGGGCGTTGAAAGAAAGGCTGACTGCAATAATGAAGAGTAAAAAACATACCAAGCTGGCGGTTTTAGTATCTATTATTATCCTATTGACGGTTATATTGGCGGCCTGCGCTGCAGGTGCAGGCGGTGGAAGTCAAAGTACGGTTGATAATAACATCAACTCAGAATCAAATGGACATGAAGATCAACAAGTAATAGACGATTCAACAACGGGACCACCCATTGAAGATGAGGATATAGATGAACCCGAAATAACTGAGCCCTATAATGATACAGAAAATAATGAACAAGAATCAAACACAGAAACAGCTGAAAATCCCATTGGCGAACCGGCTGCATTAGACAGGCCTGCTTATATAACCATCCTTGGGGAACAGTTTAGTACGGACCTAACCATGCTGTCACTAGACGGGCCTTTAACAAATGAAGATATTCTGCCACTAAAATATATGACAGAGATGACCGCATTGTGGTTTGGTGTACAAGATCCTTTTAACCAAATTACCGATTTAAGCCCACTAGCAGGGCTTACAAATTTAAGTGATTTATATTTTACTGGTGGTTACCTTGCCGATCTAACCCCACTAGCTGGGCTTACAAATCTATCGTGGATTCATATCTTTAATACTCAAATAGCCGATATAACCCCCCTTGCAGGACTTACTAACTTAACAACCTTGCAATTAGGCGCTAGTCAAGTTACGGATATTACCCCCCTTGCCGGACTTACTAATCTAACATCGCTGGACTTGTCGTGGAATCAAATATCCGATATATCCCCACTGGCCGGGCTTACTAACCTGCACTCCCTTAACCTGCGGGACAATCAAATCACTTATGTAACGCCTCTGGCTAACCTTGTCACTTCTGAAGATCGTTCAAACTTAGCCCAATTGTTCCTTAGCAACAATCAAATTAGTGATGTTACGCCCCTTGCACATCTTAACAGCTTAGAATCACTATGGTTGGATGGCAACCCTATTACTGACCTTTCACCTGTGGCGCATATGCCCAGCATTGTATTTGAAATGATGGACCCAAATCCATAGAGATTTCTCATAAAATAGTGCGATTATGAGGTTAAATTTCCTTAATCCTA
>Ga0131853_10003655_pt1 | contig 27631 bp, 20 predicted proteins | sample TergutLab28metaG_FD_92764 | JGI IMG/M metagenome (GOLD analysis project Ga0131853, IMG submission 92764) | Labiotermes labralis P1 segment gut microbial communities from Petit-Saut dam, French Guiana - Lab288 P1 (version 2) (version 2) | ecosystem: Host-associated > Arthropoda: Insects >...
GTTAAATCAGTACTTCCATACTGCTGAATATTCATGCGCCATGTAAAGTGCTTGGAACCCTAAGGACGACTACGGCGTTAATGCAGGTGTTTATGTAGTTCAATTTAATGGCTTTATGTCACTTATACGTTAATTACATGTTAAGTACAGATATTAACATTACAGAAACCACATATTCCCGACAATTTTAATATGTATTTGGTGTTCAATAAGTGTGTAACAGCTGTCAAAGTTTCAGACTTCTCTGGCCATTATTTCTGTAACCGTTCAACTTTGGATATAGGTGTTTTGGGTTATATCGGTATACTTTAACATAAGGAACACTCTCCTGAAGTCTTGCACATTCCTCCTGGGACACCCTGTATATGTCATTCCCTTTTAAAGGTTAAGGCCCATTTAAGTTACAGCCTGCAGCATGAAAGCCGAAACATATAGCTGTTATTTCTTTTTATTAATTACATTTTACATAATAAAGTTGTGTTAGACTATAAAATTAAATATTTCTATTAATCAGCAGCAACACCATCAATCAGCCAGTGGAAAATGAGATTTCATCAGCAATTTCTTCATTTCTGACATTTATTACAATAAATATAAAAACAAAGTTCACCTGTACAGCTGGTTCAATAAAAACAGCACTTAAATAATGTCACCCATGCACGACCAGAAAACAGAAGATACGTTAACTGTTCTGCACATTTATGCCACTTAATCTTCTTGCATTCAGTGTCACATGGCTCACTGCACATTTCTCTGAATCTGGTCTGGGTCCTGTGGGACTGTTAGCAGATTCCACAGAGCAGACTGAATCTATGCCTGCACTGAAGTGATCACCAAGCAGCATCCTGGCAGTAAATAACAGAGCACTGGTCGAAGGGAATATAATACACAGAACCAGTACTACAACAATATTCTAATGAAGACTGCAAGCGATTACAAGACTGAACTGAATGTGTTCCCCTGCAAGTGATTACACAGATTCATATGTCTCTTGAAGCTTATACTAACTGACATTCCACAAATTTGGATTATAGTGTTTATGTTGGGATTTCTGTGTATCCCAAACAAAAGGTTCATGTTCTGGCAAATAAAAATTGCATTGCATATCAAGGTAAAAGTTAAAACATAAAGTTCACCCTATAACAGGACACAAAGGCCCTGGGGGGGGGGTAGAGTTACAGCACTACTCCTTCTTTAACCTTGACACTGGAAGGGGTGGGTGGCCAACGCCACAACCTGGCTGCTTTACGCCTGAGAAACAGATCCGGTACCCATTGTACATCAGGCTGGGTGGACCCCAAGGCCGTTGTAGACAGGATTTGATCCCTGGACCATCCAGCAAGTAGCGAGTCATTTTACTGGCTATGCTATCCTGGCCCACAGGATGTCAAAGTATATAACCATTCTAACTCTGAACTTAATCCAGCATCACTTTGAGGTAGCTATCAGTTCAGAAATTCTTTGCGCTCTGAACTTCGGGTTTCCTTCCCATTAATGCTGCCACCTAAAACAAAAAGTGATGGGTGTCATCAAAATTCAATACATTAAAGTATACAATTAGAATACAAACAATTAGGAATGTAAAATACATATGAGTGTGCAGCAATGGCATCAAAAAGACAAACCAAACAAAAAATCTTCCTACTGACAATGTTGAGCCGTGTCCGTGGGGCTCGGCTCAAAGGCCGTCTCCATGTGGAAGTGGACTCTGTAACTTTCTGTCCCTTCGTTCACCTTTTCCTTGGCTGTCATCCGTGGATTGGCTGCTGTGAGTGGGTGGAAGGGGTTGAAGGGCAGTTATGGTGAGGTTTCTTGTGGGGCAAACACTGCCCGGACCTCGACTTGCTCTGCGACCAGTGTTGGAACTTGAAGAGGGACTTCTACTTCCACATGGAGAGGAGGGGCTGCCCCGCCCGGAAGAAACTGCCTTGCTGAGTTGTCCCAGCCACATACGGGACCGGTGCTCGGGTATACTCGTGAGTTAGAAAAAAACTTGGTTTTGGTTTTGTCCAAATTTACATTTTGGGTAGTTGGATTGTATGTACTCGACACCGGCCCCCGCGGAGGGGAGAGCTGAGGAAGCTCGAAGTAGTAATGTTCTTTTATTATGTAATATAGTATTTTGCAATGTATAGTTGTGATGTAAGTCGCTTGGTCTTTTGTACGGGGCCTGAATTTGCGTCAGTGCAGCAGCGCCCCATGTAAAGCAGTGTTGAGAGGGGCTTACCCCTGCTGTGTGAGTTAGGCATTAGGCAGAGACATGAAACTTTGGTTAAAGAGTTGTTGCAGCTTGACATAGCAGTGCAAGCCTATTCACGCACATTGGTGGTGCGTCGTTAAGTTTCATGAGCATTTACAAATGCCTAGTTACTTGTTGTATGGCTGTGCTATCTTGTAGGGGACTAAGCACTGGGCAGGGATACATAACATTGCTAAAAGTGTTGCAGTGGCTTGTTGCAGTAGTGCAGGCCTGATCACGCACATTGGTGGTGCATCATTAAGTTTCGTAAGAGTTTACGAGTGGCCCTATCACTTGAGGTTATAGCAGTATTGTTCTGCATTAGGCTGCACTGTGTTCTATTATTGTGTAATTTGTATAGGAGATATTTTGTGTGCCTAGTTGCTTGCAGTAACCGTAGTATTGTTCTGCATTAGGCTGGACTGTGTTATTTGTATATGAGATATTCTTTGTGCCTAATTGCTTTTCCAGTACCTTCAGCAACTATTATTTTTCACATCTGACAGAAACTTTCCAGTGCATCTGCTGAGTAGACAGAAAATGATTAAATATGTGGTTAGGTCAGACACAACCAGAGAGGTTTTTTCTAATTTTGTTGTGTTGGCTATACTGCTCTGAGGATATACTAAAACTTGTGGCCTGGTGGACTATATGCATTGAAAATGAGGAGGATTAAGTGCAAAAATTACATCATACAGACTCAAAATATACTCTATTGCTATAAAACAATACATTCCAGATACTTCATGACTCTTCCATATATATAAGAAATGCAGGAAAGATGAAGAAATAAGTTTGTAAACAGCACCTAACTGTTCCCAAATAAGTACACAAAGAACAATTTAGTTATTTAGTGCCAAAATTTATGCTGATATTAAACATGGTGTTAATTACTGAACAAATTTCTCTTATATGAGGATCACTCCATAAATCATGGCAAATATTTTTTGGCCCGAAATGTGGCAAAAGTGAAACGGAAGTATACACATTTAAAAGTGCGTGGAGTGTACTTGCAGATGCAAACACACAGGTGTCACTGGTATGACGCAAGAAAACCAAACATCTTTTAAATCAAAGTTTTGTTGTTTTAGTGAGGCACACAGAGGAGAATATGGAAGACAGACAACACAAAATACTCATTCCTACTTTTAACAATCTTCAGAGTAGTCCCCACAGTTATCTATGCAATAGCACAATATTAGATAAAGATGAATGGTAAGCTTCACATTACTCCTGGGGAAGAGCCATCACTATATACTAGAAAGAATGATGGGTGGTCCCCAGAATCAGTCTAGAAATGGTGGTGAGCACAGAAATCTCTGCCATTACCAGGAATCGAACACCAATTCTGCCACTACTGACTGGGGTAGACTGCTTGTTAATTCTTTCAAAGAAAGGACTACTTACAGCCTCAGTAACTTGTCCTTTCCTCCACTGACTACCCTCAAACCATCAGGAGACCAGTCAACAGCAAACACCTCGTCTGAATGGCCAGGCAGATCCACTTCCAACTTGTGTGTCTTCATGTTCCACACTGCAGTGCAAACAAACAGACTGTATCAGCTGACATTTGCTGGCATTATGCCTGAGACAGTCAACAGACAGGACATGGTGAGTCATAAGTAAGGTGAACAGTCTCCCAGTAATAACCGACCGACCGACCAACCAACCAACCAACTCCAAGGAGCAGACTCCTTCTTCAGAAAGTAACAGTTCCTCAGCTAATCAAGAAATCCCCTGTATTTTATGGAACCAAATGGTTCATTACCATTTTTATTTTTTTTTTATTTTTTAATTGTTTTATTTTTCATTCATTACCATGTTCACAACAGCCTGTTACTTCTCCGCATCCTCAGGCTGGTAATCCAGAAACAGTATCAACATACTTATCCTGTGAATATAGAAATAAGCATGGTTTACCTTTCACAGTAGAGTCAGCACTTCCACTGACAAGAAGCCTGGAGTCAGGAGACCAAGCAATCTGATACACCGCCTGAACATGACCTCGCAAAGATGTAATAAACCTGAAAAAATGACATAAACCTGAAGGCAGTGGAGGAGTGCAAATTATGCCCTACAACATAAAATAAAGGAAGCCATGTGCAGTATGGTACAGTACAGCAAGCGATACTTCAACAGCAGCTGAGTCCCCACCAACAGATAAATTATACTTGTAATTATAACTTATTAAAGTGACAGAAAACTGTAACTCACTACTCTATATATCGCTGTAAAATGAGCTCCACCACCATAAGGAATGCACAATGAATAAGAACAAGGTGCCATAATATTTGGACCTCAGGAAATGGAAGTGAAAGGAGACTGGAGAAAACAGCACGGTGAGGAGCTTCATGATTTTTACTCTTCACCAAACATTATTAGGGTCATAAAATTAGATGGAAATGGAATACTGCACACACTGAAGAGATGGAAAATGCACACCAAATTTTAGTGGAAAATGTAAATTGTAGAGACTAGTTTGGAGATGTAGGTACAGATGGTAGGATACTTACTTACTTCATGGAGCAGAGTCCTTCTTGAGAAGCAAACTGGTTCTCAGCTAGCCTAGAAATTCCCCGCATTTTATGGAACCTGAAGGTTCATGACTGCGTTCACACATGCCCGCCACCTGTCCCTGTCCTGAGCCAGCTCGATCCAATCCTTACCCCCATATCTCACTTCTTGATGATCCATCTTAGTATTATCCTCCCATCTATACTTGGGTCTTCCAACTAGTCTCTTTCCCTCAGGTTTCCGCACCAAAACCCTGTATATACCTCTCCTCTCCCCCATACGTGCTACATACTACTACAATGATCTTAAATGGGATGTAAGGGAACAGACTGGATTTTGGTAGCTCAAGACACAGCACAATGACACACTTCTGGCAAAATTAACACTGTTCACACTTAACACTAATGCTGCATCAAGCAACTAACACATCAGTAGCTACTGATCATACTATGTTACTGTACGTATTACATAAACTTACTTCCCTGTGCGGCCATCCCACACCTTTATGGACTTGTCAAAAGAAGCTGACGCTACTAATCGGGTGTCAACTGAGAACTTAACATCATTGACAAGCTGTTGGTGGCCCGTCATTCGCGCTGTAAACAATGGCACATAAATTTCAGACTACTCCAGTATGAAGCAGGAATGCTACCATGATGTCTGATACAATGATGATGGGAGTGGTGGTGGTGGTGTTGGTGATGACAGCAATGGCAGTGAAAATGATGATTATGACAATGACAATTATAATATTCTGTATGTAACATACAAGAAACTGCAAGAAATAAATGAGTGCTGACTCTGGTACGACTACATTCTACTGTGCTCATAAACTCAGAAAACTAACAAATCAGTTAAACTTTTAGTGATGGGCTGCCTAGACTAACACTACCTACACATTACATTAAGGACATAAAATAACACTGCGTGATTTAAAAAGTATTAAATTATCTTTCAGTGCGAACAGAGAAGAGAGGATCACAACCTTGAAGAATGGGCACAAAGAAAGTAGCTTTTAAGTGTTCTACCAAGAACCCCTTGAGGCCTGCGTCCACCTAAGATGGTAGAATCTACTTCTGAGACAAGGGAACCCATAGTTTGGTTGTTACCCTTGATCATACAGTGATCATGACAGCAGTGTTTGGCACAGGACACACAGTTAAATGCGGGCTCCAAACTGAGATGGAACCTGGCACTCATCACAAACCCAAATATTATCTTTGACAGGGGTACAAGTTGCAATCTGTGAGCAGCAGTGTCTGCCCTCAGACTTCACTGAGGATGAAACCCAGCATCATATTAATTAGTCTGTACTCCATGCATACTGGAGCTGTGAATTGTTTGATTCCAAAATAAATCTGGTCTCACCTACAGGTCTCTTGTCCCTTTCTGGCTGCCATAGGAAGAGTGTGAAGTCATCAGAACCAGAGACAAGCCGCTCCTCTCCCCTGGCACAAACTGCTTCATAGCGTTTTAGTGCTTGCAGCTGCAAATCTCTTTCTTTTATAAGAAAGTATAAACAAGGCACAAGAAATTAAATCAGTTCCCTTAATTTTAACCTAAAAGGAAGTATTTTATATCACTGTACGACATTTCCAGTGGCTTTTTCGGAGACTTCAGCAATTAACAACCCCAAATCTTACAAACTTATTACTGTACATTATATTAAATGCATTTAACACTTCACACTATACACCTACTAAGAAAAACCACAAAAATCATTGCTCCACACACCCTGTTCCAGAGTAAAATCCATATCAAAGACCTCAAGAATATTCAAACAAGCTGAAGTACCGTGTCTTTGCTCAGGATATGACTGTGTTTCTGTCAATGTAACCCTGCAAAACAGCTAAAGCTTTAAGAAATACAATTCAAATTAAGATATTAAATGCACTCATTCAAACAGAAACTGGGCATAAGGATTTGAACCTCAATCCAAAACCCTACTGCAACAATGAGCATTGCTGTAATACCACATACACTGGCATAAATATGCAGGAAATTGAATAATATCATTGGATGTTTCCCACTTGACCTGCACAGGGAACAGAAAACATGATATTTGTATTACACATATGAAAACCACTATAAGACACTGCTTTGTGTGCGATTCTAAATAAAGTGTTGTCACTTACACTTGAATTCCCACACAAGTCAACACAGTACAACATACTTACTGTCACTGTAATCAAGACGCAGTCCTGTAACAGGATCTGATGGTCCAGTCCGCAGAATGTAGTCTGTACTCAGGGCCAACGTGTTGACCCAGTGAGCATGGCCTTCTAGACTTCGGCACAGCACTCCCTACAAATCAATTAACTTTCAGTATATACTGACTCAGTCCATATGCCACCTATGCACATGGCAAAAGAGTTTAACGAACAAAGAACACGTTACCATTCCCACGCACAAGAACAGTAAAAGATCGTCACACATAACAGAAAAGAAACAGCATAGGTAATGCCAAATTTAACAAGTACGAAAATGCAATTGTCTGGTTTCTTATTTCCTACAATGGTCCTAAAACAAAACACATAAAGATACTATAAAATTTTTGCTCCTTTCTTTTGCCAATAAGCAGAATGCCCACAGCTCTTAAAGAAAAGTACAAGAAACATAACAGAGCCTTTGAAAGTGATTTAAATCCTCATTTGCAACTTCTTAAATTATATGAGTAAACCTGTCATTTCTCAGTACAATACTCCTTCCTTGTGAAGTGTCAGCTACTGTATATACTGTGAAAATGATAAAGAAAGTGGCCATATCCTGGGCAAAGAATGGACACTACTGCTCATACCTTACTGTACCAGGTAGTAAAATAAATACACATATATGCCTTTTCATATTTACCAGGAGGCATGGGAACATAGTGGAATTTGCCATGTACTAAATACACAATTACAAATCACAAAATGCAAACAGAAGCACCATCTAATATTAAAATAACAACATGTAGGTAAGTAAAATTATGAATTTCAGTGTTTCATATTGCCGCAAAAGGGAATAGCATTTTTTCTTCAACATGGCACTACTGCTAATATTCTTTAACCCTTTGACACTGGAATTGAGTGTAATCTGCACTGAGATTTATAATGTTTTTCTGCAAACTTTTATACACAAGAAAAATGCAAAAGCCCAATGAAAACCCTCAGACAGAGCCATACAAGAGTGGCCAAAATTGTTTGATACATCTGCTCCGCTGTTGGGAAATTCAACATGTTGTGGCATGCCAAAGGCATACTATAATGTAACGCTTACATCTTCTGCTCGCCACACTTTGATAGTGCGGTCCTGTGAGCTACTGTACAGGAGACCAGCTCCACCCCATTTCACACATGTCACAGTTTTAGAATGACTTGTTAGTGTCAACAGGGTCTGTCCTAGTACTACATCCCATATTCTGATGTCACCATCTTTAGAGCCACTTGCCATTCGTCTACATTCAGGGTTGCTAAAAAGAAAAACATTTATTCAGACACCACAAATGCATATTTTATATCCTCACAAATCATAATATGTTGCATGTTTCCACTGTTATGACAAATTAGATATATCAACATTTATCAATTTCTTTTTGTGTGAATTAAAATTTTTCATATTTATCAAAGTAGCAAATCTAATGTTTTAACCCTTTGAAGTAAACTACAGTGATTACAGTATGTACCACCGGCTTTAAAGTAAGAAATTTTGTTCCCAGTGTATTTACATGTTTCCCATTATTCTCACAACAAACAGATATTTTTTCCCTAAACAGCATTAACTGGTCTGTCTCTCTAATAGAGATGTGATGTATTTGCTGTCAGATACACTATGAATTCTTGAACATTATTTAGATTACTTCTTCCTTAGAAATATAAACTGGTCTCAAACAAGTGCCTACTGCAAGACAACAGTATAACACATAGACTACTTTAACTCTACACTGTGCTACAATGTCTATACACTATAAAACACACCAAAGAGCAGTGCACAAACTTTCCAGAAATCTAAGAGCCATCTGAAAATCCTAGATACCAGCAGGGTGACATGCAGGAAGTTCCATCTTGTGAACCCACAAACACTACATCACTATGAAAAATGTGGTCACCAAGGTGATCTTGCGGCCAAGATACCAACACAATATATGTAAGGTTGTCAGTTCTTACAACAGTCACTGTGAGGAATAACACCATAGTCTGGGATACGAAGACTTACAGTTCAGTTCACAGGTGCCAGTTTTTCAGATAAACCTACATCTTCTCTCTTCAGGGTAGGCAACGAAATGAAGGGTTAAACAGTATGTGGATTATTATCCCTCTATTATCTTAAGTCACACTGTGACAGGACTTCTCCAGCATGTCCGGATATGTTCTTGCATGACCTCAATCAGCAAAAACTCAATGCAGCGATACTGTCTGACACGTCATCGAATGTGAACAGTGATGCGTGTATCACATGTCATATCTGTGATGTATGACAGTATGGAACCATGTGTACATGTCTAATTTTGTGCAAAACTTGAGAAAATGAGACCTGAATCTTATGAATTGATTAAAACTGCCTTTCAAAATGAGGCCACAAGTCACGCATGAGTTTTAAATTGTTCGGCACATCTGCATAAAGTGACAAGCACTCAGGATGTCATTCATCAAGCAGAAATGATGAAGCAATTGCAAAGTGCAAGGTTTGGTTACAGTAGACAAAAGATTCACATTTAGGAATGTACCTGAGGAATTAAGAATTTCTTGTGGCTCATACTATGCAATTTCAACTAAAGATTTTGGCATCAGACATGTTACTGAAGTTTGTCCCACAGCTGCTGAGCAAAAGAAGTGTCTGTCTGTAGCCTCTGACTTGCTCAAACATATAGAAAAGGTGAATTTTTTAAAATCAAGATCGTATTGGGCATCATGAATATGCTCCAAAAGGGAATTGTAAACCAGAATATTTATTTAGAAATACTAACACATCACTGTGATGCAGTTTACAACAAAGACCACAAAATAACAGGCTGATGCATGGCAAATTCATCACGCCAGTGTGCTCAGCCCCACTTGGGCAGCATTCTTAGCCAAACATCACATTCCACAGGTGTGTCATCCCCATATACCCCAGACATTGCCACAAGTGACTTTTTCATGTTGCCCCCAATTAAGAATAAACTTAACAAGATGCAGTGACTTTCAGATATCCTCAAAACAGAGTATGAGAAGTGCTACCAGCAGTGGAAGAGCTGGTGGAATACGTGCATCCAAGCAGAAGGGGCTTACTTCAAAGAGGATTAGTCTGTCATCAAGGTGAGTTTAGTATTCTTAGTGTCACAGCATCAGTCCAGGTACTTTTTGATCAGGTCTTGTGTGGTAAAAGACAAAATGTATGAGGGAAGCCAGCAAGCAAACAGGAGACGGCAGTTCCAGAAGGGGTCATTCCATCAGGGGTAAAGCACTAAGCAAGGATCAAGAAGTATAAATTTGGAAAACACTTTCGAGGGCAAAATAGGTGACAGAAACCTCTTTCTGGCCCCTTGCCCCTTCAGGAAATTCCTACAAGACCATTATCTACATACTCTGAAGCAAGAAAACATCAAATACAGGTATAACCATTCCACCTCATTTTCTTCTAACAGTATAATATGAGTAAAAAATATCAACACATAAATTTAAGACATGAATTAACCCTGCTCTGGTACCATGAAAAAAGTTACGTTAACAGTACCATGGGGTCAACATGACTCCATTGTAAAAAAAACCAGAATATAAACACATTTTATTACAATGTTCTTTTCCCCCAAATAATGTTTCACAACATAGGTTTGTACTCAAATATCAACAAATAGGCACGACTTTGTCTTAGGAACTTTTGAACATATAGAAGCAGATAGAGAAATATACAGAAAATGTATTACAAAATGCGCACAATATTCCACAACACTTCATGTGTGATTTTCTGATTGTTTTACATATAGTATCATTATCTGTAGGTCTAACTTTTACTCCTGGCATTGGTTGCACAACGATTTGTTGTGCTCTTCACACACAAAGTTATGTAGCATCTCTTGCGCTGTGCTGAATGACGCTGGGTGGTGCTTGGAGCTGGTGAGGGTGCCGGTAAATGCCGCAACTGCGAATGACCTGTTTCACATCTTGCGGTGTTTGTTGCACTTCGAATCTCTGACATGCATGTGGAATGATCAAAGCAAGAGCCAGCCCCTTCAATAATTTTTGCTGCTTCTCTTTCCCATGTTCTCCAAAGTTGGGCACATTTCCAGTGAAAATAACAAATGTGTTCAAGGCAGCGCTGTCAATTATTCCATAAAAGGGCCTCTTGGCCAACGGTTTGTTTTTCTTGCCGTGGTTGTACAAGCTGCACATTTGATCATGATTGTCCACACCACCTTTTCCTGGTTGTAAAACACATTTATTTCTTCTTTTCCAGTATCCTCGTCTCTCTTTTTTTCGGAATGCATAGTGGACAGGAAGACGACCCTCTTGTTTTTCTTTGGAGCAATGGACAACAGTGAAATTGTTTGCATGGTAAAATGCGTATTGAACTGTTCCTTCATCTGCTTTGACCAAAAAGCTGGGTGGAATGAACGCATTGTTCTTTTTTATCGTGCCAACCAAAGTGAGCTTTCGGGATTTCAGCTCTATGGTCAGAGGAATTGACGTGTAATAATTGTCAGTGGTAATGTTTCCGCTTTTTCCCGAAACTGATGGAACCAAATCCAGAACAGCTTGGGTAGGGACTGGCAATCCCGGTGAATGAGTGCCAGATACCGTGTAAATTTTGGAAGAAACCAAGTAGAAGGTTTTGCTATCAGCCAGAACATATACCTTGATGCCGTATTTACTTGGTTTATTTGGTATGTATTGCTTGAAACTACACCTTCCTCTGAATCCATGGAGATATTCATCAACTGTGCAACCAGTTCCTGGAGTGTAGTTTGCTTGACAAGCTACAACAAATTTGTCTTATATGTTGCGAATAGTTGTCAACTTATCATCGGCTCTTCGCTCGGGCCCTCGTGGTTGAATCATCAAAGCGTAAACAATACACAAGAAACAAAAAACGCTTCTGACTCATCACTGCTATGCAAATTGGCTTGCCAGTACCATCTTTTGCCCTGATGCTTGCAGTACTTTCTTTGGAGCTCTTTGTAGCGCCCAAGAACAGCAGGATACCTATGAGTGCACGAATTTCTGTCACGCTTGTATTGTACAGAAATCCAGGTTTACTTGTGTACATGGTTTTCACATTCTCTATCTTCTGGTTAGTCCATGTCACAATCTTTGTTATCACGGCGTCATTGAAAAATAACTCAAATGATTTCAAGGGTGTGTTTGCTTGACATCCATTCCCTTTCGGTCCTGGTTTCTCTCTGACAATATTGCGCATTGGTGTTCTTCTGACAGCTTTTGGCTTCTGCGACCACACATATCCATCTTTTCCAAGCATTTCACCACTGTCAACATCTTGCTTCTCTTCCGAATCTGACTCACTTGCACTTATTTCACTGTAGGAAACTTGACACTTCTTTGGACTCGGGGTCGCTTTCATCCCAGCTCAAACTGTCTTCAATATCGACCTCATGTTCACTATTGACGTCACTTAACACATCTAAACACGCCAGAACGTCATTGCACGACAATCCCCGTCGTCTTGCCATGATCCCTTTGCCACCGAACGCTTTCTAAACACGTTGCGCAGTGAGACCGAACGACTTGTAAAGACGTCGTAAACAGTGAGTTGATGGTGGGAGGAATTTTGTTCACTCCTATACGATATCACTGCATAGGTTTCTTATGCTGCAGGACCCTTGAAGGTCAGTGTTCTCCTCTGCGTACCCAGAATTATCCCCCTCTACCCCCTAAACTCCTCACAATACCATGATCTATATGTCTTATGCAGAGCAACTGCACATTTTTCCCCAGCTGGCTAATGCGTTCTAGCTTTGTTTATAACTCTAAATGGTAAGACTATTTTTACGGCGAGAACATGACATGTCACAGATTTTTACACATACTGAAATTTCTGCATTTTGCAGACAATTATCTATATTACATGGAAGGTACTATGGGGTCCATTTGACCCCAAGCGGAAATAAACATAAATAAAAAATAAACAGAAAGACACAAAACCTAGCGAATGTGTGTGACATTGTTAGGAAGGCCTTACGAAAAAATACGTAAAAGGCGATGTCAGTATTCGTGTCAGTTTAAAAAAAAACGTGAGTCAAAGAGGACTGGGGTCACATAGACCCCATGGTACCAGACCAGGGTTAAATAAGAAATGAACTCCACAACACACAACTTCACACTGATACACTTTTCCAAGCACTGTTACAGTAATGAAGTCAAAGACAGTAAGATGGGATGAGAATGTCAAACAGGCAATAGGAAAAAAAAAATTCATTAAGTTTTGGGGAAACCTTGCAGAAACAGACAAGAAGTATTATGACAGGAATGGCCAAGCTGCAGCTTGTGCACGCCAACCGCGTGACTCATGCGAGTCGCCCAAAAGAACAATAATACTCAGGTAGTTTTCATGCACATGAGGCTGACCTTGAACAGTGTTTTAAAAGACTTTTAAAGAAAAGTGACTCATAAAAAACTGCAACTTACTGCAGCTGGATTAACAGAAATGAAAAGCAACCAAATATGAAAAAGATGAATATTTTATTAACACATGACTCTCGCTTAAGTTTCCTCCTAAAGTGCAGCTCCTGAAGCTTGTCTAGCCTGAAGCCCGTGCATCATGGTGATATTGAAAACTGTCTGATGGTGGTATGGGCCCTGCAGACATGCTGAGGAGAGGAATTCATGTGCTGCCTCATGTCAAGTACAATGGTTATAGAAAAGAAGTATCACAGATGACAGGCACTACATAGCTCCAGGTTTCCCACTCTCTGAACATGCTTATGGTCCATCCAGCCTCCAATGCAAAGTGTACTAGGCTCTTCAACTGGTGACAAAGCAGCTTGAGGATAGCAATAACCACTACCCCCACATGATGTCAAAGCTTAAGAAAGAATTCAGCCATACCTCCAAAATAAGATCAAGACCCATAGTGCCCTGTAGCACCAATCCTCCTTCCATTACACTCACCTGTGATATGGCTCCCAGCTGAGAGCTGTGATCCACATCTTGTGTCCTGACATCGTCCGTCCCACTTGCTGCCCACTGTCTGGATTCCACAGAATAATGTGCCCATTTTTACAGCCAGATGCTACATACTTGCCGTCTGGTGACCAAGCAAGGCACAGCACCCAGTGTTTGTGACCTGCATTACAAAAATAATTGTAGCTTCTTTCTACATGTGAGATTTCAGGCTTCAGCTGCTATGTAGCTGAGTCCTTTACTCTTCTGGGATTTATGTGGCATAGGTTGGTAGCTAGTTAAGACAGCCTATTGGTGCCAAAATGTCTGCAAACACCTGCCAACCTATGTAACATTAACATCCCAGAAAGTTTCTATCTACTTACTGTTAAATCTATTCATGGTGATAAATATTAAGATGGACAAAGGAAGATCTTCCATAGTGCAGGTAACCATCTTCAAAATGGCATGGTGTCATATCCCAGATTCCATATTCATTGACAGGAGGAACTCAACTGTCTTTTTACTGACAGCTTATAACATTACTAGCATAAAACCTCACTGAAACTTCACAGGCAACCAGCTGTCTTGTCCACACAGGTTGCCCTATCAATGGCACTATTTTCTATCTCATGTGCACAATACACTCTTATAATAGTAGCCAATGAGATGCACTATTTCTCAAGTTTATTTTGGTAAAGAACTCTACATGTTTCAGGCAGATTTACTGTCCATCATCAGCAGTCTTAATACTCTATTCACAGCAATTGGTATTTGTCATACTAGTGACTGTCTGCTAGCAGACATTTAACATTATTAGTATGGCAAATACCAATTGTAATGAATACAGTATTAAGACTGCTGATGGTGGACAGTAAATCTGTCCGAAACATGTAGAGTTCTTTACCAAAATAAACTTGAGGAACAGTGCATCTCGTTGGCCATTATTGTAAGATTATATCATGATGCACAGTCCTCTGAATGTCAAAGTGCATAATACAGTTTCCCAGAGCATATTTTGGAGTTGCACATAAGGTTTCAATATGTTTGGAAGTGTGTCATCCCCACTGTGTGTGTGAAAACTGGAAAGGATATGCAGTCAAACACAATTATGTCAACTAAGATGTTTTAATGACTACACTAGACAACTACATGTTTCGGCCCCTACTGGCCAACTTCAGGTTGTCTTCAAGAGAACTTAATGTCCTACTATATATATTGCGTGCGCACATGATCTTTGATGTCTTACTAAAACCCCACTAGTCATAAAAGCCCATCCCACCCAGCCCCAACCAATACCTGACCAACCAAGTGGCAAAATCTGACCCACCCCAACTCAGGACCACTGCAACCTTGCCAGCAATGCAGAACCTGACACAAACAGTAGTAATATACATCTGTGATGACAATACAGAACGTGTAAAAAAAGCCACCACATGCACATAGCGTAAATACTACAGTATGCTTATCGAATAGGAGTGCTGAGAAACAGTACACAGCAACAACAACAGTGTAGTGCCAGAAAACCACAGGGTACATTCCCAACACAGTGGCAGAGTGTTCTGGCTGTGAGGGCTACAAGTACAGTGCAAAACACAACAAACTCCAACAATACAAGTGCCCAATATAGGACTGATGAGACACCGCGGCGCCACCACCCACATGGACATAAACCCACCCAGGGGTAAAACCAAAGTGGGCTGGAAACACACAAACACCCGGAGTATAAGTAAGTACTAAGCTATTTATGTTTTCCTCCAATACAGCAAAAAACTTACAATGCATAGTTAGGCCAGATTTATTTTAGCATGCTTCTCGCACACATCTCTGTCCCCACAGGCAAACGGACTGTACCTCCAAGGTCACTTTCGGACCTCCCCAATTAGAAGGAAGGAAGGAAGAGAAACACGCCACTTCACAATATCAGCACACCAAGAAACTTCAAACTCAATACTAGCCACCAGACCCTATCATGCCTCTAGCCAGAGCATACCACCGCATTCAACATAGAAGGTACTTATTACGCAACAAAGCCTGGATGTAGAGATCTCTCCATCACGTGCGCGTACAATATGTATGGTAGGACCTTAAGTTCTCTTGAAGACAACCTGAAGATGGCCAATAGGGGCTGAAACATATAGCTGTCTAGTATAGTCATTCAAACATCTTAATTGACTTAGTTGTGTTTGACTACATATCCTTTCCAGTTTCAAGATGTGTTTTTGGGGTATTATGCTCAATTTCTGGAACAGGAAGAAAAATCAGTAATTTTCCTAAAGTCTTCTCTTCATGAACAAATCTTACATATGCAACTTTTTCTACAGTGCCTGACTGTGGACAAAAAGGTTGGGACAGGGAGACACACTGTTAATCCATCTTACTTAATACCCTGGCTTCTGCAATTGAGCAGGTGATGCTGTCACACCTGAGTTACTTTCACCCAAAAATTCATTATTTGTCAAATGACCTTCACATGAGCAGTGTGACTATCAGTGTCTGACAGATGGCATTATTCATTAAATTACCGTAACATGAACATACTTCTGTCTGTAATCAGATTGATTTCAAACATGAGCAAAGCAGCAAAAGATAATACCCCAGCAATATTATTGATACACCTGTGTTACACAATTGTTTAAATAAACACATACAAAGATGGTATTAATATCTTCAAAGTGGAATTAAACAAAACTGTTAGAGCTCAAATGTTTGCTCATTTCATGACTATCTGACACCGTAACTGTTTAACCTTTAAAAGACTTGCATTTACAGAAATTCATTTTATACATTTAGGCGAACAGGAAAGTCGCTACATTTTAAGACACATTACATAATCGCCGTTTTTTTATTTTCCACAAAATGCCATTTATTTCCAAATTGTATCTTTTTCTATTCAAATAATACTCATGTTTTTCAAAGCCACGCACTAAAATTTAAATACCAACCAAACTGTTTGAAGGCTAAGTAGATTAAGTAAACATATACAAAGAGAATTAACACTTTCATAATGGAAGATTAAGAGGAGCTTACTGAATCAAATAAATCTTGTAAGAGACAAAGCCATGATCAACTGCAAATTCATCAGTCATCATGACTCAAGAAAAACAAGATGAAAGATGTGGATTATTGCATGAACATCATGTCAGCCCCCTACACTATACACACACACACACATATATATGGAAGTGGAGACCATCTTACGTACGGACTAACAGGCAGATTGGGTAGTCCGATAATGACAAATGACTGGTACTTTCAAATTATGAATGTACATAAACTAAGAAGCTGCCAAAAAAGTAATACAGTACTGTGCAAATAACACTAGCGCATACACATAATACACAAATACAACTAACAGTGTAGTGAATGAATATAAATAATAACTAAGAAGACAAGACTGTGTAAGTACTCTTCCACATTAAACAAAAAGTAAGTACAAAAAAGGTAATACTAACTTATTCTGTGTCCGCAGAGCTGTGTGCCTCCTCTGTTTGACCCGTAGAGGGACTTGCAGTCCCGACTGCTTCGTTGATTAAGAGTCAAGAAAACCCACTGTCAGGGATGATATATGTTGGTTTCGAAATTTCTGTCCACAAACCATTGTGGACAAAAATTTTGAAACCAACATATTTCATCCATTATTTCCTAAATCTCTACATAAGAAGTCCGTTCATCAGAGGGTCTACAGATGTATGTACACACACACACACACACAAAATATCTACAGTATTTAAAGAAACTCTACCGTGACACGTGTGAACTGGTGTCTGCGTCAAGATGTCCCAGAACCTCACCGTGGTGTCACCTGAACCACTTGCCACATGGCAGCCATCAGGACTGAAGCTCACTGATATTACAGCTTCTGCATGACCCGGCAAAGAACTGAAAGTCACACAAAATACTGTAAGCATGCCTTCACTTCAGCATCTAATGCAGCAGTGCCCAATGTTTTTGGCAATTTGCCAAAGCCCTTGCTGCAGACTGATTTATGGACTGCAGTGAAAAAATCCCAATGAAGACTATAATTAACCTCCCACATTATCATGCCTTTACAGTACACATGTGGCTCCAGCTTGGACAACTATGTCTTAGGGGAAGTAGTGTCCTCAGATTATTGCAACTTGTCTCTTATGTGTCACTTTTACTGTTTTTTTAATTTAGATGCCGGACTGCCGGCTACAAGTCAGTATTACGAAGGACCTATGACCGGCCACCTCGACACAGGTTTTTCTTGGTTTCCTGTGCCTAAAAGCAAATGCTGAGATGGTTCCCAAGATTCCAAGTCGCCACTACATGCTTCTTATGTAGCCCTCCCGACTTAAATTTAGTAGTAACCAATTTCATATTTTGTATATATGTAAAATAACCACTGCCACCAGGTAACAACCCAACTGCAGTATATTATTATTATTATTATTAAACTTTGGCTTTCAGTGTTTAGCCACATTATATGCTAAGGCTGTTCCAGCACTCTGCAACATATTACAGCCAACACCATCAAGGAAGGGCAAACTCTGGCTGCACCTCTTTTCCTCCAGCCCTTCCTAACTACATATTCCCCTTCCCATGATCCACTTTCTCCTTCTGCTCCATTCACCCAGAAATGACTGCAACAGAACACCTTCAACATATGATGAAGGTAAATATAAAGCTGCAAGATTTTGGACTTTTGCCATGTCACAGTTAAGATTTTCACTCTTTTGGGCTGTTGCACAGTGCAGGTTGGTTTGTTACTGTCACTTCCAGACAGGGTATTGATCCAGTATTCATGGGTGAAGATATCCAAGATGTCTTGGCCATGTTGACCCTTGCGGATAGACCAAGACCCTGTCCTGAAATGTCAATACTAAACCAACTATGCTGTGCAATAGCCCAGGGAAGTGAAACTCTCGAAAGCAAAGTAGTCTCCGCACATGCCATGAAGAAGTATACAGGGAGTAAAGGTATGACTCTACTCATTCCTAGACTCAGCACTAGATGAAGGTGAGTGGACAGCCTCATGCCCCAGCCCAGGGGTGCATAAACTTACAAGAAATCCAGGTAACACCTCAAAATTCCAGGTACCAAAATGCTGACAAGAAGCTGGGGCCATATTGAAGATCCACAAATATTAGGCACCACCATTCAAAATTTAGTCAACCAGGTGACCTGGTTTTGTGCACCCCTGGCCCACCCACTTTGCTCCTGGGGAAACAGTCTCCCAGCATCCACTGAATAGGTCAGCTTCATCATACGGCCCAGCTAAACACCAAAACTCAATGCAACACATCAACAAGAACTTTACTGTGAAGGAATCAGAAAATTTATGGAATACTGTTCCAAATTAATTGAAAAATAGAACAATTATAAAGAAAATTAAGATAATGGTTATTTCATGATTGCCAAATTTGAAGTGCAGTGACCATTAACAGATATTTAATTATAACTAATATGAGAATTATGGTTAGAATGCAGAAGTTGACCTTCGTACTTATTACATGTAAAATTCTATGTTCAAACTACATATTTGATAGAAAATAGAACTGGATGCAAATACCTCAAAAAAGTAGTATACCTAAACTTGGCTCAAGATTTCACAATGGCTACAACTGACATGTGAGAATGTCTCATCGACTTCAATTTTTAAAACTCCCAGGTGTACCATTATGACAGTAGAGTCGAACTCAGTTCTGTCATGAAAGGGACTGAACACTTTATGTCATAAATGGGTGTTGTTATATCCAAGGAGTAAAATGTTATGGTTAACTGTACGGAATTAACTGGTACCACAGAATATCTGGTGCTAAAGATGAGGTGTCACATAAACCAATGTCATTACGCAATTAAACACATGCTCTTGTGAGCATGTGTGGTGTGTGCAAGTATTGCATCAGGACTTCCGGATGCAATTTAAATCCCCACTCCACATACTTTAATCACATGAGTCAACTTGAATCTCCTACTGTGAACTTCATTTAGTCTAAATTTTTCACCTCAAATAACATGCTGTTGAAAAGGGAAGCAACTATATCCCAGATTCTGCCTCTCCTTGTTATCACTATAAAAGTAAGTTTTGTTAACTCACCTTGTGCACCGTGTGACAGGACGCACTTGAAACACAGCCTGTTGTTGATAAACAATATCAACAACATGTTCTGTATTTATCTTCTCTTTTTCCAGCACAGCTTCCAAAGTGCCTTTAATCTCCTTCTCATTTACAAAAAATATGTAAGGTACATTTTCCTCCTGAAAATTGAATTACAGCAGCCATATGAGATGAACTTCAAACTATACTATAGGAATTTGACATTCTGAGGACTATGCATCATGACACATTCTTATAGTAAGGCCAACGAGAAGCACTAATTTCTCAAATTTATTTTTGGAATAGGACTCTACATGTTTCAGACAGTATCTCTGTCCAAAATATGTACCAGTCCTATTCCAAAAATAAATTTGAGAAATTAGTGCTTCTTGTTGGCCTTATTATAAGAATATACTACAGGGTTCAACAAACCCCTGTACCAAGTCAACACAGTGCCTAGAAATTATCAAGGCCAACAACTGTGACTGTGCCATAGAACTAATGTCTCAGGCAGAACTCAGTACACATCATACTGGGACAAGATCCATAAGCGGTCAGAGAGAAATTATATGTTCGTATACAAAGTAAAACTACAGAACATAGCAACATACAACTTTTTAACTACACTTAATGAACACACCACCATAAATATTACCATTTCATTATTCTAATATATTATACTTTTAAAAATATTATTTTGATCATGGTTCATGAAACCCACATGGTTTACATTAGCTGCAAGTATACTTTAAGGTGATATAAATTATTTTTGTAATCTGTTACATTTTAATAAGTTTTACATCGTGGTGTACAGCTCCCTGAGGATAGGTTAAGTGATTCTGAAACATGCAGGAGCAATATAAGATTGTATTTGTATATATCCAAAGTGCATTGTTTGGTGTCCTGAAGGAACAATTTAATTCAATCAGACACTATTACTTCAATCAGATGCCAACATTCATCAGAGCCACAGTTACATATTTTTATTATAGTAACCGACTATAAATAACACTACTAAAATACTAATATAATCCTCATTCAAATCTCAGTGCTTATGGAAGCACAAATTGTGGCCTTAATCTGCAAATGATATACAGGTACAATATTAAATGTTTCTTCTAATCTCATCACAAGCAAACACAATAACAATTTCATATATTTTATACACAACCACTGCACCAATTACACAAATTTTAAATCATCTCTTGTATAACAACTGAACTAATAACACTTTACAGAGGCAGACATTTTTCACATTAAACTTGTAGTAAATTTGGGATGGTGAAATAAATGAGATCTCCTCCCTTGCTAACATGACCCTGCAATTACTGAATGTTTTATTACTTACGTTATATGAATGACTGACCTGAAACAACCCAAACATGTTCTGTTGACACATCGCCAATTTCTTTATGAGTGATACAGTGACAAAGAGTTGTGTCTGAATAACCTGAATCCTTTTTTGATTTTTCATAGGTCTTTCAAGAAAAATGTCAAGACAGTAACAGAACTGAAGCCAAAACCATTTCCTTCCACATATTAATTCATTACTCACAAACCAACCAACCTTTTGACACTACAGTCTAAACTACTTGCAGCATCAATAAATAAACAGCATACAAACAAATACCATGACACATTACACCACTGATGGTATTGCACAGTATTAACCTTTTGGTGGCAGAGCTGGATGCTGAAATTTTAGTGGACCTATATGTAGAACAATATTATTTTATGAATCCAAAATGATAACACAATGAACTACAGAGTATTTGTAGTGTGGGGGGAGGGGGGGGGGGACGAAAAGATTGTGCAGCATGTCTCAAAAAATTCAGTAAGAATATTTGCTGACTAAATACCTGAAACACAGTCTTTGGGTAGTAGCGGTACATGCTGCCTATATGTAGGACAGCTGATGGCAAACGGTTAATGCATTTCAAACGTACCTGTTTTAACAAGGCATTACAAATCAGCTGAAGCTTATCAACAGTAACATCTAATGGCAGATCCAGTAAGCTGCTCATTTCTTCTCCTGTTTCTGATTTAAATCGTGAAAGCACCCTTACTGGCTCCTGTTCACTTTCCATTCTGTGACAACACACACAAACAACACATAATCTATAGGATTCATCATTTCAATGATACTGAAGATCTGTACTGGAGTCTTGTGGGTTATGGCACCATGTAGTCTGGTGAGTGAGGGTACCAATATATCTGAGGAATACACAGCCTCCACCTTGTGGGTATCAATGTAGCTACATGTTTAATTTTTACATTAAAATTTCACTGTGCAACAGTAAAAAATATATAGCGGAATTTATGCAATAACTTCAAAATCTATTAAAAGGGAGAATATGGACTCAACCTTACATTAGCATTACTTATAAAATACTGTATATAATTATATTATTATTATTAAACATCCAATTCCTTGTTTGTGCAAAGCATGAGGCTGAGATCCCAATCAACGTTTAACAATGTTTAAAAACTCTTGCATGAGTCCCTCCGTACACTTTCATTAGGGCCGGATGACTTAACATAAGGCGGAAAAATCAAAGTTTACGAAACAAAACAATGTTTTACGCATAAAAAGTTTTTTCACAAGTTTCTATCATCCTTGCACAGACCAGGTCCGAGCCCGCCCAGCGTTCTACGCAATGTGTACCGAGTACTTTTCCCGGGGATCAGAAGCAGAAAGCTAACCTCTCACTTTCATGTAGTGTCAAAACTCAAAATACGTAGAGATATACCTCCACTATCCATACGCCTTCACCGCGTGGTACCTATCAGGCACAACAAAAACTTTACATTGCACAATACTTCACATACGTCTGACACCTAAAATATTAACAAAACAAGTACTGAAACATATCACAAGTTCAAGGGAGGATCAGATAACACATTTCAATGCCTTCACTTTCTCCTTATTTGCATTTCGTAAAATGTTTCCTTCCGCTGAACACATACCCTACATCAATAATCACTGAACTGCAATTAAAATTTGTACTACACAGCAGCGCGCAGGTACCTTATAAATACCTTTAAAACACCTATAACCAACTTGGGTTCTTAATAACAGTACAAAATTAAACAAACCTTCTAATCAGGCAATAAATTACAGCTATAAACGAAACCACATGGCCTCCAACCGTATGCCACTAAAACGTGTGATGACAACATCAAGCTAGCCAATACAACTTTTCGAAAAGTATCTCAACCGCATAGCACCTCTCTGGATATACTCTCTTTGCTAAACATTTGTCGCATTATATTCAAAATACTACATTCTAGTTAAGAAATAACATACAGTTTTTTTTATAAATCATATTATATTATGTCCATCCCTTTCTTTCCATTTTACGTGTATGCGAACATGATTATGGCTATATGAAAATTACCATTTAGTGAGAAATTATCTATGGCAACGGTATGCACACCAAGACGCATCGGACTTTTGTCCGAAACCCTCGAACTTTGTCGACATAATTCGTGCTACCCCATTAGAAAACACAATTTTCTAAGAATTCTGTACACTTTGCGCGCATAGCTAAGTTTAGTAAAACGATGTTGAAGTTGTAATGGGTGTGGGAACACCCACATGCCATCATATCTTTCCTCTATTCAGTCTTCCGCTAACCAACGCGCATGGCACTCTCTCGATCTCTCTCTACCTCCGCTAGCCCAATGGCCCGCTTCAGGACCATAGCAAGCGGGACTAAATTAAAAAAGCCACGCTTCTCCGGACGACAGACTGCCCACGACGGACTCACTCGCCTGCAGCTCCACCGGGTCACTCAGCTCATTTTCGGCGACCGACTACCCAGGCACCCAAAGGTCAGTAGCCGGCCGCCAACGACACATCGCTCCTGACCATTTGGCCCACCGCCGCACGTACCCAGCACGACATCGACAGCACAACAAAGCAACGGAACCCTCCGGAAGATGCGGCACATCACTCCACCGGCCCATCACCAACAGGAGTAAAAGCAACCCACGGCGCTTCTCCGGACAATCGGCCGCACAGGACGGACTCGCACGCCTGCAGCCACACCGGACCTCTCCGCGCCTCTCCGGACAATAGATCGCCCAGACGGACTCATGTGCCTGCAGCCTTGCCGGATCTCCACATGGACTTTGCGCATATTGTATGGTACACACACTAGGTGCAAACTTTCTAAAACTGAACAGTGGGGCAAATGAAAAAATAAACTCAACCATGCCCCTCCCCCTTTCGATTTTAAGAACGTTCTATTTGTAAATTGTGCAGGTGTATTACAGTCATAATTTTAAAGGACATCAGTGTATTTCTCTAAAATGTTATCAGTGCCAATGAATGTGCAAAGCTGATCATCAACCTGTCCCATGTCATCCACACTCTCCCATTCCTAAAAAATAAATTATAATTAATTGGCCATATCAGATTTGTGACAATAACAATAACAACAATAATAATAATAAAAAAGCATAATTTTGTTCCCTTAATAACTTAATATTAAGTGCACTTTCTTAGAGAAAAAGATGTATGAGAATTGTGTTAATGTGTCATTGACTTGCATTTCAATCTGCTCCATCTGTAACTCCTCTGGCACATGCCAACTTGATATAAGATGTGTCAAAAAGAGACCCTGACTTGCTTCTTGCCTATGTAAGCCTTGAAATCTCTCATACAATTACTCCTCGATGAACAAAATGCATCTACATTTTGGGGACCTCGGTAAATGGTAACCACATCATCCTTAGACAATGTGAAAATTCAGTGTGTTACAATGCCTAAATTGAACCTGCCAAAGACAAAGTTAAGCCTGAAAGGTTTTGACATAACTGTACACTTGCTGTACCAACTGATTTTCAGCTTGCAGCTGGAAATTCAGCTCACTCAAGTAGACTGACCAATCCACAAGATAAGCTCAGGCACTTCCATGATTTGGATAACCAGAAATGTGAAGATTCCACCTCTAGGATCATGAAACTCCCTTTCATATGTTTTCTTAATCATCAGACTTCACATATCACATACTCATACTCCACAAATATATTCAAGAAATTCATGAAACTGGCAGTAACTAAACATGTTTAATTTTATGGCATTAATGCATGCAAGAAACTTAGATATGGGAAATGTTTAAACTTCATTGACTTAGCACATTAAGTCTGCTGGTGGATTATGCAGACACACAATTCAGTTTCATACAGATTCATAAAATTTAACTTGGCACTTATATTTGTAACTGGGACAATTACGCTTCTAACCCGAAATTTATCCAAACAAATGAGGGGAGTGCACAGTTCAGTCCTCAGCAATTTTTTTTACCTTTTCTGAACATAAAGAACTTCCGCCCTAAAGCAAAAATGACCAAGCAGTATGACCCCACATTCAGATATTTCAGAGTAAACTGAGAGGGAAGTTTTGTGCCTTGCCTGTTACTACTGCTTCATCCTATGTAGACATCAGGATCTGTAGTCTAGTTCATACATGAGACTTCCAAACTGGTAACAGGTTTTTGTTTCACCTAAATCTATTTTTTTTAAGTACATATTACTATTTTATAATTGCATAACTATTTTGTTAATTCTCCTTTACATTATACAAACTGGTACATATGTACCCTTTATGAGAAATGGATTAGAAGAACACTGTTGACTATTTCTTTATTTATATGTAACATTTAATAATATGTTTCTGTGGCTGCTGGCTGTGATGCTACATTCCTAGAGTCTGTCAAGTTATGGTGTAATGGTATTCAGCATGTGTAATGATGGAGCCTCTGTGAAAGATGTAGGTGCTGTCACAGCTAAGAAGAAATTCAAAAAAACATTCCTTACCATCACTCTTGTGGTGTATGAGTTTACAGGTTCCAGAATTTATGGCTTGAGTTATTTTTGTTTCTTCAATTTCACCAATGTATGTTCAGTGTTGGTGAACTGTTATGTGGGACTGTAAAGTGAGGCATGACATGCAGTGGGATATGGAAGGAAGTGAGGAGAAAAAAGAAGAGTATTGGAGGAAGTTCTTATTTTTAGGAATGTTCACAGAACAACTTTGTCTGTTTGTCTGCCATACGTTTGACATTCCAAATTTGGCATTTTTACAATGTCTAGGCATTCAAATTTTGGTTCAAATGTGGACCAAAATATCAAATTATTTACTATTTTTTTACCAAGTATTTCTCTGAACAAAATTTTTTGTCCTCATCAATATTTTTGCTGTGCTAATGGTTCCCCATCAGTGGTACAGTGTGTGTCTGTTCTACATTCAGGAAAATAAATAAATACTGAACTCTTTCAAGAATTAATGTTCCAATTAAAAAGAATTCTGAAATTAATTTAAATTCGAATTGTGTTGTGGTTTACAGCATATAGCATGCAACACAAGTTCGGCAAATTGTCTTAAATAACTAACATCAGATCATCTGCACATCACAACAGAGGTTGCGCATATACCAAACAAATGTATGGAATGGAATCAATAGGCTTTTACTACATAAAAAGGCAGAATATACATGTAATAAATGGTGACATTTATAAGAGACAACTACAAACTAATTCTGGTCATTCACTCAAAATCCCACATACACATTTCATTACTCACAACTTTCCTACATATTTACATTATTTATTTAATGTATCCTGGGGATAAGAGTATCTCTAGATCATCTGCAGGTAACATTATTTAACACATCTTGAAGAATATTTGTAATATCTGCTAATACTTGTTTCTTATATGGAGAATGCAGAAGACCCTGGAACATCTTTTCAGTTTTTCTATGTGCTACATTTGACGTAAGCACGTATCTCACTGTATCATAACGTAATGCGTGGAAATGAGAAACGTCACCAGCTTCCATACACCTGCTGTAGATTTTAACAGCTGTGCTGTGTGACAGGAATTTGGCGACTATCATTTCCGTCAGCTGTTCACTCCCTGGTATCAAAAACCTGTCCAATACAGCAACCAGTTCTAATAAAGTTCCCAGATCAATATTTGGAATGTATGAGGGAACATAACCTAATTTCACTATGTGAAGAAGGTTAATAAGACAATAATGTGAAATTCCTGGAAGGAGAACATAATCTTCACTGGATTCTTTGAAATCACCTCTGAACATGGCTTCAAACATTGGTGACTGTGAACTGAGGTGCATCTTGCTAACTTGAACAGAGCTGCCATCATCCAATAGCAGGAATACTGCATCATCTGAAACCTGAAATTCAAAAGTGAAACTTACATTCATTCCTTGGGCAAGTTTGCAAAACTGCAAAAAACTGGCCACTGGCTTTGTCACTTGAATGTCTGTCTACATGGAACAACTCAGCTCCCAAAGACCAATTTTTCATGAAATTTGAAAAGTGAGCACTTTTTTAAAATCTGTCAAGAAAATTCAAGTTACATTAAAACCTGACATGAATAACTGGTGCTTTACATGAATACCTATGTATATTTATGATAACAGATCACTGAATTCTTCCTAGAATGAGAGTTGTTACAGACAAAAGTTGTAGAGAAGGGCAAAACACACATTTTATGCCCAATAACTTTTTTCCCAATAATTGTGCCATTTTTGAGATAATGCAGGAAAATATGGTACAGCCATATGGGCTACAGACAGTAATACTACATTACTGTTTACAAACACAACAGGGATGTCTCACCTGAGGGGGGGGGGGGGACAAAAAAAAAAAAAAAAAAAAAAAAAAATAAAAAAAAAGCGGAAAAAAAAATGAGATTTTTAACGGAGAAAA
>Ga0131853_10003657_pt1 | contig 27627 bp, 12 predicted proteins | sample TergutLab28metaG_FD_92764 | JGI IMG/M metagenome (GOLD analysis project Ga0131853, IMG submission 92764) | Labiotermes labralis P1 segment gut microbial communities from Petit-Saut dam, French Guiana - Lab288 P1 (version 2) (version 2) | ecosystem: Host-associated > Arthropoda: Insects >...
CATCCGTGCTTTTTTTTTTTTTTTGGTCGAGGAGACCCTTTCCCCATCCACTGCGACGATTGCGTCTTAGTTTCAACATCGTACCCATAAACCCACGTCTAATCTCCTGTCATAATATTCTTAAGAAAGTTTTCATTACCATTTGCATCGGCAAGCAGCTCCTAACTGATGTCAACACGGTTCCCTTTCTGATCGTCAGTCAACAAACGCGGCACGAATTTTGCACTGACGCGACGCATCTGAATTTTTTCACTAAAAATTTGATGGCAAGATCCTATGCTGATGTGCACTTCGTCAGCAACTTCTCGGGCAGTTAAACGACGATTTCCACGAATCACAGCACGAACTCTCTCGACATGGTCGCTGTTTGTTTATGTGGAAGGTCGTCCAGGCCTGAGACCTTCATCGACCGAAATCCTACTCTCTTTAAAACGCTTAAACCACTCATAGCACTGCGTTCGGCCCATACAGTCTTCCCGTATGCTTGGTTAAGCAATTGAAATGTCTCTGTAAAATTTTTACCAAGTTTGCAGCAAAATTTCACACACACACACGCGCGCTTTGTTCTTCAAGCTCTTTCATTGTCATTTTGTCACTAATCCGATGAAAAGCTTGTGCACTTGTTCAGTTCAGCGGTTGTAGCTCGACGACTAGTGCTCATAGCGAAACGGGACAAATAGTAGTTTGTCGTCAAAACCTGACGCTAGGCGCGCTCAGTAGCCGCAGCGCGCTCTCTGTGCTGTTTGGCTCGCTATTTAAAAAGTTCGGTCTCTTTTTGAACACGCCTCGTATGTTTATGGATATGTGATATTTGTATTGTGTGCGTATATTTTTGTGTATAAGTGATCGCATCTGAAATCTTCACATCGCCGATTGCCTTGCGGGTCGAAGTTAATTACACCTTTTTATTAAGTTAATTTATAATCACGCATTAACTGTATGTGAAATCTGCAGTAGGCGACGCGAAGAATTGCCGGATTACGTCTACATTTGTCCGAATGCTGGAATTTCTTTTGCCAAACAGCCTGAAAAGTTAAAAAAAAAAACTTATGTAGGAACTTTTAACTGATCATTACCATATCTTACATAAACATAAATTTATAAATTGTGAAACAAACAAACAGTGACTGCATACCTGCCAGTGTCACCACTGACCGTGCGCCACGGTTGTAAAGCCTATCAAATGAGGTGTAATGTTTGGTGTGGTCTGTCGAAAGAATGAATGAATTTTCTTCCAGCCTTAATCCACTTCTGTATTGTTGATTTGTTCAGCTTCGTCCAATGAAAAGCCTTTTTTACAATGCAGGTGCTTTAGAAATGTTTTAAAATACCTCTTTAAAACTATGTTTTGACTTAGAATTCACTTGTTTTGCTGTGCTTTGGCTAATGACGCAGCAGGAAGTACATGTCAGAGATAATGTGATGGTAGTATAGGAGCTTGATGATAAAAAGGATTTAACAAGACAGACAATGTACGTATAACGTAACATTGAGGTGCGTTCGCGAAACAATTTTTGCTGTGGAAAAGCAGTAAGTATTAAATATTATGGCTCAGGATAGGGACAGGTGAAGGGCACTTGCAAATGGAGCATTGAAACTTCGGGTTCCATAAAATGTAGGGAATTTCTTGACTAGCTGAGAACCTATTAGCTTCTCAAGGAGGAGTCTGCTCCATGGAATAAGTAAGTATTAAATATTACGTGTATTAGGCATATACAGCATCCAAAGCGCATGCTTTATATTGTCTTCTGTGGCCAGTCTGGCTCTACCACATTTTTCAACCTTGTCTCATAAAGGGCACAATTTTCGAAAAAAAAAAAAATTATTGACCCTAGGATATGTATTTTAATTTTCTCTACACACTTTGAAATATTTCTCATTGTAAGAAGAGTTGAGTAAGATATTATCATAAAGGTACATAAGTCTTCATGTAAAGAAACCGTTATTCTTGTCAGACTTTAATTAAATTTGAATTTTTGCAACAGATTTTCGAAAAGTACTCCAGCATCAAATTTCATGAAATACGTACAGTACGTTGTTAGCGGAGTTGTTCCATGCGGACAGAAGGGCGAAGGACAGAGGGACAGACATGACGAAGCTAATAGTCGCTTTACGAAAATTTTGTGATTGGGCCTGAATATTGAAAAAAGACATTTGTCGATAAAAATATGTGTGATTCTGAAGTTAGAACATGCAGTTGGCCTTAATATTGCTCTTGTTAAAGAATAGGACTATAATATGTCTTTTAATATTAAAGAAATTTGTACAAACGGAAGCTGATGAGTGAATGAAATGTAAATGTTCAGATTCTGAAGGTGATGTTATATTGTGGTATTCTGTTTTCTGATAATATATATTTTTGTGGGAGATGCCAACATTTCGGGGGAATCTGCTGCCTTCGTCCTCAGGGTCATTGCAGTCTTGAAGATTTAGGCACGCTCCTTTGAGTCTAAACGAAGCCACAACAAGAGACAAGGATCTGAAAAGATAAGATGTTATTCTTAATAAGTACTGAAAATGTCTTGTAGATTGATACGGTTTTGCGAGGAAGTAAATAACAATGTAAAGTGTTGATATGAGTGTGTTGTGAAGTAATTGAAAATAACACATAAAGGAACTTAATTTATTTAGCGGTGATGCACTCAATGATTATTACTCGGTCCCATGGAAATATTTTGGAAAACACGTGGCTTATGTGATGGGGGATATTACTTTGTAAAGAAACAGTGCAAGATTCATTCTATAACGAAATGGATAGGAGTGCGTTTTCTTCCAATTGCCAACATAAATTCATAATTTTGCTGACCAGCTGAAACATTAAAGGAATGTAATGACATAATGAAGATGTGCTTTGATCATAACGCCGGCCGAGCTCGCGGTTTCGGGTAGTTTTGTGCAGGTGCTGGAGAGGCCATAACATTTATGGAGACTAGAGTCGCCTTCTCTACAAAACTTCTATTCTTCGAAGGTCTTGGGAAGGTGAAAATAATTTACTTCGCCGAACTGGAGAATACGCATTTCTCAGACGCTATTACAAGCCAGAAACATTCTAGCAGTAATAAACCATGTATATTATGAAGCGCACATTTCAAAATTGCCATTCAGAGTCAGTATTAATAAGAGCGTAGCAAGGAATTAACTTTCATGTGATACAGTCTGTTAACAAACGACTGCCAGCTTGGTAAAGTATTAGCTCTTCCGAGAGGCCGCAGCTGTGTGTGCAATACTAGGATGGTTTTGGATGGAAATTTTCTGCTACAGAAAAATAACATTTTTTTAGAAACACTAATACACGGTAGGAATAAGTTAAAAATGGACTGAATTATACGTAAAAGTTCAGTTTAAACCTCAATAACAGTACGGTCAATGACCATTATAAAGGCAAATCGGTCTATTCAAGGAAATAATCTGTATGAATGGTAAGAATTACCTGAAATATAAATGCAGTGTATGAGTAAAGGGAGGGATTTTAAATATTACGTTAACCACTGCACTTGAAAATGTTAGGAAAGAAGTTTTGTGTTGAAAGATTTTGAGCCCGCGGTGTCAGAGGATTTCTGCATTTTTTTAATGGCGCAACAACCCCCCCTCCCAACCAGTGGCCCAGAGCCTGCTCATTATCGAGATTTCACGATCACACTCAGACACACCACACTCGGTAGGGAACCTCTGGGCAAGTGATCAGTCCGACGAAGAGACCTGTACGTGACAACACACTGTACTCACAAGAGATAAATATCCATGCTCCTGGCGGAATTCGAACCCGCAATCTCAGCAAGCGAGCGGCCGCAGACCAACGCTTTAGACCGCACGGCCACTGGGATCGGCCGTATTTCAGTGTATTAAAGCAAAACCCAAACAAGAAATGTGAAAACTTCGGTACAGTATGAAACATTTCGGAACAAACTTTATCTGGTTAAGAGGGGACGGTTCAGCCAGTAAAGATGTGTGGCCTTGGTGTATACTTCCATTCCCGTCCGTAACAAGTGCGCTTTTCTTTCCTGCTACACCTAACAGGCTCTGGACCACAACCAGGTTCCTATCTATGGATCCCAAGGTTATTTTCCGGGAGGTGACAAATGTAGCTTCTAGCTGACCTCTCACCTACCCCAAATGCCGAGTTTCATATTGCGCGGAGCTTTAGCTTCTCTGTTTTTGTGTCTGTTTGCTGACTTCACTTTCATCTTCACGTTTAACTTCCCTACGTGACGGCCGTATTCGCGGAATCCCACTTTTAAATTTTGCACCCTTGACGGATGGATTTTGTGGTTTTCATCAATAATTTTGCGTACGTACTGGGTTTTTACGGCTTACACGGACCGTGGTAACCCAACAAGAAGCACGGCACCGTAACAATAGAATCAGCACCATGGAACTTGCACGTTTATGTGAGTGTTACGTAACACACTCAGAATGGGCACAAGGAAACACGCAATTTGCATATTTATCAGGCACAAGTAACTGCACGGAATAACTATTGCCTCGTAAAATTAATTATATGCACGTTGTCGTTTCCGCTATTCCACACGCTGGTACTGAATCTCTCTGCTGCCTTACTGCTAGTTACGTATGCTCTATCGCGCTAATCCAACACGCCTCATAAATTTGTTATTTGATATAATGTTGACAATACAAAATAACTATAATATTTGAGTTCAATTCTTTTCAATGCTTGGGACTAACTACCGATTAGCACCAGGCAATTCTCTATTAAATGCACACGGTATTTAAAATCGTCCATCTTACTGAAGTATTTTTGTTTTTCTTTGTCTATACATCTGCCTAAGTCTACAATCGAAATTTTTTTAGTGCATCTATATATTTTTTGTAAGCAATATTCTCTTTCAGGCAGGCGATAGGGAAACCGGTGTGAAAATATTACATATTTACTTAAACCTGATAATCAGGGAATGAAAATTACACCTGATCAAGGTATTTCATTTCTTTTGTTTTCTTCTGTTTTGCTGCTGCCATACTCGGGCCTAGGTCGCCAGACCATTGAGGTTTCTGGGTCACACAATTATACACACATCAGGTAAGACTCCTCTGACCGAGTGATCAGCTCGTCGCAGAGGCCGGTACCTACGCAACACACAACAAACACACAAGACAGGAACATCCATTTCTTCAGCATGATTCGAAGCTGCCATCCAAGCAGTCCAGCAGCTGCAGACCTACGCCTGATACCGCACTGCCACCGGGATTGGCATTTAAGTGTATTTCTATGATAAATTATCCGCAGCAACAGCATTGAACAACGAAGATTACGTTTGAGCCTATTTCTGCATATAATTCAAGTCTATTGGTATGAAAGGAGTGCTTATATTTGTAATCCTAACTTTTTTGTCGTAACTTTTGAAGCGTGGTGACGAAAAGTCCAAAAGTGGAGGGAAGTGAAAAATAGGGAGTGAAGTGTAGTGAAGTGAAGTGAAGAGCTTTGGTGAAATGTGTGTATAGATTTATTTTGTGAAGCTGTATGTAGGTTCTGTGCAGTACGTTGTCTCATTATTATTTGATTCTCTTTGTTATTTTCTAATTACTCGGCGTATGTTGTTTAATATTTTTTTCATGTGTGTTTTCTTGTTTTGTAAGTTTGTTTTCTGTTTTGTGTATTCTGCGTTCTTGTATTGCCTTGTGTATTGTTTCTCTTGTTGTACATAACTGTGTTTTTCTTATATTTGTACCAGTTTATGGACCTCTCCCACTGGGTGGAAACTATCATATCATATCCCTTCTACCCGTTTTCGTGTCCATTGATGCCTATATGTGTCATGCGTCTTATGTCTTCCTGTTAGTGCTGTCTCCTATTGGAAATATTTGGGTTTGGTCTCTAGGTGGAATACCTCGCATTTGACCATTTCTAATACAGGAAAATTCTAGCAGAGTTTTCATACCAAAGTCTCTGACTCCTTCAAATACATATTCATTCCCATTCTAAAGTTAACAACCCTCTTTGTTGTGTAGTGCTAGTTCTCTGATGGTTAGAACCCAAAATTTCAATTCTACTAGAGTAAAACCTGCCATCGCACCGAATATTATCCTAGTACTGTCTTGTCAGTGTTCCAAGTGGCAACTACGTAGAGGTTTCCGCACAAAATTTCTGTATGTGTTTGTCCTTTTACCCATTTGGGGTACATGTCCAGTCCATCATAACCTTCTTAGTTTAACTGCTGTAAAATATATTGACATAATTAGAAGCATAAACCTTACAGGTTTTTATGGACTTTGTAAGAAAGCAGTGAAAAGTCTCACATATTTAACACACGAACATTTCCTAACCAGAAATATATTTAAGAATTATTTGAACATCTTACAGAATAAAATTTTCACTTAGTCCGTTATACATGGCTAACTGCCTTCTCTTTTGGAATATATCATTTCTAATTAATGACACGTACGTGTGGGAAAAAATACTAGAAACTATATACAGTACTCTTCTTTCCTTGGTGTTGTTTACCTTTTGTACATGTTGTATTTTAAGATGTCTTATGTGTATTGTTGTTAGTTGTCTTGTGTGTATTGTTGTAGTTGTCTTGTGTGTATTGTTTTCATGTTATGTGTATTTGCTGTACTATGTGTGTATTGCTGTTTTTACTTTAGATGCCGGACTGCTGGCTAGAAGTCAATATTAGGAAGGTTCTGCGACCGGCCACCTCGACACAGGTTTCTCTTGGTTTCCCTGTTTCTATAAACAAATGCTGAGATGGTTCCCAAGATTCCAAGTTGCCACTACATGCTTCTCATGTAGCCGTCCCGACTTAAATTTATTAGTAACCAATTTCATATTTTGTATACACGTACGTACAATAACCACTGCCACCGGGTGACAACCCAATTGCAGTTAATAAATATTATTATTATTATTATAAAACGGGGGGGGGGTTAATTTTATTCTATAACAAATAATTTATTGTTACGTATTTTGTTGTGTGAACATTAGGCTTTTGTACATAATTTACGAAGTTTATGGCATAGTGGGAGGGTGGAGATTGCGCCATGTCTAATATTTTGGGATGGCTGTCTCTTCCTTGCCCGTAGGCCCCGAAGCCTCTGCTTGTAGTGTAGTGAAGGACATGTGAGTAGGCAAGGAAGACGAACAGGGACAGGCCAGTTGAAATTTCTGGTTACAGGCTGTGTGAGGGGTGGGTGGCTATAGGCGCGTTACGACAACTGCGAAAAGCAACTGTCAGCTTCGTCACGTTTGACCGTCCGTCCCTTTGTCTGTCTGCATGGAATAACTCTGCCCCTACTGATCTGATGTTCATGAAATTGTATATTTGCGTATTTTTTCTAGAATCTGCCTGAAAATTAAAGTTTTTATTAAAATCCGAAAATTCAAGTTTTATTAAAATCTGACAAGAATAACGGGCACTTTACATCCAGACCTATGCATGTTTGTTATAATATCTTGCTGAATTTTCCTTAGAATGAGAAACGTTTCAGACAAAATTTGCAGAGAAAATCAAAACACATTCCATGTTCAATAATTTTTTGTTTTAGAGTCGTGCCTTTTATGAGAAAATGTGTAAGAATATGGTAGAAACTGACAAGTCACATATGACATAACACGGCGCAGAAAAGACGCGATTTTTATGCCAGATAACCAAGGCAAAATATACATTTTATTATTTAATACTTGTTATTATAAGCAGTACTAAATATTTTGTAGGTCTACAACAGTACATAGGGAACCCACTGTTGCATTTACATGGCAACACTGAACACTTTTATATTGACAGCTACATCTGTGCTAACAACAATAAAAAGGAAATGTATTGTTGCTTTTCCATGGCAACAATGGTTACGTTAAGGCACCACAATATAAAGTTGTGCGTAAATATTCAATGTTGTTTCTCTTCTTGATTATGGAGCTATAAATTAATGTGGAACCGCAGCAATGTTAAATGAAGTGTCCGTACGATAGGGTCAGGAATTTGCATATTTTGTGCAGCTCGTTTAGTGATTTTGAACACGTTTAGTTGCAGCGGAATCGAATTGGGATGTTACGTAAATAATATCTGTTGTAGTTTACCGTACAGCTTCGCTCTTTAGTTGGCTGAACCATTTTGTACTTGATTGTGCCAGTTCTTGCTTCTCTTAGAACTTGGCAAAAGAAAATATTCGGGTTTTCTACCGACAGTGTTTTGGTTATATCTATAATTTGAATTCCTTTTCGAGGTTACATTAAACGATTCTCATGACACACGACATTATGTGCGTAGTTTTACAGCGTCTTATCATATAATCGGTAATTAATTGTAAAGACATTTAATGGGCAGGTGTTTTAAGTTAATTGACCTTGGGGTTTTCTCTTACTTATCTAATAACATTTGCTTTGTATAGCTGGACAGCCTCTAGTGTTCCTAGGCCTCATCATTTTCTAGGTTTATTGTGCACACTAAGACACATAACACTCGGTAGGACTCCTCTGGACAAATGATCAGCCTGTCGCAGAGACCACTACCTGACGACACATAACACTCAAAAGAGACACCCATACCCCCGGCGGGATTCGACCCCGCAATCCCAGCAAGAGAGCGGCCTCAAACTCATGCCTTAGTCCGCGCGGCCACCGGGATTGACATCTACGTAGTAGTTTTAAAATGTTCCTGAAATTCACTGGTACAATTTACAGAAATTGCTGCTATGAATAAAGAAATATACAGGGACATCCTTCGTCGCCATAGGGGTGAGGTTAGAAGGAAAGGCCGCGAAAAATTGAGAATCAGCATTTGGTCAAAGATTTCTTAACATAGAACAGTGTGACAACACTGGAGCACACCCCCCCCCCCTCCAACTAACCTGGATCCAGCTGAATTTTATCTGTTCCCTTGACTGAAATCAGCATTGAAGGAAAGACACTGTTGTGACGCTATTGACATTGTTAAGAATGAGATGGAGGAGCTGAAAAGGCTTTCACAAAATGGCTTCCATGAATGTTTCCAACACCTTTACATTCACTGGCAGAAGTGCATAGTTGCACAGGGGGCTTATTTTGAAGGAAATGTAGGTAAAATATTATAATTTTTTTTTTATTTCTCAGAAATGAAGTGATTACGGGAACGTTCAGCAGTTACCACGTATAATAACATATGTTATTATAATGCGATGTGCATTATGAAATTAATGCAGGTTGAGAGTTTTGTACTGATGCTGTATTCACATTGACGGGTTCCAGGATAGCGTAGTCGGTATAGCGACTCGCTACAGGCTAGACGGTCCGGGGATCGAATCCTGGTGGGGGGGGGTGAAATTTTTCGCACCCGTCCAGACCGGCCCTGGGTCCCACCCAGCCTCCTATACAATGGGTACCGGGTCTCTTTCCCGAGGTTAAAGCGGGCGGAGCGTGGTGTTGACCAACCACACCCAGGTTAAAGAAAGAGTAGAGCTAAACCTTTACTCCCCCTGTCGGCTTTCGTGGCCTGTTCTAGAGTGAGCTTTACCTTTTATTCACATTGACCAAAGTTAAGCCGTTATTTATAATAGTGTTTTAATTAGATGAAAGTAAATTAAATAATTACCCTTTGTAAGAAATAGGATTATTGAGAAGCTGTATATTCGTGCTCTTCCCAAACCTTCTGTCTGTAACAGCCAACATTAAATTATACACTGGAAAGCTGAAATCTTACCTGTTGCTTTGTGTGCGTGTAAAACTTGATCTCTCTCTCGAAGGATAAAACGCAGGTTGAAGTGCTGAGGATAATGTTTGTTATAAACAGGCAGGACGTAGGAGGAAGCAGTATAAAATATGCTTCGTGGTTTTTATTTGTCAGCAGAGGTGTTTGGGATGACATAAATAAAGATGATAAGATGGAATATTTGTAAAACCTGAAAGAAAATTTGCTTTGGATGTTAACTTATCAATAAAAGAATAGTATTACAGTGAATCTGAAGTTTAGAACTTGAGGATACGAAATGTGTTTGTCCATCACAGGACAATATCCTGTAGCCAGCTGTAGTGAGTTCTGGATTGCCATAAAATTCGATAAATTTCATAACAGTTTACTGACTTTTTTCTTTCAAATGAAGCCAACTAGGTGAACACTACTTCTTAATATATTTATTTCATCTTCTCTACATGTTTCGGGCAAGTATGTGCCCATCATCAGGAGAACTTACTGTATCTATGCGACACTGGTATTTGTCACTCTATATGAGTGGCTGTCTAGTCTGCTACAGCAGACCAGACAGCCAGACAACTGCCCGAAACACGTAGAGAAGTTGAAATAAATATACTAAGAAGTAGTGTGCACCTGGTTGGCTTCATTTGAAAAAGATATACAGGGATGCATAAAAAACATAAAAATTCTGACTGTTAACCGTCTTTAACAGTGAACTGAGGATATGGAAGACGGGTGTCTGGGTAACATTATAATGACAAGTTTAGCGGTAGCATTTCTTACTCACAATATCGTCACATTTTCGTGTATGTCATTCTTCGAACTTCCAAATGTGAACTTGACATTTTAAATGCGAATACAGTTACGCTAAACACAAACATTTATTTGTTTATTGTAGTTAAAATTACACGGCTACGTGCTTCGACCAGTGTCGTGGTCATCTTCAGGAGAGTACATCGCACAAAAAACAAAACAAAAAAATCAATTTTTACTTTTTGGTATAAAGTACTGGCCTGAAATTACAACGATTTTGGTTGACACGTGTAGTCGTGTAGTTTGAAATAATAAAAGACAATAAATGTTTGTGTTGATGATAATTATATACCCATTTATATTATCATAAACGTGAGGGGATGTCTATTGTAAAAATAATGAACTTGATATATCACCCCCCCCCCTCACCGACGCTAACTAGTGACAAAAAAAGTGATAAAAAAGTCACGTTGAGTTCTCTGAAACAAACATTTACTTTCTGCCTTTGTTTGGACGTTTTATTTCAGAATTAAACAGTGTTTTTTTTAAATTATTGTCTTTAGAATATGCGGTGTTGTAGTTCAGGCTCGCGTGAGTGGGTTTAGTGCACTCTTATCGTAAGGAAGCAATGATATCAACAACAATATTTATTCTGGTCAGGCTCACAACACTAGTACAGTAATACAATGTGACAATAACTTTGCACGGCTTTATTCCCGGCCGTAAAAAAGTTTCAATATGGAAACCCTGAAAAGTGGAGCTACACACCGTTAATTTTCTGATTTACCACGGACTTACGTGTTATGAACAACATCCGCAGTACGTATATTACCAGTCGTCACTCGACATGTTAGCAGGTAATTTTCACCATCCTTGTGGCCCATTTTGGTCGTGTATCTTCTGCTGAAACGACTGAACGTGCTATTTGTTATTTCAAAAAAAGGAGCTCCAAACCATTTCTAACACGGAACGGTGTTGTTTCGTTAATTATTGTTGTTTCGTTAATTATTGTTGTTTCCATGGGTTTCCACAGAGAACTTTTTTTAAAATCAGAGCAGTGATTTTCGAACTTCCGCTAATATGCTTCCGGCGTTGTAGTTGTAGATGCGAAAGACGGTGACTGCCGCTTGAAAACCACTGTTCCGGAGGTATCAGAAGAGATCGTAGAATCTTTAACCACTATGCTACCTTTATTATTGAAGTGCCATGTGATTGCGGAAAAGTCTTCAGTTTTACATTCATACAGAGTAGATTTAAATTAAGGACATGAAAATAAATCGAGGGATACTGATGGCTTTTTTTTTTGTACAATAAATTAAATATAATTTCATTCCAGATATCTGAACAGTTTCCTACATCTTTAAACTAAATTGAAGCTTCAGAAGCTTGGTGCTGTAATATCTGAGCCTTTCTTTACTTGCATGTCCAATTCCAGTGCTCCCGCCACTTAACCGGAACTGTACTTGCCTCTTCATCTGTTTTTCCGACAAGCTTTTCCCTGAGCATATTAATACAGTTGATGTTGCAGCTATATTCTACATCTTACATTATTTTAAAATCTAAGACCATTCGTACTAAAACTAGGCAAATTAAGCTTACCAGAATGATTTAACTTAAAATACTTCTTCGGAAAAACCATTCGTAGAATTAGTAAAACTGGTCGGGATACTAGAAACACTGGCAATTTAAAATCAACCTTTTTTTTGTTTGAAGCTCACAGTCATCTAAAAGCACTTATTTTCTTTATAATCACATGATATAATATTTAAAGTTGCTAAAAGTTATGTATAAATAATATTTTGGAATATATGTTTAATTTTCCATCAATCACCTTATAATAATAATGTAATAATATATTTATGTACATTTACAACCATTTAAAACCATTTGACCGTCAATTCTTTGACTCTGTAATGTGTAGGACACCGTAATTGGAAGTATGTAATAAATAACCAGGGCTGATCACACAAGTAAGCAAAATATTTTAATTGTTCCTTATTAGGGCTTGAATTCCAGAGGCTACTTTTATGTTTCCAGACATACTTTCAGAGCCACCTTAAGGATATCGCTATCTCTTGTAGTCGAGTGGGGCCTCACAGTTTCGGGACCTACGAAAGTCTGGTTATTTGTCAGCTTGTCGCTGTTTTTCACATCCTGGGTTGCACCTAAGTTTTCAGTTTAAGAATGCGCGAAGGTATTAATCCCCCAACTTTATTTGTGTATTGGACCCAGAAATTTCTTAAACGTGTCCTGTATACTTCCCATTCACTTTCACAAATACGACCTGGTTAGTAATCGCAAAGAACGTTTTGCATTTCACGTTCTAACAGACGGCTTCGAACAGCATTTCGTAATCGGCATCGCTTATTTCTTTACGCGCAACGTGGCCAAAGTTTCTGTAGCAAGGACACTGAAGAGTCAGTAGAAGTAACATAATACATGTATTAATTGCATAGTGCATTGTGTTTAAACACGAAACTTTGCTTGTGTCAATGAGATTGTCCTTTTTACAGCAAACTTAAAAATTTCTTCAACAAATTATTGCAGATTTTTTTGACGTTTTGCTGACCGTGCATCTCAGTGTATTTATCTCAGTATTTAACCAACTTTATGCACAAAATTTGTTTCACAATAAGTTTTATTTCATGCCTCTACATGTTTCGAGCATGCGTGCTCATCATCAGGAGGTCAAAATTGTATTACACAGCCTCTGGTATCATCACACATAGGTGACCCTCTCGTGCACGAGACGGCCACCCATAGGTGTGATGATACCAAAGGCTGTGTAATACAATTTTGACCTCCTGATGATGAGCACGCATGCTCGAAACATGTAGAGGCATGAAATAAAACTTATTGTGAAGCAAATTTTGTGCATCGAGTTGGTTAAATACTGAGATAAATTATTGCAGGTTCAAGCTAGTTTGTCACGATCCTGGTGGTGAATTGAAGCGTGAGTGCAAGGGAAGCGCGTCACGTTGACATGCATCACATTTGTCCTTTTAATGTTATTAAAGTCTTAGTCGTACTAACGTACGATAGTCCTTTGCAAAGCAAGTACTCATGCGGGTATAAAAAAACACCTCTTCACGATGGCTATGAAGTGAAGGAGAATACATTGGTTGGTAGGTCGTGACAAATTCTGGTTGTAAAGCATGGAAATTTCCAAAAGCTTATACAAGAAATGCTTTTGTTTCTTACACAGCACTAAAATATAACGTTGCGAGAAAACCATCAAGTATGAGGAAAGCCTAAAGAGATAAATTGTCATGCATGTATGTTCGACAACATTCCAAATTTTCCCTCAGATGTTCGATTAGCTTCTAACTGGAATCTATGTCACACAATGATGAAGGAACACGGTAAACACAAATGCTAATCAAAAATAACTTGACGAAAATCATAAACGATTAACTCTTAACCCGTTAACGTGGAAAATGTGGTGAGCTACTAATAATGCCAGCAGATGGCAGATGGGGTTTAACTTGGCTTTAAAAGGGTTAAATTCAAAACCATCGCAACGGTTGAACGTTAGACGGAGTTTTGTTGTTCTGCAATACCGTTCTGTAATAAACTGAATATTAAACAATTTAGTATAAAATGTTTATAGTTTATAATCCTGCAAAACAAAAATAATAATTTCCGTCTTCTAAATGTGTAAAGTTTAAAAAATATTGTTATTAGAATTGTTCTAACAGAACACATATAGTGATGAACATTTAAACATTTAATGCCTGAAGAAAGCTAAACCTTCAACAACAACATTCAGTATTCCCAATGGAAATAGAACAGCCCTAATGTAGATAACTGAGAAAACAGGATTACTAAAACATTCCTGATAGTAATCATACTTCTTATAGTTTAATTTTAAGAAATTTTAGTTCCTGTTTTTGTCATCTGTTCAGTTACCTGCGATCTCTTGTGTCACGAGGCGTTCAGATTTCCACAGTTTTTTAAATCTTAAATTTTCTTCCCATTTCGCATGATGCTACTTTCTTGTGTTTATAAATAGATGAAGTTGTTTGGCACGCCACGAATGCATTCGCGGAAAGGAAGTATAAACCCACTAATTCTTAACCCCGAAACCCGATGAAGGTAAGGTCGGTTTTACTCCTAGGCCGCCTACCCCTGGGAAAGTTACCTTGGTAGGCACTGAATAGGAAGCTGGGTAGGTCCCTCAACCGGTTGGACGCTTTGGAGAAGACGAAAATTCCTTGCATGTGTCGGTATTTAGCTGCGATATCTGGGTTATTTAGCCCTTACCTTAGTCACTATTATCTCGGCTCTTCTATGTATCTATATCCACCCCACAAATGCTCTGAAAGAAGTCTAGTCGAAGTCGAGTTTTGGAGGAGGTTTTTCCAAGTCCCGAACGTGAGGTGAGACATGAGGGTCTGGTCAATCCCACTACATTTATTTGTTTATTTACAATTCCAAAAATTTTACATTACAGATCAAAAGTTTGAATGTTTCTGAACGCAGTATATATACCTCGTATAAACTCTGTGACCTCCATTGTATTCACACTCTTTATAAAGTAAGCTGCACGTGAGGAAACTCACGTGTTTGACATTATGTGACTGACTCCTTTAGGTTAAAAAACGTTAAGCGTAATCCACGCAACAATATTTCCATAAAAATTGTAAAACTGGTAGTATTGAACCATTTTCTTCACGTGTGGCTGCTATGGCAGATCTGCAGCCAAGCTGACAAGAGAGTATTCTATAACAAGAAGTCACCGGGTTCGAACACACTCCTCATCAGCACGCTTTCCGACTATGTATAAGGATGTGAACTAGTTGATTTATACAACAGATAGTCAGGCTATTTACTAACAGAACTGTCCAGTTTTCATCTAGCCTACGTAATGGAAATGAGAAATTTGCTAAGCTATGTGTGGTATTAAATATTATCAATTTCTCGCATGCTTCTCTTGTTAAACCACACACCTGGGACTGTAATTCATTTAAACTCCCTTTCTCTTTGTCACAAAATAAGACATTTTGTATTAACAAGATCTGCAACATTTGTGAATAAGATGCTTCGCTCGGCTTAGTTACGGACTTTTTCTTGTCTAAATAAATCTGTAGCGTTATTTCAATTACAGATGCACTGTTGGAAGTCGTAATGCATGATTTGCAAGGGGATAATAAAGTTTATTTTGAACAAGTTAGTGAGTTCACATTACTTACATTGGCTTTGTAATTGACCATTAACCTTTACCAGTTCGGAGACATGAAACTAGTCTCACTGAATGGACAACATTACAGTGCTGAGCACTTTGAGCATTCCAAGAAATACGTGTTCAAGCCTGGGCGTTCTTCAGCGCCGAAATATCCCGTCAGTTCGTGCTGAAGACTATTTCCAGTCACACCATGAAACAGACCCTTATTTCACAAAATTAGTGTGTAGACAATATAGTGCTGCAGTAGGTATTTGTATTTCGCTTAAGAAGGTTATAAAACTACTATTCGAGATTTGAGGCTTCCGCCGCAGTATAGTTGAGGCCTTCTATCTTCTGGTACGTCATATACCAGAAGAACGAGGGCCTCAAAGTTATAAAAATACTGTTCGCTACTGTTATCTGACTAGTATGCAATCTAGGGCACATGACAAATTTTGCAGTAAGACCTTATTCATCCCAAAATTAAGCGAAATGGAAAGGCACAAACAAAATTAGTGGACTTTTTTTATGTCTAAGAACTCATGCTACTAAACTTGGGCTATGGCTATGGAATGAAGAGAATAAGCAATCATTCAACTCTTCGATTAGATACATTGGGGTCAACTGTTATTTTTTTCCTAGATGACGAAACTGCAGATTATTTCTACCACATTAACGCTACACCCAGTAGAACAAATTTCAACTTCGGCTAAATTATTTGCTAATTGAGGCAATCTACTTTACAGTGAGGAGTATATTTGGTACATTCCATTGTACTACCTGATACACAGTAATCCACGTATTGCTGTAATTACTTTAATTTGACCTTTTTCTGCTTAATGTGCTTTTTTTTCGGAGGGTCTTTCCCTCTGCCTGGAGTGTGTTATTTCATTCGATCCACACAACTGAGAAGGCCATTGGACTCCAGTTCTCTCGCTTGAACGGCAAGTGTCCAGACAATGATCTGTCTCAGCAAACCGGTTCACCTGAAGGCCAGGCGGATAAACTTCCGCGTTTGCGCTGTTTTAAAAACGTGTGTGGGTGAATTTACAGCTCCTCTTCACGACTGTCACGTTATTGCCCAGCTATTACTCTCGCACAGACTCAGTCCTGCAAATTCTATACCGTACGCGCTGCACTGCAGTCATATTCTTAGGAACTCTACTCTTGTTCAATATGACAAGTAGTTTTTGTCAGTAAGTTTCACCAAGAGATCCAGCGTTTCAATACTTGCTTGAAGATTTCACTGCTCAAAACATTTCACTTCTATTTAAAAGTACGAACACGTTTATGGAATTGTGAATGCTATTATAGATGGGTGATTATGATTTTATCGTCAATGTCATCTTTCTCATCATCAGTTTCTTCGGTCTTGTTTTGCCTCGCCAGCTCTGCTGCAGCGGCGGCTGCTGCCTTCGGGTCTTCGGCTAGCTTCTTCCTTCGCATAGCCTTCCTCTTGTGCACGATCTCGACGGCGACGTAACCCGCGAACCCTACTATCAGGACGGAAAGCATGACGTACAGCTTCATGCGTGCGCACAAGTGCGTGCTGTATGCATACGCAATGACGAAACCTGTTGACTCCCACAGTCGGTAGTTGCTGAATGCTGCCTCTTTGTTCCTACGGAACAGTGTCCCGTAGATCCCTGGAACAAGCAAAGTGTCAGTAGTTATCATCGCCTTGTTCGTTCTCAATCATCCACTTAACTTTTACGCTATGCCCAGTTTCAACCCACTGCCTGGCATCATAACATACACGTAATTTACTTTTGCCATTTATAACATAGTGCAAATTATGGAATGTAAAAAAGAACGGTGTCGTCTGGAATTTGGCAATGTGCATTCTGGCATACTTCTATTAACCTTTCGAAAGTACATGCTCCATATTCAGGGCAGTAAGTTCACCTGAGACGGTGGTAAACCCCAACGATAGTAATCTCCATACTGACAGCCATGAGTACCCGAAGCCCCACTGTGCACTTCTTACATACAACTGAACAATGAACAACGGCAAATTCACTGTGTACAGCATATCTATCCATCCAACCGGCTGTCTGGAGGTCTGTCCGTCCCTCCATCCATTCATCTATCCCAGATAATCCATCCCTCCCTGACTACCTTCTATGTATCTGTCTAACTATGTCCATATGTATCTAAATATCTGAATGTCTGTCTATGTCTCTTTGCCCTTATACCTATTTATCTGCCCCCCTATATGTCTGTCTCTGTGGCGCTATAGGCCAATGCGGTCCCTGGTCCTCCCATTTTCCTGGTCGCATAATGTTTATAACCGTCGGTCTTAAATACAGCAAAAGGCGGACGGAGAGAACACATTGAACCTTTCCTCCGGTTGGGTCCGAAACCACGATTCCAGTGCTCGATCGGTACTCTCATCGGCTTCTGGACAGAATGCACAGAAAATTTTTCTCCGACGCGGATGAAATATCAAGAGAATAGTAGATGAGTTAGAATATGGAAAGCAACCAATGTCTTGCAAAACAACGAAGGACAAGAAAGCTGCAGGTGGTGATGAAACTAACGTCGAGCTAATTAAATACCACTTCCATGCAATGCTGAGGTTAAGAAGACATGGAACTTTTACTTTCAATCCACAATACATATGATTGCTTGAAAAAAGGAACGGCTTAACCTTACCAGCATTAAACGCATGACGATGAAGTCAGTGATGTAACATGAATTACCATACATCAATGTTCACAGTCAACTGAAATTTCGATATAATTTTCTGCATGACAAAGCAGGTCAGATGACTGGAAACGTCAGTTGCAAGGATGCAGTTTACAGCCATGCAGCGACAAAATTCCGAACAGGAAGTGTGCAATTTTATTTGTAGACCTAACTGCAGGAAACAGAGCTAACCAAGCTTTCATAGCGTAACGATCATTGAACAAAGCTTGGAACTGATACCTGGCCTAAAATTTAATCAGCAATGATGCAGGCGTATATGATCCAATGCGGAGAAGTTGGTCTAGTGGCTTAGATTAGCCCTTCCTAAGGGAACCGCCTGAGTAGGTGTCTGCCTCCATTTTAACCTGAGGGCGAAAACAGATTTGGGTTCCGAAACGATTTGTTCTGTTCGGAATAACAGACGATTGAGAAAGTACAGAAGCACAGCGCTAGTAGAACTGGGCACTCGTGGCTGCTTTCCGCCGCTTTTCACACTGCACCTTTTTGTATCGAATACGGGCGTAGGTATTTTTTTAATGATTTACACCAGATATGCTTTAGCTATAAAATAGGACTCTGGGAATAAGTCCGTTTTATTGACCTGGATGTATTTTTAAATAAATCGCAGAAAATCGTTACCAGCTGGAAATTGTTTGGCGAAGGTCACGAGAAGATTTTTTTTTCACTTGCCGGATTTTGGATTTTGTAGTTATATTCAACTCGTATAAGAGCTATACTTTTTCGTCTGTTTCTTCCAAAACATCCAAAGACGGAAGAAAAAATATTTTTCATTGGACGGTTTGTGGTCTGGAATTAATAAGAAATTGTGCGAAGTGTAGGAGGGAAAATGAATCGACTTTTTATTTGCTTTCGCCTTTCATAAGACGCTTTAAGTTATAAGCTATTTTAAGTTTCAGTTGCTATGAAATTATTGTAGGGATGAATATGCAGAATACACTGTTTTAACACTTTGATACGTAGCATACTTCCAAAACGACGACTTTTATTGAAAGAGAAAACTGGAGGGTGTCAAGAGAATTTATAAATGAACCACAGGTAGTACCGAAATTAAGTAATTTCTGGAATTGTTTCCAGTAGCTGAAAACACATACAAATTGTATATTTATCACTGTAAGAAAGTGGATATGAGATTAAGGTGTTTGTTAGCCTCAGACACAAGTGGATGTGAGGTAGCGGTGTTCGTTAGCCTGAGACAAAATTGGATGTGATATTATGGTTTTCGTTAGCCTCAGACACAACTGGATGCGAATTATTTTATGAGACTGCCAATAAGCATTCAGCTGATATACAAGAAGGAGTGTTTCTTAACCAGATGGTTGACTGTAAGCTTTACAAGAAAGACTGTGCTCCTTGACATGTTTATCATATAGACTGAAGCGCTTTAGAAGTGGCTTCATCTCAACATTTCCTTGCATAACAAGAATGCGAGTTTTTCTTTCGTTTAATGCGTTATAAATTATGGAATCCTCCGTACCCCTGAAGAAGAAGATATTAGTCAATTTTGAGTTTCTAAATGCAGATATTGCTATAAATACCTAGCTGTTTCAATGTTATGTTGGAATTCAGCGTGCTTATATAGCACTTCCATGAAATCTCTCCTTGAAATTTCAGGGCCACCGGGGTATGAAGTGGCCTATAAGAGGCGCGAACTCGATCCGATGTATTCAGATAAGAACGGAATGTGGAATGTGCAGCCTTTAGGTGGTATGAAGTGAAAGGCAACAATCTATCCCAGCTGTTTTTCCTACACACTCAATCACTCCTCACTCATTTGTGCGCATTATATAGGCAGACAATAATTATAGCCTAGGCCTATAATTTTTCTTCACAATGAAAGTCTGTCACATTTTTTGGAATAAAAATTGTGTCAGGAAGGGCACAGTTTTGGGAGTAGTTACACTAAAATAGAGAACAAAATTGTTGCGTTATTTATTCCTTGCGCTTTGTTTGAATTAAGTTGTTCATTCATGACAACAACATATGCACCTCTTTATGTTACACACCACCTTAAATTTTTTATGTTTTCTTGATCGTGCATCTCGATATAATCATGTTGTCTGTTGTCCAGGACAACAGACAGTCATCTAAAAAAATAGTAAGTACCAATTGTTGCATTCATACGGTTGTAACTCCTGATAATGGGCCTAGATACGCCCGAAACATGTAGAGGTTGACAAAATATACTACGTTACATGTTGTGCATCAAGTTGGTTTTTCTTTACGCGACCACCTTAACTCTATGTAATGAAATCGCCTTCATTTATACTATAGTCTTATTGTTCTAGTACATTATGCTTTTACAAAAACTATTCTAATTGCAGTTCGTGGTACCTACGGTTTTTACTTTAGCTACAAGAATACTGTAATATAATAAGAATTAGTTTTTTAATCTGTTATATTGTACTAAGTTTTAAATTTTGGCATAGAACTCCCTAATTTGGCGTAAGTGGCGCTGAAACACGTACGAATAATTAATATTTTATTTTTATGTATCAAAGCTGCATTTGTTGGTGTTGTGAATGAACAGTTGAACAAAAGAGAATGTTTGAAACTGGGAGAGGGGGCGAACAAGGGGATGGAAGGAATTAGGTAATAAATAGCTTTAATACTTGTACTCTTTACCAAAATTTATTTCAGTGATAATTTCAAACAGGATTAGATAGGCGGGACATGTAGCAGAAGTGATAAGGATGAGAAATGTTTACAACATTTTTATGAGGTGTTAATTATCCGATCAAATCAATCATACAGATCTAGTAAATTAGACTTTTATTATCAACATGTTTCGGCTGTCCAGATCAGCAGTCATCAGGTAGGTGGCGGATACACAAAAGGAATATAAAAGGAGACAGGCCTCTCTTTACATTGGTGTATATTATTACAATATTATTTAAAAAACGGAATAATAAAGTTAAAATTAATGCACAGTTGTGTTACAGAATTCCTTAAGTATAATCAATGTGAAACTGTAATAGAATTGAGATGAAAACAAAGTAAAGTGTGACAGAAAAATAAAAGGATTAAAGTACTGGAAAAACCTTCGCAGTCAATGTTTTTTAGAGCAGTATCTAGCAATGTACTTTTATTGGCGTAAATTCTGACGTCTTGATTTACGGTTATCTTGAAATGTAACTCTCGAGTGGTATCGCTTGTCCAGCTTACTCCCCTTTACATGGAAACATAAGATCAAGAACAAGCGATACCACTCGAGAGTTCCATTTCAAGTTTACCATTAACGTAGACGTCGGAATTTACGTCAATATACGTACAACAGTAGATATTGTTCTAAAAATATAGACTGCGGAGGCTTTTCCAATACTAATTTTATCTGTTTTTTATCATACTTTACCTTATTTTTATCTTATTTTTATCACAGTTTCACTCTGATTACCTTACTTACTTATGCCTAAGGAATTCTCTAACGCAACCTTATTATTCCGTTTCTTGGAATAACATTGTTGTAGTTTGTACCAATGTAAAGAGAGGTCTGTCTCCCTTGATATTCCTATTATGTATCCGGCACCTACATGACGATGGCTGATCTGGACAGCCGAAACATGTAGTAGTAGTTTATAGTGAAAGACAAATATACTAGATCTGTATGGTTGTGTTTGGTCGGATAATTAACACCCTATCGATAATAAGGACATAACTGGAAGGTGTCATCCAAGATTACAACATTTTGGTCGAAAATCCTGCAGGAATAAGATCACCTGCTTGTCCTAGTATGAGAGGGATATTTAAAACAGGGTTAAAAAATTTTGTGAAAGGGTGACTTCGGAGAATTATTAATTGTGCATCTGCGGGATGTTCTGAACACGGTACTGAATAGGCAGGGGCTATTAACTTCTCACAAAGGTTAATTTTCATTCTTTTTTTTTTTTAATGGAAGCATCACGATGTGCTTATAAGCGTAATATAATATTAAATAGTGTATGTCAGCACATCTACTTTATTACTTAAGGCACTTACATAGGCTACATGTTTCGACTATAGACTGGTCATCTTCAGGCCTATTTTTGTCATTTGAGTCACAAGATGCTATGCACACTTTGGGATCCCATCGTGTTTACATACATGGAATACATAAAATAAAATCATTTGTCCCAGGGCAAATGATTTAATACTATATTAATTTTCATTCACACACAAGCTCGCAGTTGCACCCTATCCTGTTGAAGGTGAATCCATTCTATATATCCACATTCGATTTTTGTAAGATTTAACAGTGTCTCGCCTACATTTCTGAAGTGATTAATTCATTTGAGGTTTTCGAAATAAATTTTCTAAGGATTTCTCCTCGCGCCATGCTTGCTACCCTTCTCTTCCATGTGTTCTTTATCTGAACAGCTCAATAATGAAGGAAATTTAAACCGGCATTTCTCACAAGTTACACCCCTCTTATAGCACAAGTTTACAGTCCATGTCAAACGGGTTCTTCACCACGCTTTCTCTAGCGTCCAGGGTGTACGTTCAGTGTAACATGGCGCATAGTTCAAGAGACTATGTTACATTCAACGATGAAGGCAATTATTTTTAAATATTTATAGCTTAACATGTATTAAAATAATGTCACATATTAACTGTACAGTTTTTAGGTAATCATCTGATTATTAATTTTCAAAGCACATCCATTTTTACACACACACACCCCACACCACCACCACCCCCACCCACACCACCCCCACCCCCACCCCCACCCAAAACACCACCCCACACACACCCCCCCCCCCCCCCCCCCCCACCACACCCCACCCCACAAAAAAAAAACACACACACACACACACACACACACTTCGCACCACACCACACACCACACACCACACACTTCCAACTTTCACACAAGAAGCTCTGCATTTTGAGTGTTCATATGTTTCGTATGATTCTCGCAACAAACACCGGTATTTTCCCTAAACAACATTTTCCTTTTGATTAGTTTAATGAAGGTGCAATGCGTGTACTGTGAAGTAAAATTGGGATTTTTAAGTATTATTTACATGAAGGTCAGGTATATGAGATTTCGTGTATTTTTGCGGAATGCGTTAGATCAGTGGTACGGATAATTCCACAGAATTGAGCGTAAAGGAATTGTACACATTACCGTCTTTGAGAGTCGAGAATATGCCCTTCTGCCAATTACGTATATTTTTTATAATTGCAGCAGCTTCTACGTATTTTAAGAACATTTTATTTCTCTCATTCAACACGAATAATTAAAATAAAGATATTTTAATTCTTCTTTAATTTCTTTATACATCAGTAAATGTGGTACATTTATGTATTATACTCATTTAAATGACTAGTTCCTGTACGTGACGTCAACAGCGACTGAGAACTAACAAATTTACATGACCTGGGGTCATTTCGTAATTCGAACCACCTGCTTCATCACTTCGCGAAGGGGGCGGAACAGTGGCTGTAATAGAAACAATTGTTCCTTGCTGAAGGGGTTAGATTTGAACATAGCCGGTCACTTTAGATTTAATGTGGAATTATGCAGCGGTATGAATTAACGTACTGATGTTGGACAAATTCCACACAATGAATTCACGTTTCCGATTTCAGACAGGATATGTCCGTCAATTTATTCCTCAAATGTCTCCGGTGTTTTCTGACAGGCCCATTCTTGAGCGCAATAAGTTACGCACTTAATTGTAAATGTTGTCTTTCATTCCCTTCCTGTTCGCAGGAGCTCTCTCTTGCAACATCCATATTCCGTCATTACACCGGGTCAGAATTTTATTTCGGATATAAGAATGAAACCCAAAATTAAAGAAATTTTAATTTTGCTTAAATATGATAATGGTAGCACTGAAAAGATGGTGTACAAAAATAACTTAAGTTTGTCCTTAACCAAATCTCCTTGGTTTTGATTATCTTTATATCAATGAATAGAATAATAATCGGGTTCGAGCCCTTCAGTGTCCGATGCACCTAGGCCTTAAGACAGGCCCTTTGTGCCCCATATTCTATATTAAGTTAAAAGGAGCCCTGTTCCTTCAACAAAGTTCCAGATGGCCCCCCATATCTAATTCCTAATTACCTCCTGGTCCAAACGAAAAGGAACCCAGGTATAAATGGCAAAGTTACTACGTACAGTTGCCTTCTACCGAAGTTTTTCTTAACTGGAGCACTCCGTAAAATCCTTACTGGAGTCCCCTGTATCTTTATATCAACGATAATACTTTGACACGTTGAGCACAATTTTCCATTGGTAGGGTGCACAAAAAGAATATTATTTTGTGATCAGATGTGTGAAGACTAGTGGAATTTATGGAATAATAACACTTATGTACGGCATTGCCTATATTAGCCGGAGGAAGGTTTATTAATGTGTAGGCAGATTTGAAGGAGGCCAGACATTGACAGTTGATGACGTGGGTCCTGGACGGCCGTCGACTGCAACATGTATTGAGGTGAAGGAGCACATCGATCAATGTGTCCAGGCGTAACGAGCTCACTGACAGCTTGATTATTCACTCACTTACAGTACCATAAACTGGAAGTTCGATACTTCTTCTATCGAGAACCATTACCCTACTAGATCCGTCCATATCCGAATTCTTAACGATTATGTTCATACAATCCAACTTAAGTGTCCACTTTTCGAGAAGTTAAATAAAGAGCCAACTAACTGACTGAGTGACTCAATAAATGACGTCAAACACGGACGTATAGACGGGCATAGACGGCAATAGGCGTTTTCAGGGTTAAGAAGATATCTGCGGGCTGATAAAAGGAAATATATTCAGTGAATAACTGAAGAATAAAAACAAACTAAATGCCCCTTTTTATTTTATTGTACTTCTTATAGGCTCAACATGTTTCGGGCATTACTATGCCCATCATCAGGAGCTCGCGACTATAATGTTGATTACCACATTGGTCTTATCGTTCTTGGTTTGCAGGCTCTGGCCTGCAAACCGGACACTTTTTTATTCTTCAGTTATCACAGTGATGCACGGTCCAATAAACATCATATTCAGAGGACTTTAAACACAAGGAAGAAGTTACATTATTCCCGTACAGTTTTGTAAGAAAAACCCGGGTGAAGAACTGACGCTTTCGCTAGTCGGAAGTACGAAAAGTTAATAGTGCTGCCATTGATTGCATGACAAACCTGTCCCTACCGCGTAAGGAGAAAGTGCGACAAACTGCGGTTAGTACAGTACAAGTTGTTCTTCATCTTCCTGATATTAACCATCTCTCGAAGTTCAATTTACGGATATATATTTGAAAGGAATACGGAAATGTTTACCAGCAAGCGGGTTCATTTCAGAGCAGTTTGCAGTTTATGTTCAATTTCTAAGAGTGATTTATCTATTACGTAAACGGGACAATTTCAGAGTTAATCCTATAACGACTAAAATAATTTAATTTCACTTAAAATTTCAATTCTTACTGCGCAGTAAACATTCCATATCGGTTACTCAAACCGATCAGTTAATATCGTAAAGATAAATAACCGCTGTTTTATCTGAGATACCTACGAAGTATATATATATATATATATATATATATACATATATATATATATATTCTGTAGGCAGAACGTGAAAATTTTTAACGGTAAACACGGTGGTATATAAAGAAGCGCCTGGGCTTTAAAGGGTTAAGTGCGGCCAAGTGGATATACGTCTGAAACGGACGAAATAACAGGAAAAATCTGATGTGTGGCAGTAATTGTGAGCTGCTTGTTTTCATTAGATTAGTGGGCATATTAGCCGCGTACAGGATTCCGGTGGCCTTGCGGTCTGAGGCGTAGGTCTGCGGCTGCTTGATTGCTTGGATCGCGGGCTCGAGTCCTGCTGAGGGCGTGGATATTCGTCTCACGTGTTTATTGTGCGTTGTGTAGGTAGCGGCCTCTGCGATGATCTGATTACTCGTTCACAGTTGTGCTACCGGGTGTTTGTGTATGTTCTGGAAACCTTAACAATGAGGCGGCCTAAGGCCTAGTTGGGATGTTGCACGGGTTGTCCAAATTGCTTTTCTTCCTGGCGCTTTCAGACCGGCTGTCCTTGCCACAGTGATTTAAGACTCACATCTCTCTGTCGTCAGGCTTACGACTTCTGCCCCTTAGTGCGGTGTTTAATTAGACACAGGGATTTTATCTTTATTAACAACAACAACAACATGCTGGGAGTAAGAAGATGGAGAGAGTTGGTGGCAGATAGGAAAAAAATGGAAGGCCATTCTTCGACAGGCCAAAGCCCACAGTGGGCTGTAGCGCCAATGGTAGAAGAAGAAGAAGTAGAACAACAACAACAATAACAAAAAGAACAACAACAATAATAATAATACATTGTGCAGTATGCTCTCGAGTCAGGTTGGTCGAAAGAGGCCGATCTCAAACGCGATTTCCTTTATCCGCCAACAGGATTCCAACATTACATAAAATCCGAAAAGAAAATTAGAAACAGCTTGTTAAATTGTACTCCAATAAAGAACGTCTTATTTGGAGTTTTGGAAACTGAGTAAATAACTGTTATATATAAATTTTTTTTTTAAACTGATCTTCTGTCAAACGTTGAAGGCCTGGGGCTGAAGAAAAGTGGAATTGCTGAATTTTTCCAGAAAGGTTACTGCACATCCCCGATTTATCTACGCGGTAGGCACGCCAGATGTCGCAGTTTAAATTCGAAATAAGTTTAATTAGTAAATCTACACTTCCTTCGTCATTATTTATGCGGTTGTGCTCTAAAGAAAATTAGCGTTATGACAGACAACAGAGTCTACTTCTTTCTTAGATTAAGTCAAAGGAACAGTAAATAACTCCAGCTGATAAGTTAGAAATTATAAAATACCAAACATTATCAACGGACAGGTTGTGATTATGGAAGATGAAACGGGATTGGCTCAAGAACGTGTCGAACGGCGGATTTTTGAAGTTTTAGGCTTTGAACCTTTGGTTTATACAACCACAACTTAGATAAGAATAATTCAGTATTATTTACCGTTCACTTGTGTCTGCCAAACAGCATCTCCTACTCCCCACAGGCCGGAAATGGCGAAGAATACGATAGGAGCGTCTGGGTGAGGCCTCCAGAAGAGCAATACGATCACCAGACATGCATGAACCAGGACACCAAGAACCATTATAGGTACTCGACCGACGAATTTCATGGCAGATCCGAAGATAACTGAACAGATGGCATTGACGACACCAAAACAGATCATAACGTAGCCAACATTGTGAATGCCCAAGGCACAGGAGACATACGCCTGAAACAAAAGAAACAAGTTTATTTTTTAAACTCAGGTTCCGTGCATCTTAATTCAGTGTTAATAAAAATCCAACCAGATGCAACAGTATGCAGATATTTATTTACTGCAAAGTCACTCTACATGTTTCGGGTGTCACAGCACCCATCATCAGGAGTA
>Ga0131853_10003659_pt1 | contig 27622 bp, 17 predicted proteins | sample TergutLab28metaG_FD_92764 | JGI IMG/M metagenome (GOLD analysis project Ga0131853, IMG submission 92764) | Labiotermes labralis P1 segment gut microbial communities from Petit-Saut dam, French Guiana - Lab288 P1 (version 2) (version 2) | ecosystem: Host-associated > Arthropoda: Insects >...
TAAAAGCGGCCGGTGCGTAAGGCTGACAACCTTACCACCATCCTGGGCCATTGTCACGTAATCTGGGAACCTTAACTTCCTGGAACCCTCTGGGCACCTCGGGCCTGTAATGGGACTGATTTATCTTACTCATTTCTGTTAGTACCATAGTGCAGCCAAAAGGATTATGTCAAAGAAAAATTCTAATGACACCTTCGGGAATCGAACCAGCATAGTGGCTCAACCTACTGCACCACCGCGTGCCCCTTTCAAGAAGTGTAAAGGTAAAGGTAAAGTGATCCCATTACAGGCCCGGTGTGGCCCAGAGGGTGGGTCTACTCTTCCATGACCGCGGCAGTAGAAGGGGGTGAGTAGTCAGCAGCACGGCCCGGCCGCATTTTACCCCCGGGAAAGACCCGGTACCCATTTTGCAGGAGGCTGGGTGGGCCCCAGGGCCGGTCCGGACGGGCGGAAAATCTCGTCCCCACCGGGATTCGATCCCGGACCGTCCAGCCCGTAGTTAGTCGCTATGCCGACTGAGCTACCCGGTCCACTTTCAAGAAGTGTGCGTTTCTAAATTTAGCCTGAAGCCCGATTATCCTGACCGCGTTTTCTTGGTTTCGCTTCATCCCTCCAGAGAGTTTCCTGAATTGTACCATACACGTAAACACACCCGCTTCTTTACACATTATTTCTAATCCATTACTCATCAGTCATCCTACTCGATACTATTCACCTTAGCTGTCGACATTGTTGTTACGAAATCTATAAAAAAAATTAGACAAATAAATAAATATTATAAGGTGGTATATTATCTGGCAATTGGTGTGAAAAAAGTCGGCGTGAGGGACGAATTTCTTAAGTCGAGATAATCAGATATGCATATGTGCAGAGGGACAACAGCGCTCGCGGTTCGGTCCCAATTGCTCGGATTGTGATCAAATGTTTTCATAGCTGAGAAATTTTAAGGCCTTCATGCACATTAACATTTTTATACAATGATCTAAATCGTTAATATTTGGTACACTTCGTCTTGTATTTTTTTAAAGTCAGACATACCCCGTTGTGTCGAATATAAGCTAAAATATAATATAAGATATAAAATGTATACAACGCAGACAAACACAAATTTGTATTTTATTAAATTATATTAGATTATAATTCTAGCAACATGTTTCGGCCCAATTTGTAGGGCCATCTTCAGGCCGATCTTTAGACAGATGGAGTGTGCAATTGATTGTACTGAAACATGTCGCTGGAATTACAATCTAATATAATTTAATAAAATACAAAATTGTGTCTGACTTTATTATATATTTTATGTCTTATATTATATTTCAGCTCGTCTTTTACTGTTTATACAACAAACGTAAAGACTGCGCTTCACCCTCACAATGAAGTCGGAAGGTTTCTACAAACACGACTGATACTTGCAAAATTTTACTGTCCTTATACTTTTTATTGTATAATAAACCACTAATCCTGCGACATTAAGTTCAAAGCGTATTTTGCTTTACTGCGTTTGTCCACACTGAAAATTGGGCAGAAGGACGAAAGGTGTGACGTAATTTGCGTCCAAAATTGTCAAGTTGCATTTAGGGTTTGGCCTGCAAAGTGTTTTGTTTTTGACAGGTCTGCCTTAATGAGACATGAAAAGGAACAATTTTCTCATCTATCGAAGATGTACATTTGGAAACGCAAAAAACATTTTGGCTAATGCCTGCTGGAACTGCTGCTCATTTTACCTGCCACGTCACGCATGCGCTTAAACATTAGAACTCTGCTATAACGACATCGGTTTAAACGACACCTTGTTTATAACGTCAGGTGTTCTGTGGTTCCAATTAATTCCACAAGGTTAACTATAACATTACACTCCTCGGTTATAACAACACTCGTTTATAGCGACAGAAAATCCTTTCAAGACGCTATAACCAAATTTTACTGTATTTTAACTGGACTGAGCATACAGACGGAGAGGGCGAAGCGGACCAGCTTTATGGCCTCCAATATCGCCAGCAATCACTCCCGCCAATTTCTACCTCGGCTGTATAAATCGTGAATCATGACAGAGAGTGAACTCGCCATTTTTTTTGGAATGGCTGCGAAAAAATGTGACATATACCTGGAAATTTCATTGTAGAGGAATTCTTTGTCTTACAGGGCCAACGGAATGAATTTTCAGAAATCTGCCTAAATATTTTGTCAATATTAAGGCGCTTTTGTGCTGATACCTGACAGGTCTATAAGTACCTGACCTCGTAAAATATGTTATGTGTCTCCTTTAAAGCTTCCCTTTCTCCTTAGCAAAACGTTTTGGACCATATGTTACTGTAAGTTTGTTGGCTTTATTGTAGGATCATAATACGACTTTTATATTTACTGTTAATGATTATGATTAATCCTATACTTCGCACTTGAAGTTCCACCTTACTTTAACTATCACCTTTCAAATAGTGTTTATCAGTTTAATATATCCCCTTTGCCTTCGAAGAAGTTATATCTCGAAAGAGGCATTTCAGGTTACATGGGTTGTGTTCGAAGTTTTGCGGTTGATTTTTTTGGATGTAGCCTGTATTATCCGCAAATGTGGTTCTGTACTTTATACGGCCATTGCCCTTCTAGGATTATTGGCTATGGTAATCTCTGTTATGTAAAAGGTGTTTTGTAAAAGCCACCCTCCTCCACCCCCCAATCTGTAAAATAGATTGCTTTTCATAGAAGCCACTAGGTTGTGCACAAAATATAAGAGATTCATAAACGCCGCAACTGACACAGCGTCGTAAAATTCCAGTCCCAAATATGAGGCCGGCGAAGGTTGTGAAGTGGAGGCTTCTCGAACAATAAGAATATGAGGATGGTATGAGTGTAATTACTTTATTTACCATATCTTCTGCATTCTTCTCTCGAACTCTTCTTCCTCCCACACCACTTTTGACCTTCTGCACTTCATCTCTCCGCATCTCTTTTCTCCTTCCTTCTCTGTATTTTTATTTTGTGCTTCTTGTTTTCCTCTCCTACTGTCTTACACCTTATTTCTCCTCTTCACACTTTTACTCTTTTAATTCTTTTCTCTCGTTTCTCATTTTTCTTTTTAATATTCACTACTCCGTTATTTTTATTCTGTACCCTGTTCCATATATTTCTTTAATATCGATGTTCTAATCAGGCTTATTTTTCTGAAAGTGGTCCAATATAAAAGAGCTTAAATTGTTCCAGTTGCTGTTAAGAGAGGGATTGGAAATATCTTGTCCTATACCAGAAAAGTCATATTTCAATGAGTGTTTAAATATCATATTTGGACTTTTCCCGGTTTATAAGCTGCTAAAATAATTATACGAATTTTCGGAGAACGACTTCATGTACTTCCTAATTCTTGATTTTTCCATGCGGAATATAGACACAGGACCAAAGACCTTCCATTGTGGACATCAAAATACAATTTTCGAGTCACGCTAAGAAAATAGATATAAGGAATCTTATATTTCTTGAAACGTGCATCATAGTAATAGTTGAAAACAAAAGACCAACTTGATGTCACTTGATATTTTTCACTTCTTATGCGCTCAACATGTTTCGGACATTAATATATACTTCATCAGGAGCCTGCGACTATTCTGTTGAATTACCACATTCGTCTGTGTTCTTGGTTCGATGTGTGTTGGTGTTTCGGTGTGGTTGGGTTGGAGTGGTATCCGTGTTGCAGGCTCAAGCCTGCAACACGGATACCACTCCAACCCAACCACACCGAAACACCAACACACATCGAACCAAGAACACAGACGAATGTGGTAATTCAACAGAATAGTCGCAGGCTCCTGATGATGGATATATTAATGTCCGAAATATGTTGCGTGCATAAGAAGTGAAATAAGATAGCAAGTGACATCAAGTTGGTCTTTTGTTTTCAGATATAAGGAAATTAAACACGAATTATGTAAACCGTCTGTCATAATTTGTTTCCTCATCAAGTCAAGTTTTGCATGCTTTTGTAAAATATGTTGCTATATAAATTTTAATAAATTTCCAAACATAAGGATTTGATGGCAGAATATGTAACTTACAGTATGCAAGTTACAAGGAATTTATATATTTCCCATCGTTTAGTCACACCTTGGACCGTATTTATTATTAGCAGCTAACAGCGTCTTTAAAGAATAAATATCTGTCCCTCTCTTTTTATCACTACAATTAAGATGGAGTAGACAAGAAAAGAAGCTGGTACGGAACATTAAATCCCTGTGCATAATTCACAGCTTACGTCCTTCTGACATGATCTGCGTCTCTAGTTTCAATAATGGTGACGAAAATACCGAGGAACAAGGTCCGAGTGCAAAAGTCCGCCGGAGAAGTTCTCGCCTCGATTTCTTGGGATCATGATGGTATCCTCCTCATTGATTATCTTCCTAAGGGCCACACTATCAACGTGGAGCATTACTCATGTGTGCTGGTGCAATTGAAGGACATTTTGAAGGAAAAACACCGCGGGAAGGTCACCAAGGTGGTCTTGTTCTTGCACGACAAATACCCCGACTCACCGGGTACTTGCAACCCAAAAGAAACTGGCATACCTGGGCTTCCAATGTCTTGATCACCCATCTTATTCTCCTGGATCTTGTCCCGTCGGACTACCACTTGTTCCCTGGACTGAAAAAATAATTGAAAGGTCGCCATATTTCTCCCGACTCTGAGGTCATTAATGCCGCGGAGACCTGGCTGGACGGGCAACATTCAGAATTTTTTTGAGTGGCTTGCAGACATTAGAGCAAGGGGCTAAGATAAGAAGTGTATTGAGCTTCGTGGGGAATGTATTGAATAAATCCCGAGTTTGGTCGCTGTAATTTGTTTCCTTCCTGGTCGGGCTAAGGACTTATCAGCACGCCCTCGTATTTAATTTTCTTTACAAATGGTCCTCATTATTACGTTTTCAGCACGTTGTCTTTCTTGTGTTCCCTTCTTGACATCTCCTATGAAGTTTCTACAATCCGTACGTCATACGGTACGTCTGTTCAGTAATTTGCGACTCAAATTTTTTATTCCTTGCTATGTGTATGAAATTGTGTTGTAGTTAATAATTAAATCCGATGTTGCGATTCCGACTTAAATTTCGATGAATATTCAGGTGGTTTGTTTCATGCGTTTTTCCCTATATGTTGAGGTTTATATCTTGTTTACTAGCCGGATATATTTTATATACATTCTTCCGTTTTGGTGCACCTCGTGTTATTCTTTATGCGCACTGACCTAGGACTGATGGATCTGACTGGCCATTGTCTAAATTTTCTTTTTTGGCGATAGAAATACATGCCGGAGAAATGTACTGTCTTCATCGTTAGGTAAATACAGAAAATTAGGTACTTAGTTGGGTCCATTAGATTGAAATAAATTGTTCCACGATATATAGAAATTGACTCTGTCTATAGGTCCTAACTGAGCACACATTTGACTTCCTCTGATAAAGAGACCAAACCACTTTCTGAAATGTTACGTTCCTACAGCCAAAATAACAAGATGGAAAATATCCAACATGTGTCAGTGTGAAAAATGACCTTATTTTGTTCCAATAACACGTGTGTGTATGATAAGTTTGTGTACAGTTCAGGTGTTTATACAAAAACAATTCGGCGCAATTAGCCAGACGGAACCTGCAGCCAAGATTACAAATGTCGATTTTCGTCGTTTTGGTTGGCGTTCATTAACCCTTAAGAGTAAACCAAGGATAAGTCCGGTCCCCCTTGGACAGGTTCCACATAGACATAGAATAGAGTTTCTAGTCGCATTGCAGGTGTACTTCCTCTAATTAATCAAATGGCGGGGAAGACATAAAGTCAAAGATGTTCGGCAAAAAGAAAGGAACGAGAATCTATTCTTGTCTGCACCTGTCTCGATATGTCACAAGATATATTTCATCAAACAATTTCTTTACAATTAAAGCGCACAACACAACAAAACTTGATTCGTTTTCAAAATACAGCTACATGTTTGGGCCCTTAGTAGGCCATCACAAGTTCATTCGCATAAAAGTATAAAAAAATAATTTTGTGCAAATTTCAGATGCTGTACCCCAGTTGTATTCTAGAATACATAACTAACTCAATAGAGCAGGCTCCTTCTTGAGGAGCTAACAGGTTTCTCAGCTAGTCAAGAAACTCCCTGCATTTTATGGAAATCGATGGTTCATTACCGCATTCACAACAGCCCGCCACATATCCTTATTCTGAGTCAGGTGATTCGCTTCTGGAATACATAATAGAAGAAAATATAACCCGTCAGCAGCAACAGCAGCTGCCATTTACAGTCGTTAAAATAAAGTCGTGCATTGACGGGTTATATTTTCTTTTATCATATATTTTGTGCAAATATTGCGATTTCCATTTTTGTTTTCCAGAATGAGAATTCATATCTTACTTTATTAATATTATACAACGTGTTTAATTGTATTAAATAGCAGTTAATTGTGCTACTAGACTTACAGTGTACAATTTTGTTGTTGTTGTCTTCTCCATAATATATTATATCGCTTTTAATTTTTGTATATTTTGTCGCGGGCAATGTATTTTGAATTTTACTTCTTGCATTACATGGAGCGATAACTCAGTAGATATACTGAAGTATATTTTGGCGCTGAAAGCTCCAGCTTTCCTCTTCCTATTTTACACTAATTGACACTAAATACTTTACTGCCACGTATGAAAACATCCTGAAGAATATAACATAATAAACAAAATATGTTACATTCTTAGTCTATTAAAATAAAATATAGTTTATTACAATTTAACTTCAGTTAAAATAATAATGAAGGCTGCGGTAGCACAGTGGTTAAGGTGCTGTGCTACAAATCGGAAGGTCGCTGGATCGATTCCAGATGGTGTCGTTGGAATTTTTCATTGACATAATCCTTTCGATCGCACTATGTTCCTGGGGTCAACTCAGCCTCTAACAGAAATGAGTACCAGGAGTATTTCCTGGGGGTAAAGGCGGCCGGTGCGTAAGGCTGACAACCTACCACCATCCTGGGCCATTGTCACGTAATCTGGGAATCCTAACTCGGGCCTATAATGGGACTGATTTGCCTTTCTGCATATAATAATAATAATAATAATAATAATGTGACAGATCTCACACCAGAAAAAGAAAAAGAAAAGTGCTATCTGCACAAAATCCTCGTTCTATTTTTTTTCAGGTAAAGAGCATACCAGTCATACTAGAGGTAGGAAAAATTTAAATTTGTTGCAAGAAAGGAAGCATATTTGTTTTCCCTAGTAAATCAAGTTGTGTTGGATTGTGTGCTTGAACTGGAAATAATTTATTGCATATGCAGTGTGGCGTCATGTGTCAAGATTAATCAGATAATTTCTGTCGTAATTAATTGCTGCCATTTTGATAGTGATGTCAACAATTACTTTAACATTTCGAAAGTAATATCTGAATTATCGAGCCTACTGAATTCAGCATGAAGGTTCCGACGTGTAATTGGGCCTTCCATTTTCGATTCTCGACTCAAACACGAAATAAGGCCCATTATATCTAGGAATTTCGTAGTTTTTACCAGCACGTCGATACAATATGCAGTAGGACACGGACGTTTCCTCTGCTCTTCAAATTCATCCTTCCATAATATTGGACATCGAATAGGCAATGGAACTTGCACAGTGTCTTTTTCACTTACAATACGTAAATTGTTATATTTCTTTATTCAGGCTTTTCACTGGTAGTTTTCACAGGTATTTTCCACCAGAATTTTCTCGAAAATATTCTTTATTTCTTACATCTGAAGCCATTGAAAATAACTACAGAAATAATTTATATGGTAATATAAAAGACCTTTACATTCCCATCAAAGGTAAATATACCCTTGTGCATAAGCAGCAGGCGCACGGGGATAAATTCGCTTCTGTGCTTAATGAATTATCGTAACATGGAGACATACTCTGGGAGTGGGCAGTGGATATATAACCCCATACTTTCGTAACCTTCGGCTGTAGATGAATGTCAAGGGCCAGCTGCACACTCCAGCCATTTTACTGCTCCGGTACCCCTTTTACAGGAAAATATGTGGGCCCCAGAGTCGGTCTGGACTCTGTGGCGTTATGGAAAGTGTCTGCCTCCCCCGCAAATCGATCCCTTGTCCTCCTGCCGTCAGTCTCCAGTCTGATCACTATACTCACTGAACTACCCTAAATCTAGGCGTAGATGCAACCTTCCGCATATACCGGACCTCGGTAGTGGATTGAGTTGAGTCTTCAGCTTGATATTAAGGCTGCTGACAACATGAACTTTGGATTAGGTTGTCACTGGAAGGGTTTTGCTGTCGGTGTGTAAAGCGCAAATCCCAGTGCTCCTATCGGAACTTGAACCCCGGCCAACAATTTCATAGTCAGCAACTTTCCTTTCTTCGCTGTCAAGTCTGACATTCCTCACATAAACTTTCAGTTTAACATCTTTCCTTTCAGTAGCTTTCTGAAATCCAGAATATTTGTCGTGTGGAGAAGAGACAACTTACGAAGCCTTTGTAGGGGATAAATGGGAAGACAGTGTTAAAATTGATATTAAAGATATAGGTTGAAATATTATGGACTAGATTTACTTAAACAGTGACATCTTCTGAAATGTGTCTCCTTGTAGTCTGGTACAAATTTGACGATGTTGTTTAGGAGACCGCTGCTCATAATTTTTTACTACTAGCAATGATGTGTAATAATTTTGTCTGGCGGAATTCATCACAGTCTTGGGCTAGCTGTACAGACCGTACATATTTATGGATGTAAGACAATAAGTAGTTTATTTCTGTCTACATTTTGTCTGCGGAAAATAAGAATTAGTAGGAAGCAAGAGACCTTTCAAAATCGTCGGAATGTATTTCAGTAGTATTATTTTCCTTAGCTGTCCCTACTTTGACGTAGTGGTGGTGCTTGTGTGGTCAAGTGATCCTGAGAGCTAAGCCGGAGGTAGCATAGCTACTGGCAGGGTCATCCAAGCCGGACAGGTCAAAGGTGATGACCCAGACAAAAAGGGACACCCTGGTCCTCCAGGTTGGGGGTTGGGCGTGGGGGTACGACCCCACTCCGGAAAAGAATTTGCGTTCAGGAAACCTCAGAGATGCCTCGGAAGGGTTTAACAAATAGACGACGACCTGGCTGCAAGGAAAAGAGGATGGAGGAGAAGAGCTGAAAATAGGGATGAATGGAGGCGTCTTATGAGGGAGACCAAGGCCCGGAAGGGGCTGTAGCGCCATATATGGATGGATTTTCCTTAGCATTATTTTAACCTTACGAATATGAATTATATTTACAGGTCTAAAGCAGGTGTACATAGCAACATAACTGTAACATGTTTTGTTGCAGTTCAGCAAGTTCCCGAGGACTGGTTCGAAGATATCCGCGTAATATTTGACCGGATATTCTCGCCGCTGTCGGGACCAAAATACTTTCATATTTCGTGATGCATTCGACAAACGCGGAGGGTGCAACTGGCAGACAGATCTCTGAGTTAATAATTTCCGTGCGTTATTTTGACTATGTTAAAGAGAAACATGTTACTTGGGTGATCGAGCTGAATTAGTTCCTAAATTTTACTCTATACTGCTTATCGGCCGATTACTGTGGCCATGTGGTCTAAGACGTAGGTCTGTGGCCACTTTATTGCTGGGATCGCGGGTTCGAATCCCGCTGAGGACGTAGATGTGCGTCTGTTGTGTTTTTTTGGTATGTGTGTTTTCCTTAGGTAGCGGCCTCTGCGACGGGCCGATCACTCTTTCAGAGGAGCCCTATTTGGTGTGTAAGTATTGTGTGATCTAGAGACATCAACTACAACGCGGCGTAGGCCTGAGTTGGGCTGTTGCGCCTCATAAAAATGCTTAGCGGCAAGAAATATCTCCACTTGTATACAGACGATATACAGGATGATTCATGACTTGGGGACATTACTGCAGTGTGTGATATTCTAGCTCTTTATGACCAAAAAAGTTAATTTAATATGAGTCCTATTCTCAATGGTTGCGGAATTATGTTGGTTTCTAAATTGTCGTAAAAGCCCTTCTGTGAACCGCACGTCGCTATTCACAGTGCGTGACCTTGAATGAGATGGAACAGGAACAGTCAGCGGAAGCTGCAACTCGCAACTCGCTCTTTTCATAACCGAGCGTCAGAGTGAGTTGCAGTCGGCGGTGGTATTTTCGAAAAACTGCTTAAAACAGAGTTTTGTGTAAAATGAAGGCAATTTCTTGCGGTTAAGTTAAATCTATATTTTAAATTTATTTGTGATTATGCTTATTCATTTTCAACAATCCTTACCCTTTATTCTAATTTTCAAGCGGCCATAACTCCCTAACCGTCCGAAATCGGACACATGTTTTTGTAAACTTTATTGATCACAAAATCCTAGGAAATCATATCTTGCAATAATGTCCATTCATCATGAATCACCCTGTATTTAATGCAAACCAGACCCGAGTTTGTGTTTTCTGTCTTGATAACTGCCATTTTTCTCAAGAAAGTATCCCCTAACAGTGTCTGCGGTTTGCTGTAAGATAAGGACATATTGCACCCAACGTTTGTCCTGATGTCACCAAACCCTCTCTCACGTTCTTCAAATACGATTTCTATTCCTTCTGCCACCGCCCAAATTAGTTTTCAACTGACATGCCTCTGTGTGCCGACTGCTCAGTAGTTGGGCACTGCCAACAAATCTCTAAGGCAAAAACCTCCAAGGATAGTTGTAGTGACAGTTTCCTGTATACTTTTTATGAAAGATTTGCAGCTAGTAAATGGTTCAGCGCTTAGATTAGCACCGGATTCTAGTGCGTCAGCCACACGCGACGTGTGTGCAGCTGTTACTTGTTAAATGACACACAGTCAAGCAGTGGGCACGACACCAGCATTTTATTAATAAAGTTTTACTGCAGTCGTAAAATTGAGAATACGTATCTGAGGGATAAATTATAGGTTTACACGGAGTTTTGTTTGACAGCGGACGTACGAAGCGGATGGAATATAGTCAAGTCGGATGGAGAATGACTCACTGAGTTGCTGCGAAGGCAAAGAGAGGTTTGTTTTGAAAAACCAACACTCGACGACAAGTATGTTTCACAAACATTTGTCACTTGTTAATATTTACCACTGTGTGGGAAAGGTGTGTTTTATAAGCGCCTTTCATAAAATTGCAAAAAAAAAAAAAAGTCTTGTAGCTTCTTCATATCTCTCCATCCGTTCTTTCGTCCGCACGGAACAACTCGGCTTCTACTGAATGGGTTTTCATGAAATTTGATGTTTAAATATTATTGAGAAATCTGCATAAATATTTAAGTTTCATAAAACCTGAGAAGAATAACGGGTAATTCTGGGTGAACACATATGTGCATTTATTACAGTATCTCCCTGAATTTTTCTTACAATGAGAAATGTTTCATACAAATTTGTAGAAAAAATCCCGACCTCGTTAGCAGACAGTCAACATAACTAGAATGACCAATACCTATTGCTGTGAATACAGTATTTAGACTCCTGATGATGGACAGCAAGTCTGTCCGGAACATGTAGAGTTCTTTTCCAAAATAAATTTGAGAAATAGTGCAGCTTGTTGGCTTTTATTATAAGAACATAAACAAGCATACAGACACACGCTTCTAATATTTCATAGTTACAGATTTTCCACGGCAAAAATGGTTAAGCGAACGCGCCACAATATTAAGTTATGCGTGCATAGAGTGTCTTTTTAAAATACATGCCAGTTGCTCTTTTCTCGCCGATTGTCAGTGAATGAGATGCAAACCAAAGGAATCAGCAGTGCTCAGTCTAGCTAGATGTCTAGAGTTGTTACGTTGCCTTTTATGTAGGCTCTTGCCCTGAAAGGAGTCTTCTGTCGCGTCTTGTCAGCTGGAATTTCTCTGCTTCGCCTACAACCGCGCTTTCGCAGAGGGGTTGTTGCCTCAGTAGGCTCCTTGTACGATTCATGACTGTTAATTACTGTACTCAGAACAGCTCGTAACTTATCCCTGTCCTGAGCCAGATAAGTCCACTCCACGCCCTCCCAATCTATTTCTTTGAGGTTTATTTTAATGTTACACTTTCTTCTATACTTCGGTATTCTAAGTGTTAATTTTACAATTAATAAGTAAAATATTAAATGGTTTGATCTTACATCTTTGTACTATTATTGTATATTAATTGTATTCTTTTCATAAGACACCCTGCTGATGGTCACAGTGGTGACCGAAGCATATTGTAGAAGAATTATAATACATATTAATTTATTTGCTTTTGTTGGTTTTGCCATATAAGTAAACAACATATGTTTTACTGTTTTATTATTCTTGGACTGCTTGACTCTTGAAAAAGGGACCGATAGGTGTCCCGAAACGTCGGTACCTAACTACAAATCTACGCCGTCTCACATCCCAGAAGAGCGAAGATCTCATTTGCACAGCGGCGAAAGCCTGAAATCACGCACATGCGCCTATTCTTTCAAGCTGAAGGGTGCAGGACCATTCGACAAAATTTTTGAGTGTCGCACAAGATCACTTGAATGTTAAATGTATTGTGCTCGACGTAAACAGAATAGCAGTGTTTAAATAGAAACAAAGAGGCGACAGTCTGACAACTGGGCCAAGATGAAAACACGATGGGCTATCTCAAGACCGTCATTCATTGTGTTGAAAACGGCCAAGGATCTGCCTAGCCTGCGTGTTGACCACATGCAGAGAGGGCAAAGCGGACAGTCAGCTACCAAATGTAACTGCTCGTAAAAGTGAAGAATCCATCAGTTATACGTTTCAAGGATTACAACGAAAAAAAGTTTCGTAGGATTCTACGAGAAGAAAAGCCGTATTTGTGAATAGTCCTATTTTGGTTTCTACAAAAAATAAATGACAGAATTAATTTTTTTCTGTTAGGGTTTAGTAATAGAAATTCAAGAATATTTTGACACTTTTTCCTATCTGATTTTTTTCTGTTGATTATCTTCAAATTGATTTGCTGTTACACACCTCTGAGGTACTTGGAAACAAGATGTGGTCGAACACGCACGAGTAAATCTCAGTCATGTTTGTTGCTTATTGTAACAGTTTAAGTTCCAGATCTGAACCTTGGACCTTGCCGTCAAGGCCAAAATCAGATAATGTGTTTCTAAGTACAGCAAGTTTAGAATCTCGGGCATCAGTTGTTGTAAAACATTAGTTAAAATTCACCCAGGCATTTAGGTAAATTGCCCTTTAAACTTTTTCATAATAATTTTTCCTATTGGCCTAGGAACCCAGACTTCGCTTGTTTGAGTGAAGTCATTCGCGTAGCAACTGCAGTGATCGAGGTTGTAACTGCAACTAGTGGTGCAGTTGATGTGAACAAGTCTGCAACGAAGGTTGCCTCCTCTATTAATCAGTGCGTTAGGCATATTAGCCCTCCATAACCAGCTGCAGTAAAAAACTTTGTGTATGTGAACTCTTTCGATTTAAAATCTATAAAAACCAACCCAAATCTGTAATAAATCCTGCAGTAGTTATCCAAAGATAGCAAGTATTGTCCTTGATTTGAAAACGGTTGTAAACTGCAAGAAATCTGTTAATAACACTCCCCTTTTTTGATGTTTTGCTGACCGTGCATCTCATTATAATCTTAGTAATTGACCAACGTAATGCACAAATTCATGTTTTATAATAAGTTTATTTTATTCCTCTACGTGTTTCGAGCACTATGTGCGAGTCGCGGTCCAGCCGCACGCACGTGCAGTCAGTCAGTCAAAGCTGATCTATGTGCGAGGCTGATGTATTTTTTAGTTGCATCTGCAAATGAAGTCCGAGTGCGATGATACCAGATGCTGTATAATACAATTTTGACCTCATGATGACGCACACATATTGCTCGAAACATGTACAAGAATATAATAAACTTATTATAAAACAAGATTTTGTGCATTAAGTTGGTTAATTACTAAGATAACACTCCCCTTCGTCGAACAAATGACTTGTTCCTGTATCATCCATGAGAAAGAATCATGCGGAAATTTAGCCGCCCTTTCAGTAATGGAAATCGGGAATTCTGTATTTAGCGGACCGTTACATTGCGTAATAACGTTAGTCAGAAGCACACGGCCGGTTATTACGTAGTAGAAACTCTTATTTTTTTAATATCAGAATCATGGATTTGGCTTCCAGCTTTATCCCGTTACAAGGATTGAAGCTGTTTTGCCATAGTTTTGTCGGATTCTTTTTCAGACACTCGTTCTAAATATTCTATGCATTTCTGGTAAGAGTTTTTTTATTACTGAACCCAGGCTATTTGACAAACTGTACCTACTAAGGGCCGAAAAGCGTAGGAATCTTTCATGTTACCTCTACCTTAAGAATGAGGTATAGGCCCAAACCATTTCCGAAACATTATCGTTTAAGTCTTGGAAATTAAGACAACAAGAGGAATTCAGATAAGTATTTTCCAGGCAGTAGTTACATATTCGGACAAAATGTCACTCATAAATTTTTTTGTAAGTGAGCGACAGACTTTTGAGAAATATTTTGAGTTTCAAAACAGATACTTTCCTGCCGCACAGCAATTGCAAGCTACTGAGTTTAGGTCATCATGACCATTACGCAGGTAGGACAAGAAATTGGCTTATTTATGTACTAAAACTCTTTCATTTAGTGACAGACCTATAGATAAAATAACGGAGCTGCAGAGCCCATCTGGAAATAACTTTTCGAAACGTACTCTTAGATTGTTTCCTCAAATGAACTCGCTACGTCTCACACTTAATAGCCAGTAGGTCACTGATGTTAGAAAAACAATAGTTGTTTGTTATGAGAACCGAAAGAAAACTCTAAATAAACACTTTCGGCGAAATGCAGGCTAGAACTTCAAAGCAAGATCACACGAAGTTACAACATACCTAATATGATATTGGATTTGTGTTGCTGTTTGAAATGCAAGGCTTGTAGAGCAACCGTTTATTTAGTTTTGTTCAACTTGATTGCTGCCAGATTATATAACGTCGAATGAATAAATGATAAATGAGGAATGAATAGGGGATGTGTGGAAGGAACGTGGTCTACTTTGCATGGAAGAACTGAAGAAAACGACGAAGCTCGTTAATCATGACAAGCTGTAACCAGGCCGAGGCTGGAACTGAGTGCTACGCGAACGTAAATAGAGCGTGCTACATCAAACTTCGCGGTAAGCAGTTGTGTTTCATATTTTGAATGATCTGGGCCTAGGCGTAGGCTATGCGGGTTGAGGTCTTTCTTTGGTTTGCACAGTTCTTCCAAGGTTGTGCCAGGATAGTAACTCAAATTAGGACAAAGCAGCTTCCCAACTTTCTTTCCAAATCATTTTCCGTTGACAATCTAACATGCGGCATGGTACAGGTTAAGCGAAAAATGCACGGTCAAACCTACAGGGGGCGAATTTAAACCAGAATAAAAGAAAATAACTCTACCGTGAAAATAGGTCTTACGAAGCATATTTTCGTAATTGCGGTCTCCTGAATGTTGAAGAAAATGCTCGAAATGTCCACCATGAGCTTAAACGTAGGATGCTGCACGTCTGGTAATTGGCTGCCTGACTGACTGGAAAATTCCAGGTGTCGTATGGACCATCTCAAATCCCTTATGTATTCGTTGTTACCAGTCCTGAATGTCAGTGACTTCTGTAACATAAACAGTAGGCTTCAGATGTTCCTAGAGATAATATAAGGGATGTAAATCAGGGCAACGAGCAGGCCATGCTCTTGGTCCACCTCGCCCTATCTATTGTCCTGGAAACACGTTGTTCAAGAATGCCCGAACTGCAAGAAGAAAGCGTGGTGGAGCACCTGAACATGCATGAACCGTAAATGAATCCTAGCATGTAGATCCACCTCTTGCAACAGCTCTGGAAAAATGTTGTTGCGTAGGAAGTCGCGGTATACAGCCCCAGTCAGATATAGCGGAAGAAAGTAGTCCCAAAATGTCTCTCTCCTGCACTGCCTGCATGGGAACTCACTGCGGACATTTTGAGCGTTTTCTTCAATCGTAAGGCGGCAATAGATCTGAAACCACGCTTCAAAAGGCCTATGTTTATATAATACTTCGTCTTATATTGTGATGTAGATACGCCTTATATGGGTTTGGTTGTGCATATTTTCGTTCACCATTTATAATCACACAATTTAAAGCGTAATTGAATTTATCAAGAATAAACAAAGAATAAATCAAAAGGCGTATTTAAATAGAACAGGGTGGATGACCAGGTTATAATAACACAGGATAAAAGAGATGCAGAATATATGACAAAAAATTAATTGGAGAATATCAGAGATGGGATTTAAAAGTAACTTAAAACAGAGCATCTAGATACAGAAAGTGACATAAAAGGTGTGAAAATAGAAGATAGCTTTGAAACTAAACTCTAAGGCGTGTGAATACTTAGGATCCATGTTTACAAACTCGGGAAAATGCGAAGAAGCGGTAAAATATAATTGAGCAGCTGAATGGTCTGCTATGGAGTAAATATATTTCATGAAATGCAAAGAAACGAATCGTTTACCCAGTGGTGGAAAGCATTTTAAGCCACGGTTGTGAAATTTGGACAGCGGATTGCAGAATAAGTAAAAAGCTGTTAAGTAAAGAAATGGGTTCTTGGAGAAGAGCTGCAAAAACATCCAAAGTACTACAAGCAAGAAATAACGTAATTAAGGAAAAAATAAGAATAACACTAATTATTCTGGAAAGAATAACAAATAACTTGTTAAAATGTTATAGATATATATTACGCGTGGGAGATAACAGACGGCCTACTCGAATATTGACCTGGTCGGTGGAAGGGAGAAAAAGAAGAGGAAGACCACAAATGAAATGGGAAAGGGAAGTGGAAAGAGTGCTAAAACAGACGAATTTACTATCTGAAGAGGCAGTAAAGACGCAGATATGGCGAAAATTGCCTGAGAACCAATAACCGGTGTAACCTAGGCAAACTGTGATAGGTAGAGAGACAGAAAATTTTGCAAAATTTGTATTGTCCACGCGGTAATTAACGCTAAGAAAGGATAGCTAAACAGATCTCCATGCAGTAAACCACACGTCTGTACCATTTTATCCGACTTGCCAATAATGTTAACTATTATAATGTAACAGTAAGCCACTAGCCTGCATTTCTTTTTCTCTGTTATAGCTAGTTCATGTCCCAGTCACGTTCTCGTGTCTTCAGTAACTCTTGGATGACTTTGTCCCTTATTAAGTACCAAACCTTACTTTATGTCGTGTAGCAGGTTGCCAGTCCCGTGGGCAGTTGGTTGCTTCCTCTCTGAATGCTAACACGAATTCTAGCATCAAAATTGTGTCAGAATTAGGATTATCTGGTTTTTTTTCCCCGGGAGTTTTATAAGCAGTTGGTACACGCCACAGTCCAGTGCTATATCTTGGCACGCGACAGGAGTACTAGGGTCGCATTTCTACTTGTTACAAAACTTTATTGCTGATAACTTCCATTTTTCAGGTATATCCGTCACTTATCTACGAGTATAGTCAACGTCTTCAATAGTAGGTGTCTTCCGGCCATAATGTTCGTTGAAACTTTCCGCCAAGCCTGCCGCTTTTCTACATAAGCTATCCGCTACAGCCGAGTTCGAGGTGCTTGAAGTGACGCTGGGCTCTTAATGCAGGTCATTTTGTTTCCTTCTGTTTCTATTTTCCCAACATGCAAAAAGACTTCCGAGTATTGAGTTATGTCACTTTGAGTAGCATATGCCTGGATACTTTCCCTTCTATTCACGTAGAATTCCACGTTGAACTATGGTTGTGCCTTCCAACTGCGTCATTCATTCTCACAAATGACTCTTATCTTGCACGGAATTCACTGTCATTTATTGCCAAAATTTTGTCATACTGCTGTAAATTACATTAGGTTTCCATATAAACTAAGGACAGACATCTAGAAAAGCAAACAAGGCTTGGACTAATTACATTATGAGACAGATCTATTTTCGCCTGATATAGTGGTTCCAAAATTGTGTTTCGCGGAGACTCAGACTTTCCTTCAGATATGCCGTGACGAAGGCGAATATTAATTTTTCAGAGTTATTCAGTAAATAAAATGAAGTCCTTGAGATGAAAAAGGACGTTAATTGAATTGTGCCTGACTTAGTGGATAGTAAATTGTATTTTAGGAAAGATGTATAGTTAAGATTTATCACAAACATAAAATGAATTTTCAAATGTTGATATTCAAATGAAATAAACAAGAATAATATTGACAGAAGTTACCCCGTTGTTCGTAAATTTACGAAATACAGCGCGATGTCTTCTATTAAAATTTACGAAACCCAACAATATTTCGTCGTCATCATCATCGTCCATCACGAGTTAGACCTTGATAAACCTGTTTCGTCCTCGCCTATGAACCTCTTCAAAGGTCTTTCAAGTCGTCTTCCTCAGTTCGGTCTATAATACAGCATTATTTTTAGCATATTGTTGTTTTTAATTTTTGTTACGTGTCATAGTCAGTTGGACTTGTACCTTCTTAATATGTCGTGAGCTGGTTCTACTTTCAGTTCTTCCAAAATTTCTTCATTCCTTTTATGGCCAAAAAGGGTGTCTTCTATTAAAATTTACGAAATACAACAGGATATATTCTATTAAAATTTACGAGACACAACGAATTGTCTTTCTTCTATTAAAACTTACGACATACAACGGGATGTCTTTTATTAAAACTGACGAAACACAACTGAATGTCTTTTATTAACACTGCACTCGCTAGTCAAGTTCATATCAACAATCAGTACAAGAATTTTAAATGCAAGGCGCTTAATTTTAACGCAAATACACGTTTTAAATGTTTGAAACCAGAATAATTTTTACCTCAAAACAACACTTTTTTTCGATTGCGTGTCGGTGGTTTCGATTAGTATTTATTTTGATTTTAAATTAACATAAACATATTATGCGATTTTGAATTTTAATGTGCAGCTTGTATTTACCTTGGAATACGTCTGCTTTTCTGTGTGAGGCGAGTGTTCAGCAGCAAAAACATTAGGGAAACACTAACCTAATTCGTGTATTCAATACGTCGGCTGATGTAGCAAGTCTAACAAGAAAGGGTTTTACATACTTTTCATATTTACTTCTAAGAATAGCTGTATGAGTATCCACCTTCCACAAACACCTTATTTGATTGCTTCTGCTGGCAGCGCAATGTGTTTACGTGATTCAGCTGACTTCTTCTTCTTCTTTTTTACGGGGATAAACTTAATTACACCGGCCGTCCAACTTTGTACAGACATAAACAACTTTCGTACACACTATTTAAATATTCCGCACTGCAAAGCGCTTTACATACATTGTTTTTGGACTCAACACAAACGTGCGTACATGTTTATAACTCTTGATCCATTAGTAGGCCTGCACTATTTATATTCCTCGAACTACGCGGATAGAAATTTGTTTAAATATTTAGAAATAAATGTTTCCTATTTATTGTAGACATCCCGCTGTCTTTTTGGATAAACTGCTTTTCTAATCATTTTGCATTCTTCTTCCTCTTGGACTACAACCTTCATGATGCGATTTAATTTAAAATTCTTAATATTTTTCTTCTGTTTATTCTGCATTCCGCAAATATGTACTCTATAACAGTCCTGATCACTGAGTGGAAATCATACTGGAGATTTTGGAAGGAAAAGTACTTTCGGTAGCTACTATGCCTCTGACACTAATTTTGTGTCTGCTTCTGTCCTTCCTAGACATCCGTACGAAACAGAAGAAGAAAAGTTCCAGTAAGGTTAAGGGGTTTGTCTTTTATGTTCTTTTATTGTACCATTTATTTTACAGTATTAATTCAGTCTAATTTTGAAATGCGCATAATGACAGAGAAGTTAGCTTCATATTTTTTTTCTATTCCATGTCACATTTTCTGCTAAGTGTTAGAGAGTCGAATAATTAAAAGAAATACTTCATGTAACAGTTTGTGTATTCAAATTCTTTAAAATTTTCATTGAAATAGTTACTGAGCTACTCTGCCAGGTAAGTTAACAGGTAGCTACCAACGCTTTGCAGGAATCTGCTGTCCCTATCTTCGGAATATGTGGTGTATCTGTTCCTGTTTGCGTCATGATGGCCTATGGTAGGATTGCAGGTATACCTGCACACATTGTTAACTTTGTGGTGAGTGGTAAGCTTCACGACCAGTTACAAAGTTAATGGAACATCGAAGATTACTGGAAAGGAAATAGTAAGCCGACAGCAAGACAACGCAAGAAGAAATCCGGCCGTTTCAAGGAAATCGTGCGGCACTGAGTTGTAACACGCTAAAATCAGCAAGCCAGCGAAATCTCTCGGAAAACAAATTCTTACAACTGTGGCTCTGCGTCATGCGTGTGTATGGACTTCGGTTTGTTGAATTGCGTTGTTGTGTTATACTGTTGACATATGAACACTTTTGTTTGTTTCAGTCCGTTGTGGATTGTCGCCGTATGGCTGGTGTATTCTTGACTGTGCGCGGTCAAGGACCAAATAAATTATAGTACTGTTCCAAATTTCTTGTTATGGATTGAAAAGTGCTGACAAACTTAGCTGTCGCACCATATATTGAAAGTAATAGTGTTAATTTATTACTTACTATCAATGTCTTTAAATTATCATGTCAGTATAGATAAGATTAGTAGTCTCTTGCGGTTTTCGTTGCGATAACCTGGACGAATTCTTTAAATACATTCTTCTCATTACCGCAAAGATTCAATAAAACTCTCGTGCGAGCAGCCGCGTGTGGATTATTTTGACAAGCAAATGACCTCATACCACTCACAGTTAAAAATGGCCGACTCGGAGAAAGAAGAGGCAGCGAATTTGGTAAGTTTATGAAATTTCAGATCCGATTGGAAAATCTGGTGCAATAAGTGTATTCGAAAAGTTGTTATGTGCGTACACAGCTATTCCACCAATGTTCTCATGCAGCGTGTACTAAATAATGGCATCGAATTGGACAGGGGAACTGACTATGACAAATTAGTGATAGTCTTCACAACTAGTATTAAAATTTTAGGTTATGTTTGACACATAGTAAGTGCATAGTATCATTGTATTGTACAGAGAAAATGTGCAGTGGGTACAGTAATAGAACTGTGATTTTATTTCAGCAAATGGAGTTTGAATGGGTTTTGCACGAAGAGGTTCATGCTGTACTTACCCAACTTCACACAATTTTGTTGGTAATTTTTTTTAGCATTTATATGTTTATTCATAATTTGATTAACTTTACTGTTTTTATGACTTCTAACTGTAATGCCACGTGTTGCACGACAGCTACACAAAATGCCTGTAATTTTTCTAATTTCAGAGCTAGCAATTTTATTATTGCAATTACACTTACCATTTCTGTCAGGTTAAGCATGGACAGTGCGTTCATTCCGGACAATATTGCACCATTTACTCCTGTAAATATAACTCAGTGGTTAAAAAAGATAGTTTGGTATGTTTTGTTTCACATTTGTGTTTTACAAGAAATTTTGATAATGATTATGGTACACGTAATGTTGTGAGGAATTGATACTCAAATTTTGTGCATTCAGTCATTCACCTGCAGTTGATAAAGTTGATAATTTGTAGCATTCATACAGATCTTACAGAAAGGACAGTGAAACATGTTTGAGATAATGATGTGACTTTTATATGCTGTATTGGTATTTTCAGGAATGTGTTCGCAGATTCCCAGTTCCATTGTGTGGTAATGATGGTCCACAAAAGCAGGACAAATTTGTGTTGACAGCACCACCAGAACAACTGAAGTGTGTGGTGACACTCACAGGCGATAGCATCACTCATGCGGTTTGTTTATATCTTTGCCACATAGCAGTGACCCTAATGTCTTGTATTTTACCAGGATTTCCTGTTCTGCCACTGCACAATTTGTACCTTGGTTCTCCATTTTTAATTGGTGCTGTCTGTGAGAAATGCATGGAGACCTTCACTAATGGTTCTTTTAGTAAATATCATACTTGAATATTGAAATATGAAATTGTAAAATTAAGTAAGAAATTTATGTACAGAATTATGTGTGTTCACATTCCACGTACATTGCAAAGTGAAATATATGTGAAACATGTTTATAGGACATAAATTTCAAGGTTCAGCGCCAGCAAAATGTAATACATCGCACAACAATTCAGAATGACAGCCCATGGAAATTGCAGCAAGTTCAGGATGCAGGTAACCATTTACAGCAAGCTCTCCTGTACATCGAAAATGTTGACAAAGACTACATGTTCAAGTGAGTAACATGTTCAACTTTTTCACAGTTGGGTTAAAATTAAGTTCTTGGCACTGCTCTTGAAATGAAGTTTAATAGCCATCCATAAACAGAGGTAGTATATCAACAACATTATTTAGGTTTTATTTGCAGCATTGAGTGAGAATGGTTCTGTTGACTTACATACTTTAATTGGGTAAAGTAAAAGCAAAGTTGTCCCTGTGAATGTCATGAAAACATATGAGAAAGTAAAGACAGATAACCATTCTTTCATAACCCTTCAACAGAATGGAGACATTGGTTAGCTTTTTGTCCTGGCTGCATTTATGCCCAAGGAAGATGACACTGGTAACCTTTGAAGAGGAAGATGGGTAGGTTACAGAGCCAGGCTGGATGTTTAAAAGAGAAAAATATCTTATCCTGTTGGGAGTTTGATCACTACTCCTCAGTTTTGTAGCCTGTATTATAGTGACTATACTGAATACATTATTCCTGAAATAGAAAAAGAGCTTAAATTAATTCTGTTAATATCGTTTGCACCTTTTTGTATTTTACTTAATGATGGCTTTGGTGGGGCAGATTATGTCATATGAAATGACAGGATGATCAGTAACTAACTATAAGAGATGTGGGAGGAAGTTGTCTGGGCCTAGTTTGAGATACTTTCCTTGAATTTGCTGTGGCACTCAATTTAGTCATGAAATTTCACAATCAGGATGGCCAGTCACTGGGATAAGATGTAACCCTTTACCCCCTACCTCACCTTACTATACATTAAAGGATAAAGGATTTCACAGTGTTACGATTCTACATAGAATAATGCTTAAATATTGCCCATTTCCAAAAGTCTGTGTGACATTGTGCTGATGTTATAGGAAAATGGGATAAATATGCCCTGGCATGATTTTTTTTCTTATAGGAAGTATTATTTGCTTGGAGTGTTATTCCTGGGGAGAGGCAGTCACAGACCATAGCTGGTGATGGAAATAGAAAATGAAACACTGGTTACTGATTACTGTTTATGCTATATTATTTTGTATTTTCATTGCCAGATTTGTCTATAATTGTTTAATTTTTGTGTTGCAACAGAAAGCACAATTTAGGCAAGAATTTTGACAAGATTGTTTTTTTTGGTGTGTGTTAAGATTTCAGGTTAGTAAGATGTACATTGTCTACAGATACAGATAAATAAGACTAAAAGTGCTGTCATAACACTTCATTTGGTTAAACTGGCCTCCACAGATGAGAGAGAGTTTATTGATTTTTATTGTTTTGGTGCACGTTACGTTGTAATAAAAGTGTTGCATGCCTGTTACTCTTCCTCATTCAGACCTTATTGGTAAATGTATTCTGTTCACAGTGTTTTTTCAAGTTACAAATTTGTAGCTGTGTTCCTGTTCTGTTGTATGTTGTAATAGTATTTTTGTGTCTGTGCTGGGAAATTCCAAGACAGCAGAGTGAATTGGTTGGCAAACATGTAGAAAATTGTGTTATTTGTCATGAAGTTTAAAAAATAAATAGTGTATCACTGTTCAGGTCATCAGAGGAAGTGTTACATGTCCTAAGCAGCATTTTGGGTTGTTTGCAACGTGGACGTGGCAGTCTGGTAGTGCCTCGAAAACGAACAATAGATGACTTAATGAAGAGCCGGAACATGGTATGTATTTTCTAGTGTATTGCTTTTTCTTGTGTACATGGTACCAAATACACTTAGCACTGTGTTGTTCGAAGCATGAGATGTAAATGTTGTGTTCTGTTTTCAGAAATCTCTAGCTCCAAGCCTACCTGAGGACTTGGCAATTAGCTTCTACATCCAGAGTCACAAGCTGATCTTTGCAGTGTACCAGCTGAGCAATGTTCATGGCACCATGAAGTTTGACTCTCATCAGGCAGAATGCTCTATTCCATGGCTGAATGAGGTGTTGGTACTTTTCACTGTGGCCCTGCAACTGTGTCAGCAGCTTAAAGACAAAGTAATGCCATATACAATATTTTATGATCCTGCAGTTGGTCCTACATTCAGTGTACTCCAGTTTGTGTCCTTCCACGATCTAATATACGGTTTAATAATCCCAAGTGCAGGGGTGTACTGAAGCCTGCATTATGCCACATCAGCTGAACTGATGTGTAAACATTCAGAACATGATAGTAGTTCCTTGGAAGCGAATCCAGCCCAGTCAGTTGCTACAAAGGAAATACACTGCTCAAGGATACAACCTTGATCCTTGTTAATTCTGTATAGCAATATTAGTCAGGAAATTGACAATTCACAATTAAATATACAAATCAGTTGTTAAAAATCTGGCAGCATGCTCCTGCCCCAGTGACTAATCACATTGTTAAATTTCCTCTGTTTAGGATATTTCTCAGTGTAATGTTAAAATCCACTGACCCCAACAGACACATTAAAGGTGGATATCACTGTAGTTGCTGCCTGACACATTTATAAGTAAATTTTGACAATTTGCAATAGATCTAAGCACCTCAAACTTACATACCGGAATGAATGTCAAAGAAAGAAGTGAAAATGTGTTGTTTATAAATGTCTGTATTTATTGTAAGAGTGAATGCAACTTTTAGAAGGCTATACTTTCTGTTGTCATCTACTACATGTTTCAGCCATTTTTGACCATTATCAGGTAGATTTTATAACATGCATGGAAAAAAATATTGAGGTGGAGACCTCCCATTGCCAGTTAATACAGTGAAATATGTAAAATGTATACTATCATTCCCTGTAAGGTAATAATAAGGTACACAATAGTGGTTAAAACTGGTTAAAAATTAAAACAATTATTTTCAAATTTTAGATAAAAGAGATTTTCATTATATTATAGTATAGTATAATGGACGTGGTTCATGTGTTTGGCGATGATGTTTGTCACATTCTTAGTTATTAATGTATTTCTGTATGATGTATGGCACAGATTTCCACTTCCACAGTTTTGTTAGGATGTATTTATACAGCATTTCTTGCTTTGAAACAACCTGTGCTGGCCATAGTGGTTAGTGTACTCTGTGGGTTGTTCTGTTGTATACAGGAATCTGTATGTTCTTTTGTTCCAAAGTAACAGTACATAAAGGTTGTCTGCAAAGAGCAAGGAATTTAGATTGTAAAAATACTTATTTAAGTGAGAATTGTGTTGTTGTAAAATCCTTCTGATGATGGCCAAAAACAGCTGAAAAATGTAGTAGATAATGAATGTATAGTGTTCTAAAAATGTTGTTCACTCTAAGAATATATACAGACTTTAATTAACAAACACAGTGGTATGATGATACCACCAAAAAAAAACAAACATTGTTTAGTATATTGCTGTAGTTTGCATATTTCATGTTTACTGAATTTTGTACTGTGACATAAAGTGTCCATGAAGAGTTACCACAGTGAGTTCAGTACCATTCTGAGTGTATGTTATTGTTGTCTTTGGGGCCTGGATTGAGCTCTTGTGTTCCGTAAAAGTGGGGAATCTCTTAATCAGCTGAACAGCTCGCATTTTTTTAAGAAGGGATCTACATCATGGAACCTTTGATATAAATGGTTATTGTAGAAAGGTTTTTGACACTGTAATGTAAAGTGATGAATATTAACCTTTAAATAACTGGGGTGGTATTTAATTTTAATGCATGGTTTATGAAAAACGTGAGTATTATTTGAACAAAAAAATATAAAATTATGAAGTACATGTATTTTGTGGAAAATAAAACAGAGATTATGGAGCATGTCTTAAAAATGCAGTAAATTTCCTTATTGCCTAAATGTATAAAATGAATTTCTAGAGGTGTGAATGCAGGTCATTGATAGGTTAAAATCACCAAATATATAATCATCTCTGTATATAATAACCAAAGTAATAAAAAGAAAACAAAACTAAAATGTTGTGTCTGTTCTGCCCTGTGTTACAGATTTGTGTGTTCTCACAATACAAAGATTTCACTGTTGGTTCACCCTCACATTCAGCTTTATCTTGGTGAGGAATAACAGAATAGTGAATGTTTAGTGTCAGGTGGACACTTGCTGAGTGTGAAGTGATGGATGGTGAGGAGTTGCCACATGAACTGGCAAGAAGACCATAATGCCAGCAGGTCTGTGATAATTGTTCTGACATCTGTCTGCTTCACCCTGTAGCACCATTACCTAATCAGCACCCAAATCAAGGATGCTATAGACTGACATTCCATACTCTTCTAGTTATAGTAGTGAAAGTAAATTTGTTTGTGACACTTATATCAGTTTAGTTTTAAATATTCAGTGGCTTAAGCAGGAAGTTAAATTCCCATGCTTAGGTGAGTTACATGCGTTTTGTTCACCGTGCCATGCCTGGTAGTGTTGGGAATTGGATGTGTTACTTATAAATTACCATGCAAATTAGGGATTGTTTTTTTGTTCTCAGAACAGATTCATCTGCGAACCTCAAGCTTATGGTGAAGGGCCATTGAATCTAAATTGGTTTTGAATTTTGTATATTTACTTAATATAAAAGTAAAGGCAGTCAGGCAGCTAAGAGTACTTAGAGATATAGCTCATACGTATGTGTTCCATTGAATGCCTTCTATGATGTAGGAGCCAGGCAGGAACAGTCATTTATTTGTTGGTTGCCATGTGCCAGAACAGACAACATTTGTCATATCATAAGTGTTTTATCAGCACAGCTTCAAGTGACTAGTCTTTTGGCATCAACCATGGCAATCTGTTTGTAGATCTTAGTAAGTGTTCATGTCACGAGTAGTGGAATTATGTCTGATGCATGGGTAGTGTAACCTGTTACAGTTCATCTGTATTTTGTATGCACAGTACCACTGTTACGATTACCGCCTCTTTGGAAGCAACACTGTTTGGTCTTATAGGTAGGTACCAGTGTTTTTGAGAAACTGCTGCCTTGTCTTCAGGGTAGAAGGATGGATTGCAGTATGATATTTGAGGTTCCCACAGAGGTGACAGTATTATGATCTGGGATTTTATGTCATTTGTTCAAGGTGGAAGAAGAGAGGATCGGTATGTATGACATGACGTTCATAAATGCCAGGTTTCTGCTGCAGCCAGAGGATTGCTCAATTTAAATGTCCGCTGTGGACAATGTTTTACCTTTCAGATGAGGAGGATGTACATTTACTGGAACAGCTTGCTGTTTAGCCATTAAAGGTTAAGTTTGCAATCTTCTGGGACATGACACCTTTCAGTGTAGTAGACAGGTCTTCTGATCTATAGTTGGAGGTAGCAGGTTCTTCCAAAGCAATGGTACAAAACTACCATGCTGTCACACCTTAAAAAATTGTAATTTTAATATTCACTGCCATGATAACTTAAAATACTTCTGTTGTTAAGTGAAATAAATGTGCTTGAATACTACACTTACCAGTCACCATTATGCCCTCCACCCCCCCACCCCCCCCCCCCCCCCCCCTCCCCACTCCCCTCCCCCTAACACTCTCTCATCACA
>Ga0131853_10003662_pt1 | contig 27615 bp, 18 predicted proteins | sample TergutLab28metaG_FD_92764 | JGI IMG/M metagenome (GOLD analysis project Ga0131853, IMG submission 92764) | Labiotermes labralis P1 segment gut microbial communities from Petit-Saut dam, French Guiana - Lab288 P1 (version 2) (version 2) | ecosystem: Host-associated > Arthropoda: Insects >...
GACCGACGGCTTTACTTCCCCTCCGAAGGAAGGCGTGCTGAGGATTTTTTCGCCCTAAAAATCCGACGGCTTCGGCCGGGTTTGAACCCGCGAACTTGGGTACCAAAGGCCAGCACGCTACCTAGTTATAAAGGGAAAATTCTTTGTATTATGTTCGCGTTTTAATTTTTTCCATTTAGCTTTTAAAAGCTGCTGCCTAGTGGAACTGGACTGTCATTTAGGCGTATGTTCTTTTTATTTACACAAATACATCAAATCTGAGGGTGATATTTGCAGTAGTAACTAACTACATGGTACATAGTCCTTGAGAGGATGATAGTTCTGCAGTTAGAAGTACCCGCATTTTGTAGAACCAAAAATTCATAGCCGTACTAACAACAGCCCGCTACTTGTACATATTTTGAGCGAGAAGAATCCAGTCCGCTCTGTCCCGTCCAATTTCTTTAAGATACCTTTTGACATTATCCTAACTACGTATTCTTAGATCTTCCAAGTAGTTCTTCTTTTGATAAGCCGAGAAATATTTGGTGGCGAGTAAGAGATATTTGTTACAATGCTTTATTTAATTTGATTTTTTCTTGGAAGTTTGTTACGTGTTTTTATGTTTCCTATTTATAAAACAGCCAAATTAGTCTATTATGACAGTGAGTCTGTGTCCTAATTTCTTCGTTAGCCGACGAATGTGCGTCAAAACCTTGCTTCTGGAGGTCAGAAAAATTTTCATACGCGTCCTACACGTAATTCTTCACTTGACAACTGCACGAACCTTTTGGAGCCTCACCAGAACCATTTTATGTGTGTAATAAATAGTCTTAAATGTTGTGTAGTGATAAATCTTCGAATAAAGTGAAGCCTTATTTAAGGCGAAGGGCGGTTCTTTAGAAGTCCAAATTTTATGTTTTAACATTTCCTATAATAGCACTAATGACGGTTGGATGTTACCAATTATTTATATGCATTTTTTTCTTTTCGACTTATTTGAAGGCACATACGGCAGTAAACCTGGGGAAAATGTTTTCAGTGCGAGGGGTTTTGTATTTATAAGACACTTACGTTATGTCTCAAAACATTTGGAAAACATACTGATTGTGACCCTCCAATGGTATCTGCTCGTTGCCCGTGTTGGAGGGACTTGTGAGTGTGCGAACCCTTAGAACTAAGCCGGCGGTGTCACTACTAAGAGTAGGGTCTCCCTAGCCGGACAGATCAAGAGGTTAGTGACCAGACCAAGAGAGGTGCCCTAGGTGAAGGAAAATCCGATACAAATTCTTCTGACGCCGCAATCAGTGTCGTCAGTAGCTACCTAAAGCACAGAACAAATGATGCTCACGATGGTTCATAATCGTATAGCAACGGAAATGACCACAGTGTTTTCAACGGCTGCTGTACTGCGATTTTAAAAAAAATGGAAACACTGCCAACATACCTGGATAGTCTCTTTCCGAAACTTTAAGGAAATGAGACGATACTGTAAATTGAAAGAGGGAGCACTAGATCGTACTATGTGGAGAATCCGTTTTGGAAGAGGCCATGGACCAGTCGTAAGGCAGACTGCGGAATGAATGTATGAATTGATTCCGCAGGAATTTAACGTAATAACGATAGGCTTATTATGAAGTGTGCACCATCGAAGGTGCTGCTCGCCCTGCAACCATCCTAACGACATGAAGCTCATATCCGCTCCATATACGACGTATTGCATGTACCTAGACAAGAGATCGGCAACCTTTTGGCACTTGTGGGCCGCATGCAACTGAGGAAAATCAAGGGAAACCGCAGTCAGGGTAGCTGAAAAGCGCTAGGAGCCGTTTGGGTGTGTCAACTGAGCCGTCCTATTACAGGTGAACTCAACTGAACGTATGATTGCCGGTCACTATCAACTGAGGCCTCAGGCGACTTCTATCAGTCCCTTGTCCACACAACTGTCTTCCAAGTTGCCCAAGTCGTGGATTCCCCGCACCACATAATTTTGAGTTGAACCGCTCGTTTAGTGCTTTGATACAGTCCTCAAAGGGTGATACCTCCGTATTGTCTTGAATTTGCTTGTTTATGCCATAAGAAGGCGCGTTAATCGCAATAGGCTTGCAAATTGCAGTTTCTTGCCGTGGGTATCGTCAGCGGACCCCTCATGTAGGGCGCGCACAGTCCGTCCTAGGGCTGCTAACCGTACGTGTAGATTGCTGATTATTTTGGGCTTCGTCAGGTAGAACACGTGACTTCCACTGGCCGGGTACACACGCAGTACAGAGCAGTGACGTAGCCCCTCCACCGCCATAGTTCCCATCAAGATACTAGGCAGAGTGGAAGTGACAGTCCATTCCGTGAGGTAATTTGAAACGTTTGCGTCTTGCTTGTCTCTAATAGGTGCTTGTGAGGTCTTTCAAAACAGTTTTTGAAACTGCCCTTCAGCGGTTGATATGTTGCTTAAAACTAAAATAGCTTATTAATATTGTATATTTTACTGCTTAGATTTATGGTCTGTGAATTGGAATTTTTTAAGCTGATGTCAGGCGGTTGCGGACAACACGCGGTGGGAGCTAGGGCCGCATGCAGTCTCGGGATGCTGACCTTTTACTGAGACCATTAACGGACGTCATTAATACACGATGGGCCTCCAGGGGGTGGGCACTTGTCTGTGTTTTAATAGCTACACATTTTGAGATAAAATTGTTTCTTGTTGTTTAATTAAATTGTTAAGATTTTAATTAGCCTGAGTAGTATATTGGCTGTGATACTCAGGGACATATGCAGCCAGAGGGCAAATTTTATCGAATGTGTAAGTGTTCAAGGCCTAATCATAACAGATCGCTTGACCTTTAAATTTCAGTAGTTAGTACCATCGGTTCTTAACATTAAATAACTATGCATTTTGACGAGAGGCCTATGTTTCATAGATTCTCGCAACCAACATCGATTATGTCCGTCAACAGCATTAAGTGTTTATTGGTTTGTAGTGGAAACAGAGTTTATTTACTGTACCATAGGAACTGAGTCTTTAAAGTTGAGACTAAATTTAGTCTTCAAAGGGTTCAGCATGTGGAGCCCTAAAATACACATTTACTGGGAAGAAGTAGGGACACGCGGTCGTTTATTTATACTAACTTCTTATGTGTTATTTGCAAGAAGTTGATTAGGTCCCTCCGACTTCACTAAACGGATTATAACCGATTTTGGATTTGGCTCTACGCAGACGGTTGTCTGAATGGCTTCAATTAAAACCCTACATTACGTGGAGGCCCAAAACAAATCGGCTTTATTCCCCTTCTGCAAGGAGCGGGTTCAGAAAACCCTTATAAACCCTATGGTTTTGACCACTGACTGTAAGCGTCAAAGTGATCTTTATTGGTAAAGCGGATTTGTACTGTTTTCTTGAACTGTGTGCACGAATTATACTTGTATATCTAATTATCGTCTAAAACTCGTACCTGAAACGTTCCCCATGTAATGAATGTTTAATGAGGTTACATGTAGGAAATGTTTGCGTCTTGCAATAGACTTTGATCGCTCAGATTCGTGTAATTCCTTTACTGGTCACCGTGTGGTTGGTCTGTTTTTTATTTGATGATGCCGTCAATGATTCAGACTATGTAGCATCGAATTTCGAAAAAAAACATGGTGTGGCAATAGACTGTGACTATTTTCTGATTGCTATTTTGATGAATCCGGTTGAATACAAGAAACGCAAAAAGTACAGAGTATCAGCAGTAAAATGCCATTTAATATAAGGCGTTTACTTCTAAAAGGGGTACTGCGGTAGCACAGTGGTTAAGGTGCTATGCTACAAATCGGAAGGTCGCTGGTTCGATTCCAGCTGGTGTCAGTGGATTTTTCATTGACATAAAATCCTTCCGATCGCCCTGGGGTCGACTCAGCCTCTGACAGAAATGAGTACCATGAGTATTTCCTGGGGGTAAAGGCGGCCGGTGCGTAAGGCTGACAACCTCCCACCACCCTGTGCCGTTGTCACGAAATCTGGGAAACTTAACTTCCTAAGAACCCTCTGGGCCTGTCCAGGCCTGTAATGGGACTGCTTTACCTTTACCTTTTACTTCTCAAAATTACATGTCTTAAGTGGTCTTCTGGCATGCAATGCCTCCCTGTAATCATGATCGAATATTAACCACAACTGCCCAAAGGCACACAACTTCCTTCTGATGTTGCAGTACGTAACATTTGAGTTCCGAATATCATTACGTTCTCTTATGACGTGAGGTTGGAAATGAGACTAGCTGATAAACGTCTTTTGCGAGGTTTTGTTAGACTGCCGATCACAATTACAGGAATGTATTGCATGCCAGACAAACTGCTTAGAAAGTTTATTTCTTAAAAAATGAAAAGCCTAAATTCAACGAATTTTAAAACTAATATTCCATAATATCTTTGTTTCTTATTTTCAACCAAATTCACCAAAACGGCGATTTGAAAATCGTCATATTCTATTGCCCCATCCTGTAAAAATGCGTAATAGTTGTTTCTGATGTTAATTGGACCGTGCATCATTGTGATATTTGAAGAATAAAAAACCAATTAGATGTCACTTGTTATATTTACTTTACTTCTTAGATACTCAACATGTTTCGGGCATTAATATGTCCATCTTCAGGTGTTTGCGACTATGTTGTTGAACTAACACATTGGCTGTATTGTTCTTAGATTGCTCTGTGTTGGAGTTGGGGTGCGGTTCGGCTGGGGTGGTATCCGGGCTGCCGGCTGAAGCTTCAGCTGAACCGCACCCTAACTCCAACACAGAGCAATCTAAGAACAATACAGCCAATGTGTTAGTTCAACAACATAGTCGCAAACTCCTGAAGATGGACATATTAATGCCCGAAACATGTTGAGTATCTAAGAAGTATAGTAAATATAACAAGTGACATCTAGTTGGTTTTTTAGTCTTCAACTATCAGTAATAGCTGTTGTTTGCTGCTGTAGATTTGAGGTTTCCAATAGTGCAATTATTAATAAAAATATTTTGAAACATCATTCAAGACCGTTGTGCTAACCAGAAGTGACACAAGTTTTATAATCACATAATTCCTAATGTTTTAAATACATATACATGTTTTGAAATCCAAAAACTTGGATGGCGGGAATACAGCCTCCCAAAGAATCATAGACCCTATATAAAGTACACTTTACGAGAATGGACAGTACCGTGCTTCTGGTGTATACGATTTATTCACCGTAGCCTGTAGACAGGAGGATATCTTATTCCGCTAAAAGTAAAAAGTAGCTTACGGTGTTTCCGTGTCCATTTCATTTCCTGCAGTTATTTTGCGAAGTTGGCTATCCATAACTCAAGTCGTAAGTACTTAATTACACTCGTTGTTCATGCAGTGAAAGTTACCAGGACTCTAAGCTATGAAAATGTAGACGTACGAAACTGAAGTTGGAGACCAGTTTTGTGTATTTTTATTTTTTTAATCCCATAAATAAAAAATAATGAGAAAGTTAAGGTTCCAGTTAGTTAAACAAAAATATAGAAGAGGAAATCGTGAAAAATCCACGGGCCAAGATTCTTCGAAGCGTGTTGGCCACTTGTGGTAAGTGCATGGGGGAGGTTTTGGTTTACAAGCAGTAATTGCCCGAAACTCTGTGGTGCATACGCAAGTTCCAGCTAGTTGGTGTCCGTATTCAGACATTCTCGACGAGAACGAAGTACGCCTTACCCAATTCAGAGCGAATAAGAAAGGAAAAGAACGAGACCATATGTATCATCAAGGGGGATAATTCCAGTCTGAACAGAATTCATCATTATATCGATTGTGGTACGAAATAAAGAGTAGACAAAATGGCACGGAAATAAAGAAGAATGACTTTCGATTTTTTTGACTTCGATCAGTGAAAGAGAATGCAGGAAGTTAGGAGAAAGGGGGTGGCACAGTGGGTGGCAAGTAAGGGGTAGAAGGTGGAGGGGGGTGCTTGTGGTGAATTAAGTATGCAGTGCGGGTACCCCATAGCCGACCACTAATTTCCATATCAAACGAGCCACTATATCGTTCCTTTCACACGACTTCACTTGCCCCGTTCTCTTCCATTCATTCCTCGGCCTCTAATGGCAGTTATTTTCATTACCCACCCAACCTGAAGCATTTGGATCTCCGGGACCGAGCTCTTTGAATGCGGAAAGACATTTGAGTGAATAGAATGCTAAAAATTATATTTACTACGGAAACCTCCCCGCCTTTTTTTTATCCTGCTCGTGCAATATATAGTGAGGTTCTTTACAATGCAGGCCCTTGCTGGCTGAGGGAAAGAATAGACCTCGATCCTTCATGTCATTTAACGCAAGACTAGATTCAGATCAGCGAAAATAATGCCTCTGCCTGGAATATGATGGTTGCCATTTCTCGATAGTCGTGGAACTGTAATATCCTAAATGGGAAGGGGGTGGGGAGGGGGCAGATCTTGGAGATACCGTCGTGGAGTCTTCCGCAGGAAGATATTTCTGGTCGACGTCGTCTTGGTCGCGTTTCTGTGAACTGTGGAAGAAATAAATTGACTGTGTCTCAGATTTGGGGTTTTACAGCGGAGACTATTAAAATACATTCGTCTGAAATGTGGTGTCGAATGGTCAGGTAGAACGTTTACGAGTTTTCAGATTGACTTGCCGCTGGCCCGTGGTCCTATACTGAAGGTGGAGGCAGCGGGTTCCATCGAAACGCTGAGAGTTCTGTCCTGCAGATGGAGACACAAGATTCATTGGCAACTTGGTAAATGTACCAGAATGCGTGATGCTACATCGCCGAAAACGAGGTTGCTGATATGTTGATGTTAGGCCTGTTTTGGGGCGGTCACCCCGCATTGATATGGAATGTTTTACCACAGTTTTGGAGGAATCCGCTGCCTCCATTTGTAGGATAACGGAGCAAATATCCGCAACTTGGCCCGTGAACAAGCCAATGGGAAAGGTTATTCCTAGGTGTAGTCGGTGGTTTCCTCCAGTACAGTAACAAAAGACCCATTTCCGCAAGGTTTCGTAGCATTACAGAAGGATGAAATCATTGAACTGCAGTCCAAACCTAGAATCATCATTATATGCCCATAACAGACTGTGTTTCTGAGTCGAATCTCCTGTAATTTCGGTTGCAGCCTAAATAAATCTCCATTATAATTTTTGCCGCATTTTGTTTTCAGTTTGTTGCAGCGGTGCCCCGTAGCTGAACAATTTATCGTTTCAATACAATCTCTGATCACAAACATAAGCTTTCTGAACTGATACGCTATATGCTATTGTCACATAGAGCCAGGTGCCTAGTAATGAACTGTTTATTCGCTACTAAGGTATTTTAGCCTGAAGAGGCAGTTTCCCCAGTGGTAAATTTAGAGGTACATGAAACATAAGTACTGCCTACGTCAAACACTTTATTATCCAACTAATGCACAAATATATGATATGTAGATACAATTAAAATTATAAAATTTTTGAAAGTGCCCCAACATGTTTCGGATCACAGAGGATCCATCATCAGGGAGCAGCTTATTCTGTCAGAATATGCTGCCATAACACCGACCTTGTCCATGTCAACGGACGCGATAGAATCATTCTTGTAATTTTTAACAAAGCACTGTACAAGGCTCCCCGATGTTGGATCCTCTGTGAACCGAAACATGTTGGAGCACTTTTAAATATTTTATAATTTTAATTGTATCTACATATTATATATTGTGCATTAGTTGGATAGTAAAGTGTTTGATTATCGTTGATGCACGGTGCAAACATGAAGATTGTTTGTATGGGTGCACGCGGTGGTTCATTTGATTCAGGCACTAGGCTACAAGCCGTAAGGTCGCAGGCTTAATCCCCTATTGTGTTCATGGAATTTTTCATTGACGTTATCCTTCCGGTCGCACTGTGGACTGTGGCCGACTCAATCTCTAACAGAAATGGGTACCAGGAATATTTGCTGGGGGGGTGGGGGGGGGTAAATGCTGCCGAAAAGTAGGGCTGGCAACCTTACCACCTTCACATGCCGGTTGTCTTGAAATCTGGGAGCGTCAACCTCCCGGAACCCTCTCGGCCTGAAATACGGCTGTACAGGCATAGCTTTACCTTTACGTGGTTTTATGTAACGGTAACAAAAAGTGCATGAATTGTGTAAGTTTACCTACAATTTAACGCAAAAGTGTAATATTCCTGAACTAAACTCATTTATCGGTGACGCTGACTTTGGAGTGTCTTGGACTTCATAGGTCTATCGGTCAATACAGGAACATGGGCCGCTGTTTCTTCCTCTCATATTTCATATCGCTCACAACTAGTTCCTGCTAAGTAACTGGAGTAGTTGATGTAGCATTGAAAATAACGTTAGTAGATATGTAGTGCACATCAAGTTATGTGTATCATTTGTGTGTTACGTGTTCATCATATTTCGGTCGTCACCAACCACCTGCTGTGAGATCGTTGAAATATAATATATATATATATATATATATATATATATATATATATATATGGAAATATGTAAGGTCGTTATATGTATTGTGTAGCCTTTGAGGGTTGTTTGACCGTGCATCTTCCTCGTGAAATAAAGTGAAATGCCAACTTGATGCAACAAGGTAATTTTATTGATGTATACTTAGCTCTGGGGAGGGGGGAGGGGACCGCGGTAGCAAAGTGGTTAAGGTGCTGTGCCACAAATCGAAAGGTCGCTGGTTCGATCCCAGCTGATGTCAGTAGATTCTTCATTGACATAAAATCCTTCCGATCGCCCTGGGGTCGACTCAGCCTCTAACAGAAATGAGTACAAGGAGCATTTCCCGGGGGGTAAAGGCAGCCGGTACGTAAGGCTGACAACCCACCACCATCCTGTGCCGTTGTCACGAAATCTGGGAACCTTAATTTCCTGGAACCCTCTGGGCCTGTCCAGGCCTGTAATGTGACTGCTTTTTATTCTTAGCTCGAAATACTTCGGGTACATACGCCCATCATCGGGAGCACTGGATGTTGAGTTGCAACGTATGGTTTTCTGCACCGAGTTTTTGGGTGGGTGGTGGTCTTGAGAGCCGCTGCGTGTGTCGTGTGTACGGTGCGGATGGTGCCGTGCACTGCACCATCCGCACCGTACACACGACACACGCAGCGGCTCTCAAGACCACCACCCATCCAAAAACTCGGTGCAGAAAACCATACGCTGCAACTCAACATCCATTGCTCCTGTTGATGGGCGTATGTACCCGAAACATGTCGAGCTAAGGATACATCAATAAAATTACCTAGTTGCATCAAGTTGGCATTTCACTTTATTTCATGTAGCCTTTGATTAAACTATGTTAACTACACCCATTAGTGTTACCATTTTAATAATGAGCATTTTAAACTGTTGTAAGAAATTACGTTTAAAAATGTTATTATGTTGGAAAGTTCAATTAAACTTCACCAAAGTTTATTAAAATGCAACGATTTATTTAAATTTTAATCGTGTATTGCAACATGCAGTTCTACTTGTAAAGCCCTATTAATTCGCCACTATTTATCATCATTTTGTTCACATCTTTCTGTCAGTGAACGAATATTAATTAACAGTACTGTATGTGGAGGACGAGAGTGTGTTGATACTCTTTGTCAACAGTTCAATCAACTGGTCTTGATTCAACAGTAATAATTAACGATCCTAAGAAGTTTGATATTATCTTCTTTCTCAGTGACGCTGTAGCTGAAAACAAATCATTGTTCTCCTAAACTTCGACCTTCAACTGTCTCGATTTAAGGAAATCCGTCGCCAATATCTAGTTTAATGTTTGCCATCCTGAAGTGTTTAAGTTCTATAACAACACATCTCAAATTCATATGTGTAACCTCCTTCATAAGTACCGGTTAAAGTTTTATAAATAATTATCCTGATTGTATAACAATAACATAACAACAAATGCATTTTATACATAGTTATATCAAGAATGTTTTTTGGTTGTAACCAAAAAAAAAAATCAGAAGCAAAACCAATGCAACGTGGATATAATAAACAGCAACCAACCCTAGCATATAACAAAGAACAGGAATCTCTTCTGGTATACAACGCGACAAAGACTACACAGTCAGCATACATGAACGACAAGTTGCACAAGAGCAACAAACTTCGTGAAATAAATGACATCAATACGCCTTCACTGTCATTATAGAAATCCAACCACTCAACACTGGAGATAAGAGCCTAGACGTTCGTCAAGAATATATCAACATAGGGAAGGTATCACTTACCAAGCGCAACATTACTGTATATTTTTTTAAATGTTTTTAACGTTTTAACGCTTATGTACATATTTTGTAATTAGCAACTATATATATATATATATATATATAACAATATCAAAATTTCTATGACAACACATCTCAAATACATACGTGTAACCTCCTTCATAATTACCGGTTAAAGTTTTAGAAATAATTATCCTGATTGTATAAAAATAACGTAAAGACACATGCATTTTTATACATAGTTATATCAAGAATGTAAGCGTTTGGGATCCCACAGCTAATTTTAAACATTGCTAAGTAAGGATCTAAATCTTAGAAGGGCCTGAAGATGATTCCATAAGAATCGAAATATGTTGTCCTAATACAATAATAAACATCATAACGTTTTGTTGTGTTTGACTGACACATCATTGTACATTCATACAGCCAATATCTAGACTGTGTTTTAGACACCAAAATCTGTGACGTCAGGTAGAGGTAGCCCAATAAATGATGTACAAATTTTACAGCCACTGAAGAAGTATTTCATTTCTTTATAAAACTTTTACTATTGAACAGGAAATGAAAAGTACGGACAAGAGGGTGTTGTCGCTTTCTTATCTAGCTATCGTTCCTTTAACAGGGTTAGGGATCTCTGCACATGATGTACCCAGAAATGCAGGTTTTGTACTTTTAAATGTTGACGGAAGCAGAGACAGCAAGAGGGTTTAACCGAAACATGACCCTAAGAATGTTCTATTTATGTGCCAGTTTAAAGTACTATAAACGCCTGGCATCGTCACGGGATGTCGGTCTTTGATTGAATTTAGCTGACTGAGGATAAGTTCCTGTTTTGTCTGTTATGCACACGGATATGAAACTTATGGGTCCGTAACAGCCGGTTAATTTGTTGACCACCTGACGGACAATCAGCTTCTCATAAAGGGTTCCGCTAATTTTTTTCGTCACAGCCGTTACTATCATTCTGACCATTGCTTTGCAGTGACACGTCAGGTAACTGAAATCTCCAAGCAGAAATTACGAAACGTGTTTATACATTACATTGGTCTCCAGTTCTATAGGTATTTTAGTATTACAATTGCTGTCTTTTATCTAATGGAGAACATCAGTAAGTATTCTGTACACTAAACAGTCAGATATAACTTAAAGATTTTTGTCGTAATTTTGGTTGTACCTTATCTGCAGTATTTCATACATTTTCATACTTATAATATGTAGTGACGTTTTTTTTTGTCACTTAACTATCTTGATTGGTTTACGAGTTTTCGCAATAAAACAGGAAGCTAGAAATAATTTCCTCACAGATTCCTTGTTTTTATTTTAATTACTTAATTACTCCAACGAGCAGAGTCCGTCTTGAGAAGGTGACCGGTTCTCAGCTAGTCGAGAATTTTCCTGAATTTTATGGAACCCGAAATTTCATTACTGCTTTCACAAGTGCCCACTACCTGCCCCTATCCTGAGTCAGACCAATCCAGTATATGTTTCCCCATCCTACTCCCTCACGATCCAGCTTAATATTATTCTCCCATCAACGCCGGGGTCTTCCAAGTAGTCTATTTATCTCAGGTTTCCCCAACAAAACCCTGTATGTATTTTACACTCTAAAAAATTACCTAAACAGAAATTCAAGCCCTGATTTTGAAGTAGAATTTATTTCGGATTCCTACAGTAATAGTCGCGAATGTCTCTCCAGCTTCACAATTTCGCCCTTTCGCCCTATTTTTATTACAGAACGCAGGAAGTTAATCATACGCCAATGGGGTAAACTCATGTGTCATAATTTTCCCATCACCTTTTGTGAAAATCAAAAAAAGGTTCTCACAAATTAGAATGGAGACACGGAGAGCATTTTGGACTCATAATCCTATAGGTTTCATTTGTAAGGGGGTAGGCGGTGGCACAGTTGGTTGAGGCACTGCGCTACAAGTTGGAAGGTCGCGGGTTCGATTCCCGATAGTGTCATTGGAATTTTTCATTGACGTAATCCTTCCGTCCGCACTATGGCCCTGGAGTTGACTCTGTCCCTAACAGAAATGAGTACGAGGTATCTTTTCTGGTGGGTAAAGGCGGCCGGTGCTTAGGGCTAACAACCTTACCGCCTTCATGTGCCGACTGTCTTGAAATCTGGGAGCCTCAACCTACTGAAACCCTCAGGGCATGTCCAAGCCTGTAACGAGTTTGCTTTATCTTTATTGCCTCATTTTTAAGACGGAAATTTATAACAGGAGTTTTTATGTAAGTACAATTCTAGACCAAGAGGAGACTCGTAGTCGATTTCCGATAAGGACAAGAGGGTTTTCCCTTTTTCGGAGCAATTAGACCAGCTCTGAAGTCCATTCAGTCTTTCTACAAGGGGCAACAGGATCTCTTTCCTCGGGTATAGAGCGGCCGAAGTGTGAAACTGACCTCTCGCCCCAATATAGTGCCGAGTTTGATATTTAATGGAGCTATGTCTACATCACGTCTGCCTTCATGGCATGGAAGGGACAGATTTACCTTTGCATACTATGCCTGTCTTTTCACGTGGTAATTTTAAGATCATAATATCAACGAACCTATTGAAATTGACTCAAATGAAATGTGAATGGGGAACACAAGAAATTTTCAACAATTCTGTCATTTCAGAAGTTTGTAAAGAGACAACTTCGGTCGATTAGACGTCATCCATTGAAAAGGGGATGTTGTTTGATATATAAAAGGACTCTTCACTGTAGGTTTGTTAATAATGTTGAAGAAACAGTTTGAGTATGAAGTCCAGTTAGCTGACGCATTTAAGCTTCAATTGTGTAGTGTAACAAACACAACTCGACTTTCTCGAATCTTGCAGTGATAAAGATTTTCAAGGAAGCTGAAGTATTTCTACTTGTCAAGTTTTCAGCATCCTGCTCTTTTAGTTGAATAAGCAGTTGGAATAGCGCTAATATTTTGACTGAGTGAATGCAGAAGCTTTTCCGGATATATCAAGACGCTGAAGTTCTTCAGATAAACAACACTAGGCTACTGTAATAAAGTTGTGTGCCGTAAATCTGCTGATGTAAGTACACAGTCAAGCCTGTTGTAAATTATTACATCAGCTATTCATAGTAAGATAGTATTTTCTAGTTCAGTGCTAAGTTCAATACAGAGTTTATAATCTGAAGGCCGTTGCACCCAGAACCGCAGTTTAATTAAGGAATGGCAATATGTGTGTGTGTGTGTGTGTGTGTGTGTGTGTGGATGACTTTCTGTTGCATATAAATGGTGCTACTCGTACCCTACTGTATTCCGCCTCTAAGGAAGGGCATGCCCTTAATAACGAAGGAAGATATAACTTGGTCTTACATCTCGCCTGCTCGGGATCTTACTACGATATTACCTAGGACGTATAATGCATCTTTCACAATTTATCACCTCGACGCTTATGTTAATTAACATTTTATAGTTTGCAACTCCCTTACTTGCGTCGTGGCTGCTTTAATTAGACCTTGTCCGTAATCCTTCTATTCTTTGATGGAGTTCATGGTCTTCTTGCTGGCGGCTGGTGTAGAGGACTAGAAGTTGTAACATTAGAGATATAGCTGACTACACAAACCGTATTGCCGTTCGTAATTTAGCCTCTGTCCAGCCGCAGGTTACAAGAGAGGAATATTCTGCGAGACATTATTTGTACTGCCGTTGGTGTCACCAGCACTGAAGAATTTGAGTGGTTGATATGTTACGTTTCGTCCTGAATTACTGTCATTAGATTTTGGAGAATCTAATTAATAATTAAGGAAACGGTTGCTACATAAACCACTAACGTATTCCAGAGACAGTACGTTCTACCGTCATCACTCCTTCTATCATCATTATCACCACCATCACTGTCATCACGCTAAAATCAATCACCATTCTTACTCTGACCAGCATCAACCTTCTGGTCATGACCACCAGTTCTGTTACATTCCCACAAAACCACTCTCCCTGACATCACAACATTTACTCTTATATCCACTGTCACTACCACACTACTAAACTATCACCATATATATAATCATGACAATAACCATGTTTATCGCCGCGACTTTCAGCACCATCTGTACGGTCACAAATATTTAATTAAAATGATTTACTTTTAACAGCTCTAATTATATAATTGCCTCGCTCTTTATTTAATCCTTGAAAGTGCGATGATAATTGTTTGCCAACTTCTTCACTTTAAGTACTTTGTACTTTGCCCACGGATTATTGGCCTAATAATGTGTTTCATATTCTCATAGTCAAAAAAGATAATTTTCTTAACGGCATAAGATGGCAGTTGTCGGTATGAGGCAGTTAAAAAGTAAAGAGGTAGAGGCCAATTTAAATGTGAAGGCACACGCGCAGAAACCAGATTTCGTCTTTCGGCGAAACGGACGAGTCATTTTAAATCGGTGAGGGCGTCAGTTTAGTCTACTACTGGCTGCCGAGGTGTGCGCATCAACTTTTATTGTTGGTAGTAATGCTGGATACATCATGTTCTGAGGTAGTCTGAAGGGTATTGGCTACCCACTCCATTCGCCAGTTTTTCCGTCACTTCCCCTCCCGTGCGTCACCGTGTGCCATCACATTTCAACTGGAGTCTACCTGTAATTCGGTCAGCACTGCAGCTTCTGTCTTTGTCGGTAACATCCATCAAGCTAAAAAATAATCAAATTTATAATGTGAATATGCAACGAAATTCTGATTTTCTAATACCGCTCTAGGCCTATAGTAAAATACAAAGGAACAGAAATGCTGAAGGAGTATTTGTGGAGATCTTGCTACAGACACCATGGATTAGTGCGCGAACATTTGTTAGTGCCCGTCCTATGAGGGAACCGTGACAAGTTGGACACAATACCGCTGATGCCGCTGCTACTATTACAACTGGTGCAGAGGGACCAGCGACAGAGGACAAGTCGCTAAAAAATTGCCAGGCACGTAAAAATTTTTCAGAAAGAAGTAACTTTATAAAATAAACTAGAACTAAATTATTATGTCAACGTTAATTTATGTGTGGATGCTATTTCCTGTCTATCAGATTGTGATCAGCCTGGTTCTGAGTATTCCCATCAGGAGAGGTCCAGGCGTGTTTATGGTTGTTTCGGTGCGGGAGCATCGTGTTTGTAGAAACCAAATTTTTTGATGTGGAAAAATTTGCTATTCTAACATCATTGTCATTCCTATCCTGATGTTGACTCTCATTTTCAATTGTCGGTTTGAAAATATTCTCTCCTCCCATTTTTGCATTAAAATCTCCTAACATAATTTACATTTGTTACTTAGGAAAATGATCGAAAATCTCCTCTAGTTAATCATAAACTGTCTTTTGAATAATCACATTTCGCCGTCAGTAAATATATATATATGTTTGTATGTATGTATCTAATTGTATGTAAGTTAATAGGAATTTGACATTCTGAGGACCGTGCATCGTGATATAGTCTTATAATAAAACCAACGAGAAGCACTAATTTCTCAAATTTATTTTTGGAATAGGACTCTACATGTTTCGGACAGTTTCTCTGTCCATCATCAGGAGTCTAGCACTATACACACAGCAATACATACAGGTTATGCTGACTGCTTACTAGCAAGCAGTCGGCATAACCTGTATGACATATACCTATTGCTGTGTGTACAGTGCTAGACTCCTGATGATGGACAGAGCTACTGTCCGAAACATGTAGAGTCCTATTCCAAAAATAAATTTGAGAAATTATTGCTTCTCGTTGGTTTTATTATAAGAATAAGTTAATAGGCTTTGCCCTATGTTGTTTATACGAGAAATGGAAGAAAATATGATGTGATTTTTTCAGCTAAATATAATGCGAAATTGTGTGGTGGTTGCGAGTTATTTCTTCTCTTTTCTACGACCCAAACATCTACGTCCGTATTAAAATATACACAACCTATTCCATGTCGCTTTTTATATGACTTCGAAGCTTGATTTTTCAACCAAACTGAAGAACGTAACTTTAGGGTGTTTGGAAACAAAATGTTGAGTTCAGTATTTAATCTAAAAGAGAGGTGACTAGAGAAAATTGCGTAATGTGGAGCTTCAAAATTTTTGTTCTTCGCCATATATTACTGAGATGATTTAAAAAAGATTAGTGAGATAAACAGCACATGTAGTGCACATAGTGGGGGATGTGCTAAGTAATGTGTCGGTTGGAAAACTACTTGGAAGTTGTAGATTAGATGGAAGGATAATATTAAAGTGAACGTAAGAGAATACGGTTTGAAGTTGTGAGATGTGGCAGCGAGTTTTCCTTAACACGATAAGCACTTCGTGGTAGAGAAATGAGGAGAATTTATTGTCAAATACATCGAGTATTGATTTCTGTTTAAACCTCCGTTCTATAGGGCTAATTAACATTAAGTTTAGCAGTGTACTGTACGTGTATATGGGGAAGAAAATATGTTTCAGTGTGTGCCTAATGGGACACTGCCAGCCTTTTCAGCCTTCCATTATCATTTGTTCCTCGTCTACGGAAACTCTCTTGCAATTTACCCATGCACAAGCAAATTTTCTGGAAACGTGCTAACGTAATACGAAGACAGAAACCATAATCGTCCCCAAAACCCTTCATTCCTAAAGTTTTGCCAGTGCTTTCATTTTGCAACAGACTAGAAAAAAAAATCTGACCGTCATAATAACGTAAGGGAAGTCCACCATCGAGTTATGTGAACTATGAAGTCGTCCTATTCAATGTGACTCTGAGCCCGCTACAGAACGGCGCCCTATTGAACACTCTATAATTACAAATTGGTCCCTTTTCAAATCTCCAAATGGTCACGTAATGAACCTTCTCTGTGTTGTCCAGTTCGTACTGGGTTATATACACGCATCTTCTCTAACCATTGGCTTTCCTTGCAAGTCGGAGCCCGAACAAACACATCGGTCACGTTACGTGCTGTAATGGAGGAAGAAGATGACGAAGGGGGATGAGGGAGGGGGCACGAGAAGTGAGTTTTGAGAGAGAATCAATCCTCTGACCCTTTTGTGTGTTCCTGTCACTAGAATGGAACCTTGTGCGCATAAAGTGTAACTTCTGCCAAGTCGTCCTGAGATGTATGGGACAGTAGAAACATGTGTTCATTGGAAGGGACTGCGTTTGCTGTGCTTGCTGCAGATAGAGTTTAGCAACAGACTTGACAGAGCGAACAAAGGGTGCTGTTCGTAATAGCCTGATGACTATGACGGCATCAAGCAATTCTTACGTTCTTTTATTCTTATAATTGTGAGTGCGTACAACCTAAGACACTTGTCGGTATTTGTTTATATAAACGGCCATGATTTTAATCTGCATAAGGAACTGACAGACTTTTATTTTACGCACTTACATTGAAGTCATTTATGTTTTGAATTTGCATTTTAAATTATCTCTGCCGGTCCCAGTTGCCGCGTGGTCTAAGGTGTAGGTCCACGGCCGCTCGTCTGCTGAGATTGTGGGTTCGAATCCCACAGGGGCCATGGATGTCTGTCTGTGTTGAGTGTTGTGTGTTGTCAGGTAGAGGTCTCTGCGACGCACTGATCACGCGTCCAGAGGAGTCTTACCGACTGTGATGCGTCGTTGTGTGTGATCTAGAAACCTCGTGAATGAGGAGACCATGGCCCGCGTTGGGCCGCAACCCCACGGGGGGAGTGCATTATAAGAGGTAAACATTTTTACCTCTTTGAATACTGATGTTCTTTTACAGTACACGTAAACATTAAGGCCAAAATCTTTCTTTTACGTAAATGAATCCATCCAAGTCACTCACTGTCCATAAGGAATGTATCATACACCGTTTCTTCGTGGGTTATCTAAATGACGCAGGTCAGGCGATGGCAGTCGGCTACGGTGCCTTCGTTGAGTTTGATTGCAGGCTACTTCATGTACACCGAGCAGCGGGAAGTTGGGAGAGCCCAATTAGTATAGTGACTGGATGTGGACTGGACGGTCGAGAATTCTGGGTTCGATTTCCGCCTCGGACGGAGGTTTGTCCAGACCGGCTCTGCAGACCATCCAATGGATACACCGGGCTATTTCCCCGAAGATAAAAAAGAACGGGGAGTCTTGCCTACTACTCAGTTCTATCTATTATCCAGGTTAAGACTGCGTGGATTTGCACCTCGTCTTCCCAAGACCTCTCCTTGGCGTGGTGCTTAAGCACAAAGAAAACCTAACCCTTACATGGGTTGGATCCTTTATGTTAACTTGGTTAACCCTTGAGTTCCTCAAGAATGCCCTCGCTTTCACGGAAATCAACATTTTTTACAGTGTCCAAAACAGCCACTTTGCCAGCTGAATTTAATACGGAAAGTCACGTCAATTTCTCTAAGATCAGTTTTAATATTATCTTCTCATGTACTACTGTGTCCGTTCTGTGCAGATTTCTAAGGCATGAATTTCAATATGTTAAGGTCCTTAAGTATCGCTGTGTTGTGCCAAAAGATTCCTTCAGACCAAACGTTTTATGTAGACTTGGTCTTGTGTACTGTACAATTAACAGAAACCATGACAGACGTTCATAAGTAATGGATTACGATATACAAGGAACAGAACAGAACGGAACATAACCCAAAAGAAGACTATCGTCGTTAAATAACACACTTAGAATATCGAGAAGATTAAGATCTGTCGGGAAGCAGTGACGTGAAGACAACTCCGTAACGACGGGAAAGTTCGACGTAAAACGGATAGCCTACAAGAAAATTCATCATCATTTTAATCGATAAAAACGGGGATTTGAATATCTCTGTTAATACAATAGTTTACCCTGTAAAGACGAAGCGCAGACTTCTTTATCTATATAGATCCAGTTCGTACCGCGCAGTAAACACTTTTCATCTCGGTTAAAAGAACCAATCAGTTTATGCTGTAAGTGGCACAAATTGTTCTTTGTTCCGAGATTAATACAAAGTACATAAATACAATGTGGGCAGAGCGTACAATTGTTGAATGCTAAACTTGGTGGTGCATCACTTAAGCAATATGCTTTAAAAAATTAAGGCATAACTGTCAATTTCCATAGAAATTCATATATGTGATCCTTTTCCTGAGACCCAGACTGACATAAGTCACAGCCTGGCCAATGTATTGCATAGCACGACCGACAAGTATTTAATGTTTTACACTTTCTCTGTATCAAAATGCTGAAAGTTTTGCGCTTCCTTATATCGAAGTACTTAATATTCTACATTTATCTCAGTATTTAACCAACTTGATGCGCAAAATTTGTTTCACAATAAGTTTTATTTCATGCCTCTACATGTTTCGAACACATGCTCGAAACATGTAGAGGCATGAAATAAAACTTATTGTGAAACAAATTTTGTGCATCAAGTTGGTTAAATACCGAGATAAATATACTGAAATGCACGGTCAGCTAAACGTCAAAATAATATTCTACAGTTTGTTTACGTCAAACACTTAATGTCGTAGGCCTTCACTTTCTGTATTTCACAATACTTAGTGTTATGATGTTAACTGTCGAGTGGGACTTTTTCGTCTAATGTAACTGACACGTCATCATTAATATCTTTGGCTGCCTTCCTTTTGAGGAACAGGAACTTTATCACCGCTGTGTAGAGTTTACATCAGAGGCTGCCATTTTCAGTTCAGATTTGAAAAACGGAAGCTCTAAATAACGAACACAGATAAAATTTAGAGCCAAGTCAATTAAAATTAACTACTTTCACGGATAAATGTGTCTTTTTCTAGTAATTGAGGAAGTGGTGGAAACCAAAGATTTATCTGCACCCTTTTGTACACTTCCTGTATATCAACCTTCTCTAGTAACTGCGGATTGAAGAGACAAAATTGTTTAATGAAGATATGGACAGAAAACGTGAACATGCACCGTTGATCACAGATATGGGACGATGGAGAAGAAGGAAATATAAATGTCCAGACTATGATTCGTACAGTCGGTGCATCTCTAGTCCTGTAAAAACACAAGGCAGACTCCTCATGCAATTCACTCGCCCTAGGGGCTTATCGTGAAAACGTTCTTCTGTCTTCTCTCACTTGATTTAAATTTTCCTATGGGTAAAAAAGAAAACTACAAGTGAGGAACCAGGAAGGGAGAAAAGAATAACCGTGAAAATAAAAGTGCACGTCGTCACTTGTTTCCTTCTGGCCTCTCCCACTTTTCATGCTGCACTGTCTATTCAACATGTCGCACTGGCAAGCTATCCCATTACAGACCTGGACAGCCCTTTGGGGCTACAGGAAGTTCAGGCTGCCAGAGCATTTAGACAATTGGCAAATGAAAGTGATAAGGCTGTCAGCCCTACGCATCGGCCGCCTTTACCTTCCGGGAGATACCCATGGTACTCATTTCTGTTACAGGCTGGTCGACCCCGGAGCCATATTGCGGCCGAAAGGATTAAGTCAATAAAAAAAATCTCATTGATTTCATTGGGAATCGAACCTGCAACCTTCCGGCTTGTAGACGTCCAACTGGGTCATTGTCTTATTACATTGACATGGTGCGCAAGATAGTCAGTTACACGTCGGAAGCCAGATAAACTTGGTCTGAAGACCTTGCTCCTGAGAATGGCCACTGTGTTTCTGTTAGATTTACTGTTGTCAGTCTGATAATCCCTTTGAACATTGACGTTCACGTTTGCGTTTGATTACACATTAAACTCAACGCGCCTGTCACATGATGCAGCGGTATGGCGCCTCCGAAGTTAAAGTCTAAACAGACTGTATCCACATGTGGAAAGTAACCGGTAATATCTTGAACATACAAACACAGAAATGTTAGGACGATATGGAAGCTTATGTAACTGGGACTTTAATAATATATGTCGCTCGCATCTTGGAATGTAGGGATTCGATTCCCGGCATGAAACAAAAATATTTACTTCTCTGCTCTGTCAATATTGGCTCTGGAACCCACCCAGACCTTTTCTGTCCAGTGTGTACAAAGGTCTGTCTCTCTCGCCCTGGAGTGAGGTAGCTGTTAAGAAGGTCAGAAGCTGCACTTTCCCTGCCCAGTACTCATTTTCTTAATCAAATAAAAGAATATGCAGTTATGTCATTGTACTTATGAGCACAGGAACAAAATTGCTGTGGTATTTCATCAAATATTTGAAAACTAAGAAATGAATCAGCATTATGTGGGCCGCACGCTTAGCATTCATAAGAAATGAACAGTGCGTTAAGAATTTTTTGAACGAAGTCATCCCGTTGTGTACTGATTCTATATATTCACTTTATTAATATATATTTCCGTCAACACAACTGTATAATAAAGGCATGAGTTAAAGCTAACGCGACATGTTTCGACTTAAAAGTCATCATCAGGCTAAGCTAAGAAACATGCAGTTCTTTACAGCGTAGTTGCGCGCATTTGGGATCCCAGATGGCTTACAATTTTGTTGTGATTCGTACCATGTACCTAACTTGATTTATTTCTATTATACTATTGTAATTATATTATGGTCAAGTATGTGACGTGTGATATTTCTTGGGGTCGTTGTTCGCTGATTGGGCTTCTGGTTGTTATGTCTGTTGTGGTTGTATTGGTTCTCCTGCTTATTAGTTTTCCGGTGGATGGGGCGGGGGTGGAGGTGTGTTCCTATCCACTTGTTCTTTGTAGTCTGTTACTGCTTTCTGTTTTAGATTGGTTGCGTCTCGTTTCATTCTGCAATTATGAAATCGGATCTTTTATGTTCTGTCCTAACAGTCTGAGTACTGCGGCGTGGTGTTAACGGAAATATATATTATTAAAGTGAATATATAGTGCGTTAAGAGTTTTAACATGTAAACTTGAGGGTAAGAGTCTATTTTGAAGATCTGTGGTGGACTGGAGGACATTATAATACGTCTTAAATGAACAGTGTATGCGAGTCTATAGGCTATATTACTTGCTTCAAAATACACACATTGAACGATATCAAGGAAACAGTGGTAATTCATTTTACCATCTGCGAAGGCTATTTCGGTGACAGGAGTGTTTGGAAGATAAAAACATTTCTAAATACATAGGAGCCCCGATAGCGTAGTCGGTGCAGCGACTAGGCTATGGGCTGGACGACCGAGGGACCGAGGTTTGATTAGGTGCGTAGCAAAAGTTTTTTCTGCATACCGGAATTTCCATATTCACTTTGGAACCCACCCTGTCCTGATCAATGGGTGCTGGGGGCGCTCTTTGGAAATAAAACTGCAGGCGCTGGTAAAGCTGATCGTTTACCTTTAATGGTGAGGTTAAAAGTGAGAGTAGTTTCGCCTCTACTAAGCCACCTTTCTTCATGGTCGGAAGAGGGACATCTTTACCTGTTCCTGTACCTGTACCTGTCGAAACGTCATTCGTGGATTAAATCTGCACTTCTATCTGTAAATCTACAATAAAACTACATGTAATACGTAAAAAGTCCCAGAAAGACTGTTGAACATTGTGGACTTAGCCGCATCATGTTACTGTCCTTACAAGAAATGGACATATTTCAGCGAAAATTTCTTCTCTTCTCCTACATAAGAGATTAGGCAGTCGTACAGAGAGTATCTACTCCCGCGCGGTGGAGCCGTAGTTACCTCGTTATCTCCTTCTTTTATCGAGAACCGAGGTTCCTCTGCCAGATTTATAGATGGTGCGTCGCGGGAGTTGGTCCATTTCCTGCTAGTGCTAGTCTAGAGGATTCTAGCGACTCAGATAACACTTTCACGGCAGTTTTCATTAGTTTTTAATGTTCATTTCCCTTCTGGAATGCGAGCCAATTCTAGCAGTCTGTCGTCGAGCATGCACAAAATTCTCGTGACAACCATTCAACTTTTGCAGTCCAATTTCTTATGTTCAGTGTTTATTAAAGGCTTTGTAACCTTATCGACATCAGACTGGTGTTCTAACCCTGAAACTTCGTGAGAATGGAGGAGTGAATAAAATTAAAAAGCTTAAAGTGATATCATTCATGAAATTTAAGATCCTCACGGCGACGAATATGACTATTACTGTCTCGTTGGATGTGACACCGTGTTGTTTGATTGAGAGGTAATGACGTTTTTGGAGGAACTTGCTGCGTACGCTTATGGCAGAAAAGGTTTTTGAAGATGCAAGTTGTTGGTTTCACAGAAATGTTAGTAGGTTTTTACGTCTAGTCACTTTGTGGGGAAAAAAGAAATATATTAAATATATTAAATTTTTATAAATTTTTTTTCTATGTTTTTTTTATATTCTGCTATAAATGACAGAATGTGTCACAATAACTCACCGTAAACCCCTAAGAACAGCGCAGAATATGACCTGGTCTTTATGTCCCAACTTCTTCATGGCGTACCATGACGGCACGTGTTGGCAATACACGACAACCTGAACGGTACTTTTTTGAAAATCGGCCGTACTCCTCCGTATGACTGTAATTTACATCACTAACACTTTTGAACGTTTTAGTAAAAGAGAACCCTTCTTTAACAACATCACGGAAAACATCAAAATTATACTACGAAGAAATAGAGAGCATATTTATCTCGAAAAATACTCGCTACGCTCTTTGCAGGTCATATTTGTTTGTTTACCATCTTTAGTCCAAAAAATATGTACAGGACTGTAGTTTTTAACTGAAAATTACGCTCTCTTAAAATGTAATTAGCTACCAGAGTGTGTGGTGTTACATCCGTCAATACACTAGTTTGATTATCACCTCTGTGAGAACGGAAAGTCTCATATAATCTTACCTGTTGTTTTATATAGGCTTAAAAACTTGGTATAATTATGTTATGGTAAGATCGGAGATCGAGGGTGATTTTGAACAGGGTCTGAGAAGGAAGTGTGGACGTAAACATAGCAGGAGGCTGGATAAGCTACATACCGACGAAATGCACAATTTTTATTTTGTACCATCTATTACTAGGTTGAGAAAATAAGGAGCGTAAAAAGATGGGAAAAATTTAACACAACACGTGATGTAGTAGTCACAAAGTGTAATGTTAAAATATATCTTGCGGATTAGGATATGAGAGTGTGGATTAGAGTAGTCTGGTTCATGATAAGGACCAGTAGAAGGATTTTGTGAAAACTGTGGTGGAACTTAAGTTTCCATGTTAGGGGGGCAACTTGTTTACAAACGGAGCTTTTCAAGAAAGCCTCTACCCCGTGGAGTTAATTATTTTATATGTACACACAGACTTTAAATGTGGCTAAAGGAGCCGGAGTATCTCAGTCGGCGTGTTGACCGGATTAGGTGTTTGACAGCCGACGAATTGTTGACGGATCCTCGGCGAATGCAAGGCATTTTTCTGTTCTCCGTAACTTCCAGACCAGTTCGGGAGAATTATTCAGCCTTCTATTTACCGGAGGCAGTCGGAATAAAAAGCTGATATTCAACCCATCTAGTGCAGGGGCTAAGAATAAGTAGGCCAATACCTTCATTCCCCCCCCGTATGCCTTACAGCCGTGATTACATGCATTTTTTAAAGATATATCTGTTCTGTTGTGAAATGTTTTCGTGAGAGTAAGAGACATTTTGGAAGCACATGATGTGAATAATAACAAATATCTGGCAGAAATTGTGGTTTATATATAAGGTTAATTTTTGTAATGTTATTAATGAACATCTGATAGTCTAGGTTTTCATATAGAAAGTGAAGAAGCACTGACATATAGTTGCTTAGGTAGAAAGTCGTAATGAAACACTCTCAGATGAGGTATTTAAAGACTGGGGGCTTATCTCAATTTGTTTTTTATTGTGATATTAATATACCCTAATTTTATTCGATTTTCGGATCGACGTCCGTTGCTTATTCATCGCGTACTTCATTAACTAAAACTTCTTAAAACTGAATGTAAAATTTCCAGGACAATGCGGAATTGATATAACTCATATTACAACCAAGCCATATTCTACCCCTTAACCACGAATGTTAGCCTGCTATTTCCGCAGTTACGGTGTGCAACTACTAAATAATACAGGGTTATGAAGTTAAATCTTGTAATGTAGATGGTGGAAGTTTAGATCCATTTCCCGTTATAAAGCGCGTCCTAATCTCCGCGCTTACACGCAAACTGTTGGGCCAGTTTCCAAAATAATTCTTCCCTCTCTCACTGATTAGGAGGGATGCCTCCTCAGTAAGAGATGGTATCGGGTGCTTGCTTCTGGGGGGAGGTCTTGCAGTCGAGTGAGACTGTAGAAGTTCCTGAAAGCTCGTTTCCGAAGCTCATCAGAATCCGTATGGTTAATGTGTTCTGCCAGCTGTCGTTAAGAGGTATGGATACAGATCGGCAAGATGTCCTCACTGCGTGTTATGTGTTAGCAAGCTCGTAATGTGTCTGGAATATCTGTGTGTTGAAACTCGACTGGGATTTTCTAAATTGCTTTAATTTCCTCGAGCTTGGAATGAGTATTATGTTTTCCTTCTCCCTAATTATTTCCACTTTTTCCTTTTCATGTTATAAACGAAGTTAAACGCTCTGTCTCGTAAATTTACTTTTCTGTAATCAAAGCTCTATCTCCGCTCTCTCGATTGCCGGCTGCAATCAGCAATCGAAATTCAAACATTCATCATTCCCATCCGCCACTTCATCCCACTCAATTGCGTATAGTTCACTCATACATTTTGGGCAGTCTGATCCATTCTGTGTTGCTCTCATATACTGTATTTAATTACATTTAAAACTTATCGTTTCAGTGTCGAGGAAGGCCCGACGGAGCTTCACGCTTTACCAGGTCCCATTTCGAACTGAAATCGGTATGCTATTTTACAGTGTTTTGTGTTGGTGTTTCCCAAGCTTGTGGTGTCTAGTATCTGCTTTAAAAGGCTTAAAATTAATGATTTTCAGGGAAATTAATTTGGACCAGACTGTTGGAACACATAAGAATGATTTGGATCACGAAAATTTAGTGCATAATTTCCATTTCCATGTTTTGACGCTTTCTGAAAAACATCTGCACTTTTTAAATGATGTAGAATGATTTTGTTGTATAATTTGAAATACTGTACCAACACTTCCTGAGGAAATAAATAAAACGCCATTTCAGTAGAGGATCGCACTGAATATTCTTTCATTCCTTTACAATGAATTTTTCTTCGTCTTTCGACCTGTGCTTGGCTATCACCAGGGAAATTATGTGTATACACTATCGGAAATGGCTCTATATGAATGATTTCTGTGATTATGGCTGGACACAGGCCGAAAAAATTCAGAAATGATATTGTCGAAAAACAAATGTGTAGAGTAATTCTATATTGTATTATTAACCTTTTAAAACCTACTGGTCACGTGATGCACCACCGGTTTAACATTCAACAATTGTACACTCTGCCCACATTGTATTTATGTGTTTTGTATTTACTCTCAGAACAACCAGCGACTTGTGCCCCTTACACTATAAACTGATTGGTTTTTATAACCGAGATGAAAAGCGTTTACTGCGCGGTACGGACTGGGTCTTTAAATAAAGAAGTCTGCGCTTCATCTTTCAGGTGTTTATTATTATTATAATCTTCTACGCTGTTGATGTGAAAATTTTCTCGAATTGAGGTGAAACGTGAAAGACCTTACCACAGCACGGCTACCAACTGTTAGATTCCTACTGTTTATTTTTAAAGTATGTTGGTAATAAACAAGCAGATAAGTAAGAAGGCAGCAGAAGAGAAAGAAAACAGATAATAAGTAATCCTATGAAGATTTAACTTCTTAGATTACAAGAGTTGGAGTGACATTCATACAGCACTAAAAATTCTAAAGAATTAGGCTAGATGCGCACTGGTATTTTTAATTCCTGCGGCAGTAATAGCAAAGATTTAAGACGCTGGTGATTTTTAATATGTGACCTCGCCCTGCATCTACAGTCTGCATGGATAAAGCAGTGCCATGTGCTTTGTTATTCGTGTTTCGAAAAACTAAAAAAAAAGAAAGCAACTTTGTGCGCTTCGCTAAAGAGTCAAATATTACTGGAAAGAAAATCCTAGTCTCTACAAGAACGCCTGACGATATAACAATTAAACATCTTAGGTGCACTCGCAGGGTCGCGAAAAAGCTACTATTTGCTTCGTCGTATCTGCCTGTCAGTTTGCCCGTCCGCATGAAACTAATCTTTTCCCAGCTGACAGAATTTGTGATACGTTATATTGAGTTGTATTACAGTTATGTTGAGAAAATTTAATTTGGGTTAAAATCGGACAAAACTGTGAGGCACTTTACGTGCCATCTTGTACTGCTATTAGAAGAAACCCCGTTAGGTAAAATTATATCCAACATACTTGCGCATGACCACAATATCACAAGCAAAGAGCCTTTGTCACGTAGGGTGACAATGGAACGAGTGTCGCCTGTGCGCGTGCCCATACTTTTTTTTTTGTGTGTGTTTCGTTTCTACAAGCAGGAGACACATCAAGAGATTTACAACTAGAAGACGGGAAGGGAATAATAAGTCATGTAAATGAATATACTTATTTGGGGGTAAGAATAACCAAAGATGGAAATCACGAGCCAGAAATTAATGA